>ERZ1673697.2836-NODE-2836-length-14124-cov-5.419788_pt1 | contig 14124 bp, 15 predicted proteins | sample MGYA00580227_ERZ1673697 | MGnify/ENA primary metagenome ERZ1673697 (study PRJEB41218, sample SAMN15661759) | gut metagenome | host: Homo sapiens | place: Canada: London | collected 2015-08-20/2019-03-30 | study: EMG produced TPA metagenomics assembly of...
GTCGGCGTCAGCTTTACTTCACGCCCTTCCACTACTACCCTGTGCTCCAGAAGATTGAGCTGCAAACCGCCGCAGGTCAGTATCGGTTCTCCTTCTTTATTGCCGGCCCGGCGCAGACAGACTCTCATTCTGGCCATCAGCTCACCCATACCAAAGGGTTTGGTCACATAGTCGTCAGCTCCGACATCTAAGGCGGCAATTTTTTCCTGTTCCTGCTCACGCGCCGTCAAGACAATGATCGGCGTTTCCGACCATTCCCTCAGAGCTTTCACAACTGCTTTACCGTCCATATCAGGCAGCCCCAGGTCAACCAAAATAATATCCGGCCTGAAGGAGGCCGCCATTAACAGCCCGTCCTGCCCTATAGCAGCTTCACCCAGCTCATAGCCGTAGGCCTGCATTGATATTTTTAAAAGCTTTCTGATTGCGGGTTCATCATCAATAATTAAAACGCGCAATGTATTTTCAGTCATTTTTTTCACCAGCCTTTTCTTCCGGCAGTGTTACAGGCAAGGCAAAAGCAAAAATACTGCCGCCACCAGTGCGCTGTTTAGCCCAGATCCTGCCGCGGTGGGCATCGACAATGCCTTTGCAGATCGCCAGCCCCAAACCGGTGCCGCTGATTTTCTCCGTTTGTCTGGCCCTGTAAAATTTATCGAACAAATGCGGTAAATCTTTGGCCGTCACCCCCAGCCCCCGATCTTTGACCATAACGATCACTTCGCTATCGTCAAGACAGGTCTGTATTTCGATCTCACTGCCTTCTACTGAATATTTTACCGCATTATCCAGTAAATTCAACACTACGTGCTCAAGTAAGGCCGCATCGGCATAAATCAGCGGCAGATCGTCTGCTATCTCTACTTTGATCTTATAGCTCTGCGTATGTTCCTTGCTGCGCCGCAGCGCACCGCTGACAACATCCTCCAGATCGCACCAGTCCAGCTTCAGCTGCAGCATCCCGCTTTCCAGACGGGCGGTATCTAAAAGGTTGCCGATGATCCGTTCCATCCTTTTAGAGGCATCGGCAATGGTTTCCAGAAGCTGCTGCCGCTGTTTCTCACCATAAGCAACAGCTTTATCATTTAAGGTATATACCGAAGCCATGATAGCCGCTAAAGGCGTTCGCAGTTCGTGGGAAACAGAATTAAAAAGCGCTGTACGTAATTTATCTGCCTCACGCAGCATTGCGGCCTGTTTTGCTTCGCTGCTCAGCCCGGCCCGCACCAACGCGATCGCCAGCAGGCTTACCCACGCACCCAGTACAGCCCTTTCCTCCGGCGATAACTTCCGTGTATCGATAGCGATGCCAACAACACCGATAACTTTTTCTCCATTCATCAGCGGTAAAAAAAGATTTTCAGCACCGGGTAAAGTATCAGTAGAACGTCCGGCGGCCTGTCCGTGTTCCTGCACCCAAGCTGCTACAGCATATTCTGACGGCGGCAGCTGAAACTCCGCGGCCGCATCCTCCTGCTGTACAGCATAACAGGCCTGCAGCCGCAGTACTTTACTTTCAGGCAATAAAATCAGCACTGTCCGCTGCAGCTCTCGTCCCACATGACTGACAAATTCTTCCATGATCGTCACTGCGTCATCGACTGCAGCAATACGGCTGCTGAAACGGTATAGACTGTTGACATTGCTTTCACGGCGTCTGGTACTTTCCAATTCCCGCCTCAGCGATTCTGTCTTTCCACCGACTAAAAATGCTACCAGTCCAAAGATCAGAAAGCTCCACAGATATCTGATATCATAAATAGTAAAAGTAAAAATCGGTTCCAAAAATAAAAAGTCAAAACCTAAAACACAAAAGAGCGCTGTTACATAGGCCGTACTTCTGCCCCACCAGGCTGCTGTCAACAATACCGGCAGCAAATACAGTAAGGATATATTGACCAGCTCCAGCTGACCGCGGAAAACATAGCAAAGCCCAGTAGTAATGACAACTGCCGCCAGCGCCCCTACATACTGGCGCCAGCCGGCCTGCTGCTGCGGTACTGCCGTAGTGATGACAGGAGACTTTTCTTCCTCTTCCCGCCCCTGGATGACATAAACATGGATAAACCCACTCCTGTCAATCAATCTGTCAACCAAGGTTTTTCGGCCTATCTCATACCAGCGGCGCGGCCCTGATTTCCCGACCACGATCGCGGTAACATTTTCTCTGACAGCGATCTGCAGAACCGTTTCCACAAAATCCGTACCGGCAGTAGTCAGGATCTGACCTCCCAGCTCTTTAGCCAGATTCAGGTTACGCCAAAGCCTTTCCCGTTCTTTATCACCATGAGGAAATCGTCTTTCCGGTGTTTCGATATGCACAGCCAAAAATTCTGCGTGCAGTCCCTGAGCTAAACGCTGCGCCGCTCTGATCAGCTGTGCTGAAAAGGGACTGGCGCTGACGCAAACCATGACCTTGCCGGAAGCCGGCCAGGGACCTTCTATTTTATGCAGGCGCATATAGGCCAGCATATCCTGATCAACATGCCGGGCCGTAAATCTTAAAGCCAGCTCACGCAGCGCGCTGATATTGCCCTGTCTGAAAAAGCCCCGCAATGCCTGCTGGGCCTGCTGCGGACGATAAACCTTGCCTTCCTTCAAACGCTGCAGTAATTCTTTAGGCGGAATATCGATCAATCTGATATCATCTGCCAGCTCAAAAAACGCATCCGGTACAGTCTCACGAACAATACTCCCGGTAATTTGCGCAACAACGTCATTCAGGCTTTCGATATGCTGGATATTGACAGCAGTATAAACGTCGATACCGGCAGCCAAAAGTTCTTCTACATCCTGATACCGCCGCTGATGGCGCGAACCCGGCACATTACTGTGCGCCAGTTCATCAACGACTACCAGCTGCGGACGGCGTCTGAGAATAGCATCCAGATCCATTTCCTGCAGCGTCTTGCCATGATATTCTATTTCCTGCTCGGGAATACGCGGCAACCCTTCCAAAAGCGCTGCTGTCTCTTTGCGCCCGTGCGTAAGCACCAGGCCGAGTACAATGTCAGTCCCCTCCCGCAGACGGGCATGTGCTTCCTGCAGCATGCTACAGGTTTTACCAACACCGGCAGCAGCACCTAAAAAAACAGTCAGCTTGCCGCGCTGTTCTTTATTGGCCGCAGCCAGCAGCGTTTCAGCATATTCATGTCCACTTTGAGGTTTCTCTGTCAGTTCCATAACCTTCTCCTTCGCAAGATAGTCAAATAGGGCTGCCTGAATGCAGCCCTAACTTTTATTGATTCTGTTGTAAATTATCAAGCGCCAGATTCAATTTTAAAACATTGACTCTGTCCTCTCCGACAACTCCCAAATCAGCATTTTCAATATGTTCTGAAACCAGATCGCGTACCTGCCTGATTTCCAGACCACGTACTTTGGCAATACGTTCGACCTGGCAATAAGCAGCTGCCGGCGTCAGGTGCGGATCCAAACCACTGCTGGAATTTGTTACCAGTACGCTGGGCACTTCTTGATCAGATGTCCAGCCATTGGCCGCACGTACAGACTCTGCCAGCTCGCCGACCTGCTGCTGCAGTTTAGCGCTGGTACCGCCATAGTTAGTGCCGCCTGAATTGGCAGCGTCATTACCGCCTGCAGAAGGGCGGCTGCTGAAGTAGCGGGCATCTGTGAACGCCTGACCGATCAGAGCCGATCCTACCGGAACTCCGTCTTTTATTATTATACTACCATTAGCCCGGCTGGGAAATACCACTTGCGCCAAGCCTGTCATGGCCAGCGGATAAACCAGCCCGGTAAAAATACTCAAGGTTACAACCATTACTAACGATCTTATTATCGCGCCCATATTTCCACCTCATTCTTTCTTAAGCCAAGCCTAAAGCAACTAAAAGCACATCAATGATCTTGATGCCAATAAACGGTACGATGATACCGCCGACACCATAGATCAGCAGATTTCTCTGCAGTATTTTAGAAGCTCCCAGCGGTTTATAGGCTACGCCTTTCATCGCCAGCGGTATCAGCGCGATGATGATCAGCGCATTGAAAATCACTGCGCTTAAAATAGCGCTCTGCGGTGAATGCAGCTGCATGATATTGAGCACTTCCAACGGTGCATAAGTTGCGGCAAACAAAGCCGGGATAATCGCAAAATATTTGGCAATATCATTGGCAATACTGAAAGTTGTCAGGGAACCGCGTGTCATCAAAAGTTGTTTACCGATCTCAACAACTTCGATCAATTTCGTTGGATTGGAATCAAGATCGACCATATTGCCCGCTTCCTTAGCCGCCTGTGTACCGCTGTTCATTGCAACGCCCACATCTGCCTGAGCCAGTGCCGGCGCATCGTTAGTACCGTAACCTGTCATTGCTACCAGCATTCCCTGCTGCTGATAGGAACGAATCATTTTCAATTTCGCTTCCGGCGTTGCTTCAGCCAGAAAATCATCCACACCGGCTTCGGCAGCAATCGCTGCCGCTGTCAACTGGTTATCACCAGTGATCATGATCGTTTTGATGCCCATTTTCCTCAATTCACTGAAACGTTCTTTAATACCGCCTTTGACGATATCCTTCAGATAAATAACACCCAGGACCTGTTTATCTTTGGCAACTACTAAAGGTGTACCGCCCTGATGCGCAATATTTTCACAGGCACTGCGGACTTCAGCAGGAAAAGCCCCACCCAGTTCGCTGACATAGTTCTGCATGGCTTCCATCGATCCCTTACGTATTCTGGCATCGACGATATCAATACCGCTCATTCTGGTCTGGGCGGTAAAAGGAATGAATTCTGCCTGTAAATGTGTAAGATCACGCTCACGCAGGCCATATTTTTCTTTAGCCAGGACAACGATACTACGCCCTTCCGGAGTTTCATCAGCCAAAGAAGCCAGCTGTGCCGCATCGGCCAGTTCTCCCGCAGTAATGCCAGCAGCAGGAATAAATTCCGTCGCCATCCTGTTGCCCAGGGTAATCGTGCCCGTTTTATCAAGCAGCAGCACATTTACGTCACCGGCTGCTTCTACAGCACGGCCGCTCATTGCCAGGACATTACGTCCCAAAAGCCGATCCATTCCGGCAATACCTATCGCTGACAGCAAACCGCCGATCGTTGTAGGAATCAGGCAAACCAGCAGCGCAACCAGTGCCGTTACAGAAATAACCGTACCGGAATAAATCGCAAACGGTTCCAAAGTTACTACTGCAAACAAAAAGATGATCGTCAAACCAACCAAAAGAAGCGTCAAGGCGATCTCATTCGGGGTTTTCTGACGTTTAGCACCTTCAACCAGTCCGATCATCCGATCGAGAAAGGTTTCGCCGGGATTAGTAGTCACCCTGACTTTAATCCAGTCGGATAACACCTTAGTGCCGCCGGTTACAGAAGATTTATCACCGCCTGATTCGCGGATAACAGGCGCTGATTCACCGGTAACAGCGCTTTCATCCACCGATGCCATGCCTTCGATTACTTCGCCGTCGTTGGGAATGGTATCGCCAGCTTCAACCAAAACTATATCACCCTTGCGGATAGCTTCGGAACCGACGATTTCAAAACTGCCATCAGCTTTGATTTTCTTTGCCTGCAGAGATTTGCGGGCTTTACGCAGACTTTCTGCCTGCGCTTTGCCGCGGCCTTCGGCTACGGCTTCGGCAAAATTGGCAAACAGAACCGTAAACCACAGCCATAAATCTATATGCAGGTCAAACCAGCCTTCCTGTGTATTGCCTGCCATAAAAGCACGTACAGCCAGAACTGCTACTAAAATCGCGCCCAGAAAAACTATGAACATAACAGGATTCTTCCATTGGATACGAGGATCGAGCTTCAGGAACGCATTACGCACGGCCTCGCCCAAAATCTCTTGCTGTTGTCTATCTCTTTTCATCTCAGATCCTCCTTAAAATACCTTGCCCTGCAGCATAAACAATTGATCTACGATCGGTCCCAGGGCCAGGGCCGGTAAAAAAGTCAACGCGCCGACGATCAAAACAACACCGGCCAAAAGCACGGCAAAAAGACTGCTGCCCGTATTAAAAGTACCGGCATTGGCAGGAGCGATTTTTTTGGTTGCCATATTGCCTGCAATGGCCAAAACAGGCACAATAACGGCAAAGCGGCCGATCAGAGCATTGCCAAACCGATCAAAACATTGTACCACAGGCTATTGGCGCCCAAACCGGCAAAAGCACTGCCGTTATTGCCGACACCGGAAGCGAAACCGTATAAGATTTCACTGAGACCATGCGGCCCGGGGTTGGATATCCCGGCTTGACCGGCTTCCGTAAGACAGGATACAGCCGACATCGTTAAAATAGTGGCAGCCGGAATCAAAAGTCCGGCAATTGTCAAAACAACTTCTTTTGCTTCAATCTTTTTCCCCAGATATTCAGGTGTACGTCCTACCATCAGGCCAACAATGAAAACTGTGATAAATACATACAGCATCATACCGTAAAATCCGGCGCCGACACCGCCCAGAACAACTTCTCCCAGCATCATCTGCAGCATAGGCACTAATCCGCCGGTACCGGTGTAGCTGTCATGCATCGAGTTTACTGCACCGCAGGACGCAGCTGTGGTAACCGTTGCAAACAAACTGCTGCTGCCGATGCCAAAACGGACTTCTTTGCCCTCCATAGCAGTATCGCCGCTGACGCCCTGCGCAGCAACTATCGGATTACCATATTTTTCAGAAGCATAGCAAACCCCCAGCATCAAAACAAAAAGCAGCAGCATGGATGCCAAAACAGCATAGCCTTGTTTTTTATCTTTACACATCTCACCAAAAGTAAATAATAAACCTGTAGGGATCACTAAAATCAAAAACATTTCCAGGAAATTGCTCCAGGGAGTCGGATTTTCAAACGGATGAGAAGAATTGGCATTAAAAAAACCGCCGCCATTGGTACCCAGCTCCTTAATCGCTTCCTGAGAAGCAACCGGTCCCATAGCAATAGTCTGCTGTGCCCCTTCGACGGTTTGTACATCGACATAAGGATTAAGGTTTTGGATAACACCCTGAGAAACCAGCAGCAATGTTGCTACAACACAAATCGGCAGCAGTATTCTGGTCGTACATCTGATTATATCTGCCCAAAAATTGCCTAACTCACCAGTATTTTTACGCACCAGACCACGGATCAGAGCAATTGCGACAGCAGCTCCTGTTGCCGCCGACAAGAAGTTTTGTACAGTCAAGCCCAGCATTTGTGTCAAATAACTTAAAGTCGTTTCGCCGCTATAAGCCTGCCAGTTAGTATTGGTCATAAAGCTGGCAGCCGTATTAAAAGCAAGATCCCAGGTTTCGACGTTGGGCAACTGCTGCGGATTGAGCGGTAAAAAAGCCTGCGTCAGCTGCAAAACAAAGAGTGATAACATACCTAAAGCATTAAAAATAATGAGATTCAGGCAGTATTCCTTCCACGGCATTTCTGTACGCGGGTCAACTTTGGCCATTTTATAAAAAATATTTTCCAAAGGTGCAAAAAATCTTTCACCACAGGTTTTTTCGTAATTAAAAACTCGCGCCATATATTTACCAAGCGGCCAGGCGCACAGCAATAATACGGCTAAAAACAGCACAAATAGCATAATGTCTTTTGTCATTTTAAAAATCCTCCGGTTTCAATAATGCATAAATCAGATAAAATAAAATACCTACTGCTAAAAGCGAACTGAGCCATAACTCAGTCAAGGGCAGCATTTCCATCATCATTTTCCCTCCTTGTACAAAAACACCACTTGCAAATCACCTTACTACTGATGATGACTTATTGTACTACTACCTTGCGTAAAGCCGCTGTCAAAAGAACCCTCCCCGCTGTAAAAAAGTTGTAAAAATTTGCCGTTCTGCGATTACTGTTTATTCTGTTCTAATAGAAGACTATAGCTGAAAATAAATAAAAATACCTCGGGAAAAATCCCGAGGTATTTTTCAGTTTATCTCAATAACCTTACCAACACCAATTTCTTTAACAGGTATCTGTGCATGTACTGCCGCTTTCGCTTGAAAGGAACAGCAGTGGCACGGATACAGCTCCCGGATATTATGCTTCTGTAAATAGGCGATCGTTTTTTCCAGACGGTCGTCGACCTTAAATAAATGCCAGCCGCCGATAACTCCCTGAACCTTAGCTTCACCGCAAACCTTTTTAGCATATTCAATGATATTGCAGATCCCGCTGTGCGAACAGCCTGTAATCACAAATAATCCTTCTGAGCCTCGGTAAACTAAAGCCGTATCATCAAGTACTAAATCTACAGGATCCTCAGCACTGCCAAACCCATGCCGCTGTTCAAAATCGTTCAGTGTTGGGATCTCGCCTAAAAAAACCAGCCGTTTTGTTAACCATACCGGTTCTTTACTAAGCCGCAGCCTGCACTTTTCCTGCAGCTGCTGTGCTGTAAAAGGGGCGCCTATAGCTTCGCCGGCAAACTGCTTCGGCTTCAGGGCATCCGGATGCGCCAGCAGCTGCAGTTCAGAAAAATATTCCTGCTCGCTCAGCCATAGCAAACCCCGTGTATGATCATTATGCCCATGTGAAAGCACTACCTGCTGTAAGCGGCTCAAATCAATCCCCAACGCCTGGGCGTTTCTAAGAAATATATCCGAATAACCCACATCAAATAAAATTCTGACATCACCATCTTCCAGATAATAGGCTACGCCCGGCTCACCTAAATAATAACGGTCAATCAGAGTATTGTTATCTACCAACACAGTCAGCTGCATCATATACCTCCATTATTTTCAAAAAATCAGTCTGTAACTTTTTTACTTTCCCTCCATAACTTTTCACTAAACCAATACTCCTACAAGCTGTATTTACTTTCACATTAAAGCTTCCATGCAAGTATCATAAGTCATTCCTTCTCAGAATACAACTTTTTTCTAAATCTGCGGCATCGCACCATAAAAGAAATGTCCTGCACTTGGTAGTGCGGGACGTTTCGTAAAAATTATAAAATTGTTCTTTTAACCTGCTAAACAACCGACACGGTCATTTAAAAAATGCAGCAGCCGATAACGGAAAAAGGAACCATTAGTAAAGCTTTGACACAGCTTTTCCAGCCAGCTGTAGGAACAGCCAAAATCCTCATAAAAAACTTCTTCGCACCAGATCTGCTGCTTTATATATTCAAAAACCTGTGGCACCTCTTCAAACAGCAGGATCTGTGCTACCGCAGTTGTATCCAGCCTATGTGAATTGAAAGCAGTACAGATATCCTGAAGCTGCTGCAGGCATTCACCTTCCGGCAGTTGCCACAGCTGCTGCAGCTTTTGTAACAGTTCCAGCATAGCAGCTTTATTTTTAACATCGCGGTCGGCAATATAGTCACATAAAGCCCCTGTACTTACCAGAGGCATTTTTAATTCATCATTTCCATACATGCTATGATAAAAAACTGTAGGAAAATAAACATACTGCAAAAAGCCAAGCACGGCATAACAATTCGGCAGGCACAGCCATTGACTGCTGAAAATCTGCATTTCAGCAGCGATGATACTTGCGTTAACAATCACCGTTTCCTGCGTATTGTCTTCACAAAACCCGACTGTCGCCAAACGCTTTTCTGAAAGAAATTTATCCCAATAGGTCAGTTCATTATAACATTCATAATTTTTCATGCTAGATCAACGTGAGAAATATTCTACAACGAGCTGGTCTTCGATCTGAATAGGAATCTCTTCCCGCAGAGGCAGACGAACCAGAGTACCGCTGAAGCTTTCTTTATCCTTACTGATATACGGCAAAGCAAAGCTTTCACGTTCCAGGAAATTACTTTTAAAAAGCTCGTTACTGCGCGAATTTTCTTTCAAACTGATCACATCGCCTGCCTTACAGATATAAGACGGGATATTGACATTTTTACCATTGACCAGAATATGACGGTGCGTTACCTGCTGGCGTGCCAGACGAATAGAATTTGCAAAACCGATACGGTAAACCAGGTTGTCTAAACGGCATTCCAGTGTGCAGAATAAAGCGTCTGCCGTACGTGCCTTACTTTTACTTGCAGCTTTATAGTATCTCAGTAATTGACGTTCAAAAATGCCATAATAAGCTTTTATTTTTTGTTTTTCTAAAAGTTGTTTACCATATTCTGACATTTTTTTACTGCGTTTTACAGTTGTTCCCAATCTATCCAAAGCTTTGGGATGACCACACACATTGATGCCGAATCTACGGCACTCTTTAAATCTCGGTCCTCTTCTTGTTGCCACGTTTACATCTCCTTTATTATAAAAAATCATCAGCCGCTCTGGTTAGCTATCGCTAACTTCAAGCTACATTATAGCAACAACTTGCCCAGCCGTCAATATCTGCACAAAAATATACAAAAAGCACCCTGTAACAAGTACAGGGTGCTTAATTTCATAACTAAAAGCTAATATTATTCGCAGGTAAATGGCAGCAGAGCTACGTTACGTGCGCGTTTGATAGCAGTAGTCATTTGGCGTTGATGTTTAGCACAGTTACCGGAAATACGACGGGGCAAAATTTTGCCGCGTTCAGTAATATAACGGCGCAGCTTAGCAACGTCCTTATAATCGATTTCTTCAACTTTATCAACACAGAAGCTGCATACTTTTCTTCTGGTTCTTCTGCCTCTTTCACGTTTCATTCGCATAACCTCCCTATTTAGAATGGGATCTCTTCATCAAAAGGAACTGCGGAACCAAAAGATTCCATCTCGCTCTTCGGACCTGCATCGCCGGACTGAACAGGAGCTCCGCTGCCAGTTGCTTTACGTTCAATGAATTCTACGCTGTTGGCAATAACTTCTGTCACCCAGCGTTTCGTACCATCTTTAGCATCATAGCTGCGAATCTGCAAACGACCGTCTACAAGAGCCCTTTGACCTTTTGTAAGACTATTCCCGCATAATTCAGCGATTTTACCCCATACAACGATAGCAATAAAATCAGCTTCTCTTTGGCCTTCCTGATTAGCAAAAGGTCTGTCTACCGCTAAAGTGAACTGGCATACAACTTTGCCTGTCTGAGTATAACGAACCTCAGGATCACGAGTTAAGCGGCCCATTAAAATAACTTTGTTCATACTAGTTACCCTCCTGGTTACTCACCTTTTCTGATAATCATGTGACGCAAAATTTCATCGGTAATCTTCATAACGCGGTCAAGTTCTTTGACTGTTTTAGGTTCTGCACTGAAAGTTACGAGAACATACAAACCTTCTGCGATATCGTCGATTTCATAAGCAAGACGTTTCTTGCCCCAACGATCGGTTTTTTCTACAGTACCACCGTTATTGTTGATGAGGTTGTCAAATTTAGCAACAAGAGCTTCAAAAGCTTCCTCTTCAACGGGTTTTACGATGTACATGACTTCGTAGTTATTCACGAAATCACCTCCTCCTTTGGACTTTGGCCCCCTAATGGGAGCAGGGGAAGTATATATTACTATATACAAGCTTATGTATTATACCATTAGTCCCAGTAAATTGCAAGGGTAGTTTACTAAAAATAACCGTCATACTAAAAAGCATGACGGTTATTTCCTTCGGCTGTTTTCTACGACTCTTTCCCTTATTTACGGCTTGTCTTATTTAGCGCCGAAGCTTTATTTTTTCCCTCATAAGGCCCTTTTTATCAGGCGTCAGTTTTGACAAAATCGTCAAGCACCGCGCCGGGAGCTACCATTGGTTCAACCAGATCACTTTGTTCTACTACCGCTTCTATCAGGAAATTTTTTCCTTGTTTACGCGCTTTTGCCAATGCGGCGGTAAATTCAGCACAAGTAGTTACTGTCGCACCGTCTGCGCCGCAGGCTTTAGCAAAACCAACAAAATTAAACGGCGTCAGAATAGTAGAAGAGTAACGTTTATCATAAAAAACCTGCTGCCATTGACGGACCATACCCAAACAACTGTTATTGATGACAACAGTAATAAAAGGAGCGCTTTCACGCATCGCTGTATAAATTTCCATACCGGTCATTTTTAAGCCTCCGTCGCCGCAGATCTGTACAACCTGCGCCTCAGGCAGGGCAATTTTAGCTCCCAAGGCTGCCGGCAGACCAAATCCCATCGTTCCGCAGCCGCCGCTGGTCAAATGATGCCGCGGCGCGTCTACTTCCAGATGCAAGGCTGCCCACATCTGATTTTGCCCGACGTCAGTAACAAATACCGTATCTTCACCTTTAAAGCTGCGCGTCAGTTCTTTCATCAGCCAGGGCGCTGTCAATCTTTCGCCGGACTGTGCCGCACGGTTTTCTGTCGCATCCCAGGCTTTGATCGTATGCCACCAATGTTCTATATCAAGTTTTTTCACCCGTTCACTCAGCTTGTTGAGGTTCTCTTTCATATCTCCGACTAAAGGCAGCGCTGTCATAACATTCTTATCTACTTCAGAAGGATCAATATCCAATTGGATAATCGTTTTTTTACCAACATAACGATTACGGTCACCTGTGACTCGTTCACTGAAACGGCTTCCCGCTACGATAAGTACATCGGCATTAGCAACTGCCATATTGGCTGCAATGTGTCCGTGCATACCTGTCAGCCCCAGGCATTGCCGGTCGCTTCCCGGAAAAACCCCAATCCCCATCAGCGTATTGACGACTGGCATCCCTGTTTTTCTGGCAAAACGCAGCACCTCTTCCGCAGCACCACTGTGAACAGCGCCGCCGCCTACCAGAAATACCGGCTGTCTGGCATTAGTAATAGTAACTGCTGCGGCTTCCAATATCTCTTCTCTGGCCGTTTCCATAACAGGCGGCGTCAGTGGCTCCGCTTCCATCCACTCCACATCTCCGACCTGCAGATTGCTGGGAACATCCACCAGCACCGGTCCCGGACGACCTTCCTGTGCCAGGTAAAATGCCTGCCGCAGCGCCGGCAGCAAATCCTCAGGCTTACGCACCAAAATATTATATTTCGTTATCGGCAATGTCACACCGACAATATCTATTTCCTGAAAAGAGTCTCTGCCTAAATTTGCAACAGAAACCTGTCCCGTAATCGCTACCAGCGGTACGGAATCTAAATAAGCTGTAGCCAATCCCGTAACGATATTGGTCGCACCGGGGCCGGAGGTAGCTATACAAACCCCCGTTCTGCCGCTGGCACGTGCATAACCGTCAGCAGCATGGATGGCTCCCTGTTCATGCGCCGTCAGTACATTACGCAGCGGCGCGTCATATAACGCATTATACAAGGGAATAACCTGACCGCCCGGATAACCGAAAACAGTATCTACTCCCTGTTCCAACAAAACTTTAATAATAGCTTGCGCACCAGATAACTTCATTCTTCGCTTTCCTCCCAAAATCAGCACTTTCAAACTGCAGCTTGTTCCTGCAGCATCAAGGTATTTACGGAAACCACCGCGACCTGTTTTGCCAGCAACTTCGCCATTTGCGCAACATCACTTTCAGTATTCAAAACAATTTCCAGTTCCATTCCGTCAGCCTGAACCTTCATATTCAGTTCCTGCACATCCACACCTTGTTTTGACAATACCCGCAGCACTCTCGGCAGTAAAGTCTCCTCATTTTTAGCCTTTAAAAATAATTTTCCCGACATTTTGATTTCCTCCCTTGTATGATTTTGATGGAAAGCAGTGCGTTAGGAACAAATAAAAAACGCCCCTGCTTTTGCAGGGGCGTATAAAATACGCGGTACCACCCTAATTTATAACTTCGCACCAGTCCATCAACCGGCTCAGAATTAACGCATCTGGTACGCATCATGCTACTTACTTCTGCTTTCGCTGACGAGTTCATGGGTGATTTACTCAACAAGCGCTCCGTGCCGATTTCCACCAACCATCGGCTCTCTGTAACTTTACATCTTGTCTTTCTTCCCAATCATCACTTTTACAATACAATATTAAGATTGGTCATATTATGCCACTTTTAACAGCACTTGTCAACACTTTTTTCAAAAAATATTATATTTGTTCCAATGTTTACAATGTTCTTAAATAATTGCCTACCAAAACAGAAATTCGTTCACTATATACGGCATGATTAACTGCTAAAACTTCTTTGACCTGATCTGCAAAATTACCTGCTTCCGGAGCCAGCAAAGTTTTATAACTTAATGCGTAAGCTTTTCCTGTCTCAGTCTGTGGTATCAGAGCGTCTGTTTCTGCTAAACCGGCATAATCCCGCATTTGAC
>ERZ1673697.2846-NODE-2846-length-14049-cov-4.150064_pt1 | contig 14049 bp, 10 predicted proteins | sample MGYA00580227_ERZ1673697 | MGnify/ENA primary metagenome ERZ1673697 (study PRJEB41218, sample SAMN15661759) | gut metagenome | host: Homo sapiens | place: Canada: London | collected 2015-08-20/2019-03-30 | study: EMG produced TPA metagenomics assembly of...
CTCGAATACTACGGTTGTCTGTCTTGCCAGGGAAGAGGCATCAAAGGTAAAAGCCACATCTACTGTGCCGGAAGATTTTTTTGCGGTAAAAGTTTTCTCTGCTGTTACCAGTTTGCCGTCAATCTGGATTGGCTCCCCGGTTTCTGCATTCATCAGGGTTCCAACCAGACGGTATTTCTGCCCTTTTTTGAGTCCGGAGTATTCAACGGAATCAATGAGCGTTACTTTTTCTTCCGGTTTGCTCATATGTGTACCTGTCTCTTTATCAAGAGCAGTGGTGCCAATCTCGATCACATCATCGGTCAGGGTTCCAAGATCAACAGTCACAGAATCCTTATAGATGCTGACCTCAAATTTTAGGAGATCCATGCCTTTGTTGGCATCACAGCGTTGCTCTTCTATGGTGTAAGTATCATAGATTAAAGCACCCTTTGTATCATCCGGATCAGAAGTTCCAAACCAGATGCCATCATCGGAGGTTTCGCCCCGGTTGGTATTTGCCGTATGCTTATTCCATGAGGAGGCAGTGCTGGCATAGCCATTCTTGTCGGTTACGATTACATGGCTTTCTCCTGTGGTATTGGAAGTAATCGAAAACGGCACATCTGCTAGACGATTGAGTTCTCCGTCTGCTACTTTGACAAATTCCAGATCGCCGCGGATGACCTGCTCTGGCACATCCGGTGCATTATAAAAACTGACAGTCTCTTTTGTGCCATCTGCAGTAATCTTCTGCACGATTACGGTATCATTTACAAGGTATCCGGAAGGAGCCTTGCTTTCCTGGATGGTGACCGTACCAAGGGGAATACAAATCGTCTTGCCATCTGCCTGATAGTAAAAATCATCCCCGGATACCAGATAATCTTTGGTAAACTGTATCTTGCCATTGGCATCTGTTTTGAATACCCAGGTACGGATTGGTTTTGCTCCATCTGCCGCTGGATCTTTATCCGATTGTTCTGTATAGAATTTTACGGTAAATTCAGCATCTTTTAAGGAAGCATTTCCCTGGGCCTGTGCTTTCTCCAGTTCCTTATCCAGTTTCTGTAACAGCAGTTCCATCGGATTATTCTGTGGAATCTCCGGGGATTTTACGGTTGTCGTTTTTTCCGACTCAACCGTTACTTTATAAGATTTCGTATCCACAATAAATCCCTTAGATGGGGTCAATTCCTTAACGGAATAATTTCCAACTTCTAACTGCCCGGATTTCGCATATCCATTTTTGTCGGTTGTCAGTGTCTCTACGAGCTTGTCTCCCTGATAAATGCCGTATTCTGCACCCTTTAAACTGTAATTTTCATTTCCATCGGAAACAGAAAGGTTGGCGGAAGATTTCTGGATTTCCAGATAGCCATAGGGAACCTGATACCAGCTCCCGGCAATGGTCTGGCTCCCCTGTCCCGGAACAATGAAAGCCCGGAAAGAAGAGGGCGGATCAGGCAGCCCTCTGATGGCATTTGCAACTTCCTTTGCCTTGTCGATATAGTTCTGCGGCGCACCATGGAAGGCGCCACTGTTATCGGAATAACCGGCATAGATATAGGCAACGACCAGATGTCCGATCACATAGGTGTTATCATCGGACCATCCGCTTAAGTATTGCTCTTTAATGTGTTTTTCATAGCCATAACCGCCGTTTAAGTAATAGAGGGCTTTCCGAAGGGGAGAGTCCGTATCCAGCAGATTGTAGGAATAGGTTCCAGAGGCAGGGGTGGTTTTCAATGGTTCTACGCAGTAGGCTGTATTGGAACCGTCAAAGGTCATTCTGGAAGTAAAATAGCTGCCATAAGAAATTGGCGGTCCTGCCGTAAAGCTGATAGTACCGTCCGCAGCCTGAACGGAAATGCCAGTGTCGCTCAGGGTGCCAAGCGTTACTAGCAAGGCAAGGGCGAAGGAGACAAGGCGCTGTCCGATGCATCTCGTTTTGGTACGGTTCTCAGGAACCTTTTTCAAATATTGTTTTATTTTCTGTATCATAATGTCCTCCTTGAATCTAAGATTAAACGGGAAACAGGCAGCACTTTGGCTGCCCGAAAAAATTAACCGGCTTTTTGCTTCTGGCGTTCGATGATTTCCAGAAGTTCCTGCCGGTCTGTGGTGATGAGTTCCTTTTCCAGATTGGATGCTTTGAACTCTACAGTAATGTTATTGTTATTGGTGGAGATTAATCCATTTCCCCGTTGGAAGTGTGTGATGTTCATCACTTCCGTCTCTGACAGATGTAGGATCTGTTTTACCCGCTGTGCTTCCTCATCCTCCATATTCAGGATGATCTTGGTCTTGCAGTTATTGATGATACCTTTTCCATATTTACCGTCATCCAGCGCAAAAAAATCATTTAGATCCTGGCTGGCAAAAATACCGGCACCGGAGTATGCGCGGATAATTTTTGCAATTTCCAGAACAAATTCTGCGGCAAGGCGGTTGCTGGAAGCGCCGATGAGCTGCCATACTTCATCCACGAAGATTGCTTTTTCTTCGGTACGGTTTTCTTTCGCTTTATCCCAGACATAATCCAGGGCCACGAACATGCCTACGGTCAGCAGATCACTGCTTCCGGTCAGTTCAGAAATATCTAACACTGTATATTTGTTTGTCAGGTCGACATTGGTCTGCTGATTGAAAGAAGAAGCAGAACCATGAACCAGACGGTTTAAAATATGTGCCAGACGCTTTGTATCCGTACTTTCCATTAAAACGTCATAGACGTCCTCCAAAATCGGCATTGGCTTATACTGATCCGGATTCTTTGGATCGATCAAAGATTCGTTTTTATGGGTAATCCCTTTCCTCGCGTACGTTTTGATCAGCGCTTCGTCCAATAGCTGCTTTTCCTCGTGGCTCATATCCGGGATCAGCAGAGAAAAGAAAATATGGAGCCGCTGTATCTTGGCTGCCAGTGCGGAAGCATCCAGTGTCGGACCGTCCAAAAGTTCATTGACGGAATTATCCACTTTCCGGATTTCCATGATGTTGATGCAGTTCGGGCTGGCAGGAGAGATCTGAATAAATTCTCCGCCTACATTCTTGCAGGCCCGGTAAAATTCATGCCCTTTTAGAGGCGCGATGATGAATACCTGGATCCCTTTCCGCCGCATCCTAAGCGCCATGGTCTGCATGGTAAAGGTTTTTCCGGCACCGGAGCATCCCAGAATACAGATATTGGAATTCTTGTATTGCCTGGAGTCGAAGATATCGGCAATGACCAGCGAATTATTATGCTTGTTGACACCAAACAGGATGCCGTTGTCATCGCAGATGCTGTAACTGGTAAAGGGATAGCAGCTTGCAGCCCCCGTAGTCAGGACATTCCGCTTGGATAGTTCAAAAAGTTTTTTGTCGAGACTGGCAAGCGGCAGGGTGGATAAAAAGCCTTGCTCCTGAAGGAAATAGCAGGAATGGAGATCCATATCCTGTGAGATCAGGAGTTTTTTCATTTCCTGAATCCTCCACTGCAGTTCCTCCAGATTGGAAGCAGTGATGGTCACCAGAAGATTCATGTAATAAAAATCTTCGTTATTTGCCAGTCCTGCTTTTAAAAAGTACCCGGAACGGATGGCGGAATCCAGATCGTCAAAATCGGCGTTGGTATCCGAAGCGTCTTTCAGTTTGGAACGGTTGATCCGGATCTGTTGTCCAAGCCGTTGCTGTATCTTATCCTTGGGTTGCCGGTGCAGGAAGAAATCAATGTCAATCCCTTCTCCGGCGTTAATCAGGAGTGAAAGCCATCCGGCAGCTACTTTGCTTTTATAACCGTCACAGGGAACCATGAGATAGGCATGGTAAACACCGTTAATCCGCACATAACTGCTGTGCTGGAAGTCTAAGGATTCCGGAGCGATAAATTCGTTGATGCGGATGTGGTCCAGCTCATCCTGCCTGTTTCTGGCAAGATATCCGGCGAGGACATCTGAAATCCGTTCCTGCAGATGCTTGTCGGTACAGAGTGTGCGGTTCAGGAGTGTATAAAGCACATTCGTAGTAAATTCATCTTCATTATCATGGGAATCAATTTCATTTCCGCACTGATACAAAAAGGTCTTTGCAGTCTGTGTTGCAGTTTCAAGGGCAGCAAGGATTTCTTTTTCTTCCACTTTGCGGTTTACGTTAAACGGTTCATACTCGAAAATCAGAAAGAACCGCCTGGATACCGCTTCTCTGGAACTTAATTTCTTAACGAACTGGATGTAGTCTTCCTGCAATGCTTTACAGTGAGGATCTGTTTCACGTTCCAGCTCTTTCATCGCCTGTGCCAAGTGCCGGTTAATATCGGCTTTTTTTGAAATCATCTTAATGTGCAGCTTTACCGGACTGATCTTCAGGTAGGAGATAAAGCTGTAAATAATATTTAACTGCTCTCTGGTACTGCGCAGGAGAAAGTTAATCGGCTGCACTTCCAGAATCTTTACATAGCGGTGATCCGTTGTGTAGATGATTCCGTTCGCAATCTTATCAATCGGAAGGTAATCCTCCAAAGTCTGATATTTACGTTTTTTCTTTTTTGCCGGAGACTGCTCAGAAGCATTTGGATGTTTCTTCCGATATGCAGCCTCTTTTTTGGCAGCTTTTGCAGAAGCGGCGGCAGACCGATGTTCCTCCTTTCTAAGCCGCTCCAGCTCTTTCTTTTCCTGTTTTGCCGCTTTCGACGCCTGCGCCTGCTCTCTTTTTGCAAGTTTCTGCTCATATTTTAAATATCGGATATCTTCACGAGCCTGTTTCCTGATTCCGCGCTTGGTAGAAGTATCAAAGCTTCGGTGTTCTTTTTTTTTAATAGCTGGCTGTGAAGCCATAGCAGAGCCATCAGTGGCGGAAGCATCTGCAGGCGCCGTATCTGGCGCCTTTTTTGTTTGTTTTTGTTTTTTGGCACGTTGTTTTTGAGACTTTGGCTCTTTATTCCGCGGTTTGCGGAGCCTCCGCTTTTGGGGTTCCGGCAGATGATCCGAGCGGTAGATGATCCGGCGGTTCTTTAAGAACCTGAGCGCATTCATTAAAAATGCGGTAAGGCTTTCTCCGCCAATCCCAATCAGGGCGACCATTGCAGCAGGAAGAGCCGTCATGCACAGGATGATGATCCGCATCGTCAGGGAGAGCGGCAGATGGACCACCGGGACAAGAATCAAAACGGCGAGAAGGATTGCCTCGATTGCATTTCGGATTTTGAACATACCGCCCATAAAAGTCCCTCTCTCAATGAAGTTGCGGGGAATCAGGGCAATATTTTGCTCTTCCGGATTGGTCATGGCCGCACCTCCTTTGCATCAGAGGTCGCGGAAGCATCAGTTTCGGAAAAAACGGTGTTGGAAGAACCCGGAGTTTCTTCTATGCTGTCATCAGCGGTATCTGCATAACCGCCTTCCTGCCTGGCTTCAATCTCCTCTGTGGTAACGGAACCAAGTGTATCATCCGTCTGTCTGGGATAGGTTCTGCCGTCTTTTGCTATCTGTAGTTTTTTCTCCCCAAAGAAAAAAGCGCCGGAAGAGGCGCTATAGGTTACGGGAAGGAGCGTACCATCGGATAGGGAAAACTGAAGGAGCGTAGTATCTTTATCCGGATAGCCGGTTTTGCCCGGGAGAAACTCCACAGAGGAAACGGCTACCTGTCCGGTCTGTTTAAAATAAGCAGGGAACTGTGCTTTGAAATCTTCCGTCTGACTGTCCGGGAAGAAATCTGTCAGTTTATCAAAACCGATGTATTCCAGTTCAGATGTGTGATCCACTGGAACGGATGCCTCGTTGTCTGTTTCTGATATATGGATGGACTCTGCGTCTGTTTCTGAGTCCTGTTTCTCCATTTTCCATAAGGCAGGAAGTACAATTCCTGCGAGAACGAGTAGGATCATCAGGAAGATGGAGAGGATTACTTTTTTTCTGTTCATAAGGTCTCCTTTATTTTTTATCGAAAATCCAGTATGCGTTTGCAGTGGCATGGATTTCGGACATCATATCAAATTCGCGGTTGATATAGTTTTTAGATGCGCTGTCGTTTGGATCGTTGACCAATACCTTTCCGCTTGCGGTTACACCTCGCAGGACAATAAAATGTCCGCCGCTTGTAAATAAGCCGGCACGTTGGGAACTGATGACCGGACGGCCTTCTGACAGCGCTTTTAAAACAGCATTCGGATCACTGGTCTGCGTGACTGAACCGCATCCAAAGTGGCTGGCGGCCGCAGCAAAATAGGACCAGTAGGTTCCGACACCTGGCATATAGTAGGAATTCCCACACCAGGATACTGCATCGACCGGAGTGATTGTTGTCCCGGTCAGATAACTTGCTACCATCGCAAAACTGGTAGGCCCGCATCCGCTGGAAGCAATGGAGCCTCCGCCATAGGGGATGTTCCCGTAGTCCGTCTGAAGATAATGGGGAATCTGCATCCCATTCGCCGGGTAGGTTCCGCTTGTGGAAGTGATGATGTAATAACGAAGTACATGATCCACATACTCTTTGTCCCCATAAATGGAATAATGCCAGTTTGGACGAGCGCACATCATATCGGAATAAGCGATGGCGTTCTCCTTTGTGTATCCGCCGTCCCGCTGCATGGCCCAGTCAATGTAGCCGGAACCGTAGTTGTATCCCTGCAAGGCCAGTTTAATGCGGTCAAGGTCTGTCGGTCCGGTACAGCCCGCTTTATCCAAAGCGTATTTTAACTCCTGGATGCCGCACTCAATGCTATATTCCGGATCAGTAATACCGCCCGGAGTATGCGGGTATTTTGTATTAAAGGCGCCTTCCGACGCCTGCATTACGTCCGTTCCCCGGCCGCCGGATTCCTGCATCATAACGGCAAGGATCAGCTCCACATATTCGCTCATACCGTATTTTGCCGCAATCCGCTGTACAGCCGCCCGGTATGCAAGAACTTCATCAGAAACATTGGCAGTTGCGACACCGGAGGCCGCAGAACCGAAAAAGGCTGTCAGATTTTCCGCATAGGCATCCGCAATTTTCTTCTGCTCTTCCGTTAAGTGAAATACATGGTCGGCAAAATAAGCATCGCCAGCATATTTTACGGTGTATGTATGGCGGGTGAAGGTTACGGTTTTCGTTTGGACTTCTGCTTCGTCTCCGGCTTCGCCTTCCGCGCCGCCGCCTACAGTTACTTCCATGGTAACTGTTTCTTTTGACACGTCATAGGTAAAAAGCCCATCTTTATTTGCCCGGATCACGCGTTTTAACTCTGACACATTAATATCTTCATGGTTGTCCCGGCTTGCACAGAACTGGGAAATGAGCTGGTTTGCATTGACAGAGATGCTGTACGCATACGGGTCGTTGATGGAAGCAGTATCATTTTCCGAAAGACGGGCGATGGCAGCATTGATGTCTGAAAGGATATCCTGATGGCACTCTTCCAGAACTTCCACAATCGCCTGATTTGCTGCCTGAATATTTTCGTTGATGAGTGTACTGCTGTTTAATGCCCCGGTATTTTCTGTCAGGTCTCCAAAGACCAGCCCCGGAAGCATGACAATGAATAGTACCGGAATCATCAGCACTGCAAGGATAACGATTGCAGCTTTGGAAAGGGTATGCCGGTTTTGAATCGCTACGCCGATCACAGCGCCAAGCGGACCGGCAGTTCCCCCTTTTAACATCCCGGAAAGTGTGGCGGAAGTTTTCATTGCTTTTAATTGTGATGCTGCAGTTGTGCCTACACCGACTGCCTCATCGATGCTGGTCTGAGTTTCCGCCATCAGATCCGGTCTTTCCTTGCCGGAGCCGGAGGAACTTTCTGGACGATGGATTCATGGTAGGCAACTTTCCCATCGCCATCTTCATATGGTGTTTTCAATACCGCATCCTGTGCATACTGCTTATACCATGTGGAGCCGTCAACCGACTGTACCGTATCGTAGCTTCCCTGGGTCGGAGCCATATACTGATCTGTATGATACATGGCAAAATCCCGGCTGTTTCCCTCTGTGGTTTCTGTGCCGGTGATGCGCCCGCCGCCAATCTCCATGTTGGTAAAATTCGGGAGCGGTTTATTCTCTTCCGGTTTCATCCCCATATAAGAGACAAAGGCTTGTTCTGCGTCTTTGCCCTTGATAGAACCGACTTGTCCATAATTTCCCTGGGCGACTTTGCTGATCACATTGTTGGCAAAGTTCCCGCCTTTCTTTAAGGAAGACTGGTACATTGCATTGCCGATCGTAGAACTGTCAGAATATCCGGTAGCGGCGTTGACGGCACTTCGTTCTGTCTGCCGCCCGACCGTTCCGGCGAGTCCGCCGGATAAGAAGCTTCCCTCTACGGCAGAATTTCCCGGAGAAGAGCTTTTGTGGTAACCGCCGCCTCCGCCGGAACTTCGGAATGCTCCGGACAAGCTCCTTCCGGCAATCAAAAGCTCTGCCATCATGTTCCCGCCGGTATTTCCGACATTGATCCCAAGGCTCGCCATAAAGGAATCAATCTTCTGGCTGACCTTTAAGAAAGCGATTGCACATAAGAACCAGACAAATACATTTCCGGTTACCGCTTCCTTTCCCTGGCTGTCAACTGCCTGCTCGACCTCGGCTTCTGTCAGTTCTGCAGCGAAGATGGGCATGGAACTAAACAGAACCATGCTAAGAACCAGCATAGTGATAAAAAAGATTCGTTTCCTGTGTTTCATTTCGTCCTCCTTTCATCAAACGGACAGTGGATTTGCAAGGAATGTGCCGACCATGGAAGTGAAGAGCCGGAGACACCATGCGTTCATCAGCAATAAAAATAACTGGCCTCCAAACATCCGGCACCAGCTTTTGAATATATTTCCGGTAGACTGGGAGGCGCCTGTGGCAAATGCGACCGGCGCGGTATAAACCAGAACGCCCAGAAGGATGTAGCGTTCTGCCGCTTCAAACAACAGTTTGATGTAATTCCATGCCAGAATAAGAACCAGGATCAGCGCAATGATTGCGACTGCGCCATTGGCACACACACCGAGAATGACGGTAATGACAGAATTAAAATCTCCAAACTGAAGCGGCGGTAAGTCTTCCGTCAGAATCCATTTATACGGCGTCCCGGCAATCCCAAGCAGCAGATCCACAATGTCTTTTGCATAAAAGGCAAGGAATAAAAAGATGAACGTCCGCATGGATAATTTGATCGGATCCTCTGCTTCAATTCCGGCGCCGAGGAAATAGTTTTTAAAAAGCTGCCAGATCCAGTTTAAAAGAATCAATCCGATCGCCAGTGCCAGAAAGACCTGATATAGACTTTCGGCTGCCGGGAAGTAGCGCAGGAACGTATCCATAGAACAGCCCAGTGCGCCAAGAACCGATGTGGTGATCAAATCGAGGATGTTCATGACCTGCTCGGCGATCCATTCCACGATTCCATCGAGTATTCCCATAATTTACGCCTCCCTTCTTAACCGGTCCATTTGCCGCCTGCAAAGAATGGAGTGATATATGCCATGATGAAGCCGAGACCGTTCAGGATCGCCCAGGTAATGATGATCCGCTTCAGCCATGCGCGGGATTCATCGACAGTTTTGCCGGATTTACTGAAGTTCATCAGCAAAAGCGCCACAGATGCGGTCACGATGGCGGCAATGGTAGAAATCAGAATGATCTGGTTGTAGACGTCTTTCATAATCTCACTGGCTTTGTCCCACATATCTGCTGCAAGGACTGGCTGGACATTGCAGGCAAGCAGCGTGACGACAAGGAATGCAGTGTAGAAATATTTCATGTAGTCAATCTGCCGTTTCGGATTCGGTGGGGTTTCTTTGACTGTATGGTGTTTCACGTAAGTTAAACCTCCTTCATAAAAAGAGGGCAAAGTGAATGAACCTTGCCCTTTCAGCTTATAGTTTCCTTGCCTCTTGCCGGATTTCCGGCAGCAAAAAAGCAGCCCGGTCAATACAGGCTGCCTGATGCAGTAAACCATATGAAGTTGTAAGCTGTTTTCACCTCCCGCAAGAAAAAACGCAGCTCACACCGGAGGGAGAGGCGATAGTTCCGGCGGGCTGCGCAATTCCTGCATATAATTTTGACAATATCAATTTTAGCATGATGAGTTTTACGTGTAAATCGCAGAAGTGTGCCAGTTTCAGTCAAAAAAGCGACAAATCTGAGACAGGGGAAAAAACAGAGATAATAGTAACGAAAATAATGCTGTTAGACGCATATTGATGGATACAGCAAGAGAACCATCAGGACTAGGGAGGATAATAATTGTAGAGTCTGAAAGGATAGAGTATAATAAGAATTGAAAAATCTGGGCGCATAACAAAGGAGTCAATATGATTCAATATGATAAAAAGGGATGTAAAATAGAATACCGAAAGATCAGGGGATACAAGGGAAAGTGCATAAAACTGATGATTGTAAGTCCCAAGGGATCAAAAAGCGCAGAACTTCGGCCAGGAGTGTTATGGCTGCATGGCGGAGGTTATATGCTAGGATTTCCGGAAATGGTGTTTATGTCACGAGCAGCAGATCTTGTCCGTAGATGCGGGGCAGTCGTGTTAAGTCCTGCTTACACCTTATCATGGAAGAAACCATATCCGGCGGCACTTGCTGACAGTTACTATGCGCTTACATATATGAAGAAACATGCACAGGAATTAGGGATCCGTTCCGATCAGCTTATGGTAGGTGGTGAAAGCGCAGGAGGAGGTCTGGCGGCAGCACTCTGTATTTACGCAAGAGACAAAAAAGCGGTTCATATCGCTTACCAGATGCCGCTATATCCTATGCTTGACTGTAAAGACACGCCCTCTTCTATGGACAATCATGGAAAGGTCTGGAATACACGAAAAAATCATCTGGCATGGAGATTGTATTTGCGTAATCTGAAAAAGAACGAAATCCCTCCATATGCATCGCCTGCAAGATGCAGTAACTATAAAAATCTGCCGCCGGCGTATACATTTGTCGGAAGCGCAGAGCCTTTTTATTGTGAGACGCTGACTTACATAGAGGAGCTGCAAAAGGCAGGCGTATGTGCAAAAGTGGATGTATATCCAGACAGATACCATGCGTTTGATATGATGGAACCGGATGACCTGTTAAGCAGGAAAGCGGCCAGGCGTTTTTGTGAAGAATTCATGTACGCAAAAGAACATTATTATGCGCCGCAGGAATAGAAAATGATATATGTGGAGGAAATTATGATTGTGGTTGCTTGTATAGATGAAAGAAAAGGGATGATGTTTAACTGCCGACGCCAAAGCCGGGACAGAGCCGTTTGCAATGACATCCTAAAAGACTGTGAAGGACACCGATTATATATGACAGCGTATTCCAAAGGACTATTTGAGAAAATGGGTAATGCAGAGATAGTGGTCTCAGAAGATATGATGCAGCAAGCGAGGAACGATGATAGTTGTTTTATTGAAGACATTGACATCAGTGGGCATGAGAAATTGATTCAGGAGGTCATCTTGTATCAGTGGAACCGGCATTATCCGGCAGATACTTATTTCCCATTAGACTTGTCAGAAGAAAAATGGGTGCTGGAAAAGAGGGATGAATTTCAAGGTTCATCGCATGAAAAGATTACGAAGGAAGTATATAAGCGGAGGAAAAATCGATGAAATGCCAAAAGAACATATGGAAAGTGCTCCCAGTGCTGTTGTTGTGCTGTACATTGTTTACAGCTTGTGCCGAAACGGAAGTAGAACACTCATCCGATGATGTGCAAACGACTGTGACATTGGATGAAATACCAGAGTATTCTGGAGAACCGTATATTGTATTAAATGATAACAAGCCGGAATTTTCAGAGGACGATTTGACAGAGGAGGCATTTGAAACCTATAGTGAACTGGATGATCTGGGAAGATGCGGAACCGCATATGCGAATATCTGCATGGAGATTATGCCGACAGAGGAACGAGGAAGCATCGGACAGGTGAGGCCTACTGGATGGCATACGGTCAAGTATGATAATGTGGATGGAAAATATTTGTATAATCGCTGTCACTTGATTGGATACCAGCTTGCAGGGGAAAATGCAAATGAAAAGAACTTGATTACCGGGACAAGGTACATGAATGTAGAGGGAATGTTACCCTTTGAAGATATGGTAGCCGACTATGTGAAGGAGACACAGAACCATGTGTTGTACCGGGTAACGCCAGTTTTTGAAGAGGAAAATCTGGTAGCAAGTGGTGTGCAGATGGAAGCGATGTCGGTAGAAGATAACGGAGAAGGTATTTTGTACAACGTGTATGTGTATAATGTTCAGCCGGGAATCGGGATTGATTATACTACTGGAGAAAGCTGGGTGGAGGAATCTAAAGAGGCAGATTCAGAACAAGGTGAAATACGGGGAAATTCCAGATCCAAAATCTACCATTGTCCGGGACAGGCAGCCTATGAAGAAATGGCGGATTCGAAGTATCTGGTAATTTTTCAGACAGAACAGGAAGCGATTGATGCTGGCTATCGAAAAGCCAAGCGCTAGAAAGGAAAAGCGGGTACCTCGTCTTAAAAATATAGCTTAATTATACATGGAAGATATAACATATATCGAATTTCAACACTAGCGTTTGCTGTGTTTTATAAAAAATATCTTAGAATCATTGCATAATGGGATGAGAATGTAGCATTTAGAAGATGGATAGCGAGGAGAAATGAATAATGATTAGAAGAAATACGACTAATTTTACAGGTTATATTTTGCAAAATGAAGAAAAAATATTTTACCATGCACAAGATAAAATTTTTTATTTTATTGTAGAAGGTGCAGGAATTCTTGCAGATATAGTAAAAAGAAAACTGGTATCACCGGAACATTTTTTGTATGGTTATACATCAGATGGATATCAGATTGCTTTGTATACGGGATACGATGAAAGGGAAATTTCAGTCAATTATAGATTAAGGCCGGGACTTTATGTGGTAAGCAGAGCGAATTTGTGCCGATATGATATGTCGAAATTTCAAGCTGTGGAGTTCATAGGCGGAACCCTAAATAATTTGTATGAGCAAAAAGTTATAAAGACAAAATATGATGATAGTCAGCAATGTTATGTCAAAGTTTACCCTGAATCAAGAAAAGAATTTGAACTTAAAATCAGAAATTATAGTTGTAAGATGATTATTAGAAATGTTCCATCAGAATCAAGCCCATCCAAAATGGATTTGATTGTTAGGTATGAATTCCAAGAAGAAGTGCCTTTGGTAGAAATAAAACTTGTATATAATGTTTTAATTGATATTTGCAGATTCTTGACTAATAGGAAAAATGTTGGGTTTGACGAAGCAAGGTTATTTCAGATCGTTGAAGGAACCCAAAAGTGGTTATGCTTTGCAAATGCATATATTGATTATCAATACACGCAATTTACAAGTAAGACGTTTAGGAACAATATCTTGTTTGATTATTTAGATGATTGTATAGTGAATTTACATGCTATAGTTTCTTCAGCGGCAGAGAGAAAAACAACATATCTATTTGGATTTTATGCAGATTCGGATGCCGATTATGCTGTGTTATCTGATGATAAAATCAAAAATACATGCTCATCTATAGAATGTGAATTGGATTTTGTAAAGGATTTAAAAGATAATGAAAATAAAAATCTTAATGATTTAATAAAAAAGGTGAAGACTATAATAAAAGATCATAGAAAATCTGAGAATAGGTTGGAAGATAAGACTTATGATATGATTGGTAGTAGCATATCGCATTGGGGAATGGCTAATAGCAGAAAAATATTTTTGCTTTATCAGAGAAATCAAAAGTACATGGATATTCTTAAATATAAAACAAATCTGTTTTGTACGGAAGAAGATATAGGGGCATTTGTTACATTTAGAAATGATGTTACACATGGTAGATATAGGACGATTGATTCTGTGGTTGCAACAACGTCTTACACCCTCATGGCATTAGCGTATTGTTGTTTTTTGACAAGAATTGGAATGCAGGAGAATGAATTAAAAAAATTATTTGAGGAGAACAGAATAGGATCATAGAAATAGAGAACATTTTATTAATCAATGTCCGTTAATGACAATTTAGAAAAACTTTGAACAAAAAGCTAGCGTAAAATTTTTGTAGGAAATATAGGAAAGGAACACCAGTTTTGTGTTA
>ERZ1673697.2848-NODE-2848-length-14046-cov-4.276535_pt1 | contig 14046 bp, 11 predicted proteins | sample MGYA00580227_ERZ1673697 | MGnify/ENA primary metagenome ERZ1673697 (study PRJEB41218, sample SAMN15661759) | gut metagenome | host: Homo sapiens | place: Canada: London | collected 2015-08-20/2019-03-30 | study: EMG produced TPA metagenomics assembly of...
TTCCGATGGAGCCATTTTTTCAGCTCCATTTTTTCATAGACTACTTTACACTACCAAAAGTAATATGATTTACATACCATACATCCATTGCAAACTTATCTTCCCAAGACACTGCATTTCTCCCATGAACTTGGGCATAGCCTGATAACCCTGGTCTAACATCATGCCTGTGTTTTTGTTCCTCATTATATAAACTCAGGTACTTTGTCAATAATGGACGTGGACCTATAACACTCATATCGCCTTTTATGATATTAAAGGCCTCTGGCAACTCATCCAAACTGGTCTTTCTCAGAAAGCGTCCATATCTATTGAGACGTATATCATCAGGAAGAAGTTTTCCCTCTTGATCTTTTCTGTTATCCATAGTGCGAAACTTTATTAGTTTGAAAATTTCACCATTTTTACCCGGACGATCTTGCATAAAAAAAGGATTCCCTTTCATAAAAATTATGCCAAGAACTATAAGAATAACATAAAGCCATCCAAATACAATAATTGCCGTCATTCCACAGATAAAATCGAAAGGTCTTTTAAAACACCTTTCATATAAGCCATATGGTTTATGCATATCCACCACTCACTCCTACATTTTCCTTACTCAAAGCAAGCCTTTATTACTTCAATAATCCTCTCCTGTTGCTCTGTCGTCATTTTATTATCACTAGGCAGACACAAACCTCTTGTAAAAATATCCTTTCCTACATCCGCAGCCTCACCATCAATATAAGCATTTGATCTGGCACGTCCATTTCCATCTCTTACAATAAATGGATTCATTCTATACATTGGCTGCATATGCATTGGTTTCCATATTGGACGTCCTTCTGCATTAATAGATGAAATTGCCTCCAGAATCTCTGTTGGACAAGTTTTTCCGCTTTCTTTCACATAACAAACATCTCGTTCACCACGTACTTGCATACACATAGCTTCTTTATCAATAATCAAGCAAGAAAGCCAATAGTTCGGTTCGGAATTTTCAAAGTCTATTGGATTCATGGATACCGGTAATCCTTTTAATCCTTCTCTGTATCGCTCATATATTGCTTTTTTCTGAGCAATATGCTCATCCAAATGCGGGAATTGCCCTCGGATAATACCTGCTATGACATTACTCATACGGTAGTTATATCCCAGTTCTTCATGCTGATACCACGCCGCATTTTCCCGTGCCTGAGTAGACCATTTGCGGACTTTATTTGCCGCCTCTTCATCGTCTGTCAAAAAACAGCCTCCCGAACTTCCCGTAATAATCTTATTTCCGTTGAATGAAATGGTGTTATATTTACCAAATATACCTGTTTGTTTTCCTTTATATGTAGCCCCTAAAGATTCTGCAGCATCTTCCACAAGAATTGCACCATGTTTCTTAATTACTGCATTTAACTCATCGATTTTTCCCGGTGTTCCGTAAAGATGCGCAATCACTACGATTTTTGTGTCCGGATAAATCTCAAATGCTTTTTCCAGTGCAGCCGGATCCATATTCCATGTATCGTACTCCGTGTCAATAAATACAGGCTCTCCACCTTCATATACTACCGGGTTTACAGTCGCATCAAATGTCATGTCTGAGCAAAATACCTTTTTCCCTTCTAATGCCCCATGCCCAACCTTAGGCATTCCATATGCCTCAATACCAGCTAATTTCATTGCAAGATGCAAAGATGCTGTTCCGGCTGATAATGCAACCGCATATTTACATCCAATGTATTCACAAGTCAACTTTTCTACTTCATTAATATTCTTGCCAACTGTTGACATCCAGTTTGTTTCATATGCCTCTTTTATATATTCGATTTCTTCACCATGCATTGTCGGACCGCTCAACCACACTTTAGATTCAAATTTTTCAAATTTATTGTTTTCTTTGAACATACTCTCTTACCCTTCTTTATTGATGTTAACTTTCTGCATATCTATATAACCTTTATGATGCAATTTCCTTATTCAAATCTTCAGGTCTTTTAAATGTAGGGACAACACTTCGCAGAGCCTCTTTCGCCTCAAGATCATTCCCCCGGTCACACACTATTTTTAGCACTTCCAACTTATCATTAATCTCTCTTTCACTTAAAGGTGTATCACGTTCAATGAAAATCATGCTATTAGAAGTCTTATCTAACTCTTCTGTTTTAACTAAAAGTTCTTCGTAAAGCTTCTCCCCCGGCCGCAGCCCAGTCTCTAGCACTTCTATTCCCTGCACTCCTGACAGTCGGATCATATTCTCCGCCAAATCTAAAATCTTAACCGGCTGTCCCATATCTAAGACAAACAGCTCCCCATTATTAGCAATTGCACCACTTTGAAGAACAAGCTGTGATGCCTCTGGAATTGTCATAAAGTATCGGATAATTCTTTTATCTGTAATTGTCACCGGACCGCCATTAGCAATCTGACGCTTAAATAATGGAATGACCGATCCTGCGCTTCCCAACACATTGCCGAAACGTGTTGCACTATATTTTACTTTTCCATGTGTACTTGCACTCTGTACAATCATTTCACACATTCTCTTTGTGGCTCCCATAACATTCGTCGGATTAACTGCTTTATCCGTAGAAACCATCATAAAGCGCTCCGCCCTATATTCCTCACAAAGATCCACAAGATTTTTCGTGCCAAATACATTGTTGTAAATTGCCTCTATACAGTTATGTTCCATCAATGGTACGTGCTTGTGCGCCGCCGCATTAATAATAATCTGCGGATGATGTCTCTCAAATACCATCTCCAACGCTTTCCTATGAGTAATAGAACAAATTTCTATCTGCAAATCCAATTTTCTTCCATAGGATATTTTCAATTCCTGCTGAACGTCATAGGCTCCATTTTCATAGATATCCAAAATAACAATCTTTTTAGGACTCATCTTAGCCAACTGTCTGCATAATTCTGAGCCAATAGAACCACCACCACCAGTGATCAGAATCGTTTTATCTTTGTAATATGCATTGGTTCGCTCATCTGCAACTACCACTGGTTTTCGAAACAACAATTCTTCTATATCAAACTCTCTCAGATGTCGTTTTCTGCCCGCCGTATACATAGTAGGGTAATCATATACTTTCAGTTTGTATCCAGCATTTTTATAATAGTTATATAATGTCTTCTTCCTATCTGCATCCATTGATGGGATTGCGAAAATAATTTCTTGTATTTCATATTCACCAAGCTTTCTAAATGTTGCCTCACTTTCTGAGCAGACCGGAATATCATGTATAACGCGTCCCACTTTTTCTTTATTAGAATCAATAAAACATCTTGGAATATATGCAGACTCTTCGTTATTTAATAGCTCTTCTGCAAGACTAACTCCCACACGCCCTGCACCTATAATTGCTACCTTGATTTTCTGAACTTCTTTATCATTTCCAGCCTCTAATCCTGAGACAATGCGAAGTGCCGCAGATAAAAATTTACCTTTTGCATTTTCCTGATTTCCGCATTTATATGCATAACGGTACAACATACGGATTACTAAAGCTCCTAATAAATTCAGACTAACCAAAGACAATATTCTTGCAAATGTAATTTGGGGAACCGGAAGAATCGCCTCCAGACACAGATACGCAATAAACGCAATAAAATCAGTAAACAATAGCCGGATATAGCACTGAATACCGCCATATCTCCAAACCTGCCCATATATATTACCAATTAACCTGGTAAGAAATATGCACATACCCAAAAGAGCCATCTGCTCAATCACACCAACCGTTGTCAGTCTCTCTATCCCCCGGTACAAAACTAACAATATCAATGATGCAATCGCAAATATAACCAAATCATAAACAACCAAAGGCCACTTAACATTTTTCTTTTCATTAGTTAAACTCATCACTTTTCCCCCAAAAGCCAAAGGGTTCTCTTCCTTTTCCCCACTAAAAAAAGCCCCCTCTGGGGACTTTTCCTTACTCTCTTACTCTGCATTTCTTCTATTATATATATTCATCTATTCTATCTTTGCCACAATCTCCAGCCCTACCTGGATGTTCTGTGTTCTTCCAAACATTTCTATGTCCAGCCAGGCTTTGCGCTTATGGCGATCTATCTTCCGTATATATCCTTCCTTGCCCTGCAGCGGTCCGGATGTTACTTTGACCTGTGAGTGTTCGATGACACCCTGGGACATCTCTACCACTTGCTTTGCACCGCCGAAACTCTCCAGGAAAGCGATTTCTTCTTCTTGAAGCGGAACAATCTCTTCACCGGTTCCGATTAGCTTTGTCAGCCCGATGATTGTTTTCAATTCTTCATATAGAGCTTCTACATTTTCTGTAATCATAAAAACGTACCCGGGGAAAAGGACTTTCGTCTGTGTTGTCCACTCTCCACGGATACGTTTTTGCTCTTCATAATAAGGGATAAAGCACCGCTCCAGCACTTCGGCGGATACATTTTTCTGGCATTGTATCCGTATGCTTTCCTCTGTGCCTGTGCGTGTCTGCACAACATACCACATGGGCAGTTCTCCTATTCTTTTTATTATCCCTTGCCTTAATAAATCAGCCCACCCCAAAAAGGGCAGGCTACGCCATTCCGCCTTCATTCAGGCGGATGATTACCTTCATTTATTACATTCCGGGCAGTTGAACGCGGCAAGGCGACGATTCAACTCCACGAAACTTTTTTCTATCAGTTCAGCCATGCACAAAGTCACAAAAATCTGAGTTCAAACTTGTTTGAAAACGAAGATTTTATGTACTTTGTATATGGCGCTCTGCCATAAGCGAGAATTTAGCCGCGTATGCGACGAAATAAGCTGCGAAGCAGCTAATTCGAGCTGTTATGGCTGAACTGATAGATGCTATGTTCAGCCATGCATAAAGTCACAAAAAGCTAGCTTCACTCAAATCACAATCTATTATGCACCTGCATGTTTTGTTTTGTCAATATGATAAGTCGGCACAATCTCTGCTACAATCTCTTTCATATGCCCGTCCTCGTGACGGCTTGCTTCATCCAGTTCATGAAGCTTCTCTTTGAACCATTCGTCGTCCATATCGATGGGTTTTCCGATATGAATCAGTTCATTTTCTGTTTCCTGAAGCCCTTCTTCATCCATCAGAAGTTCTTCAAAAAGCTTTTCGCCCGGTCTGAGTCCGGTATATTCTACCATAATATCTACATCCGGCTTGTATCCTGACAGACGGATCAGATTTCTCGCCATATCGTCGATTTTAACCGGATCCCCCATATCCAGTACGAAGATTTCTCCGCCTTTGGCATAATAGGAAGCCTGCAGTACCAGCGATACTGCTTCCGGTATGGTCATAAAATAACGAATGATGTTCTTATCTGTTACCGTGACTGGTCCGCCTTCGGCTATCTGTTTTTTGAAAAGTGGTATTACGCTTCCATTACTTCCCAGTACATTTCCAAAACGCACTGCCACAAAATCGGTATTCGGACTCTCCCGGTTCATCATCTGTACCACCATCTCACAGAGACGCTTGGACGCCCCCATGATGTTGGTCGGATTCACCGCTTTGTCTGTGGAAATCAGCACGAACTTCTTAACGCCATACTTGGCGGCTGCTTTTGCGGTCTTGTAGGTTCCGATAACATTATTTTTAATCGCCTCGTTGGGGCTGTCCTCCATGAGCGGCACGTGTTTATGCGCTGCTGCATGGAAAATAATGTCCGGACGGTATTTTTCAATGACCCAGTTGATACGGTTCGTATTCCGCACGGAACCGATCAGTGCCTTTAGATTCAGATTCGGATAAGTTCTTTTTAACTCCTGCTGAATCTCATAGGCATTGTTTTCATAGATTTCAAAGATTATCAACTGCTTTGGTTCTGCATGGGCAATCTGACGGCACAACTCGCTTCCGATGGAACCGCCGCCACCGGTAACCATAACCGTTTTCCCTTTGATTGCCGCAAATATCTCTTCGTTGTTGACCTTCACCTGTGCCCTTCCCAATAGGTCAGTGATTTCAACATTACGAAGCTTGCTCACATTTACCTCGCCATTTACAATCTGGTACACTGCCGGAACTGTCTGCATACGGCATTTTGTTTCCTTGCAAATGTTAAGAATATCTTTTCTGTTCTTTCCGGTTGTAGCCGGAATCGCATAGATAATACGGTCAATATCGTATTTTGCCGCCATCTCGATAATGTCATAACGGTCTCCTACGATTGGAATTCCTTCCAGTTGTTTTCCAATCTTGCTCGGATTGTCATCAATAATACAACAAACCTTTACGTTCATTTTATCGGAGTTAATCAGTTCCTTTATCAGTGTCTGTCCTACGGCGCCCGCTCCGATAATCATGACATGCTCCCGCTCTTTCACGTTGAATACCTGGCTGTTCCGCTTGGAATAAGCCCGCAGTATTCGGTAAGAGAAACGAATTCCTGTTGTCGCGCAGACGGACAATACGTATCCGATGCAATAATAGGATCTGGGCATTTTCAGATCCATAAAGAGAATGCCCGCCGCATATACCGGTATCAAAGTAATATATGCCGTCAGAATCATCCTGACCTCCGCCACACTTGCCAGCCTCCATACACTATGATACAGCCTGAAGGCATAAAATACGACAACTGTCGCAATAACCCAAAATGGCATGGACCATATATAGCCTTGTATATATTCTTCCGGTATCCGTGAAAATAAAAAATCAAATCTTATCAGCAGTGCTGCCAGATAAACCGCCAGTGTAATTAATATGTCCATAAACGCAAGAAGCATGGCTTTGTGTATCCAGAGCATCTCTGTCTTCCGCTCTCTCATCTTCATAATTAACTTCCCGTTCTCTTTCCTTTTTATAAAGTTTATTATCTACTCGGCAGGATATGATTTTCTTCTTAACAAATAAATCCCCAGCCCTACAAACATCATAATAATCGCCGCAATAATCGCCTTGTGCGGATCAATCACCGGCACATTTTCCCCTACTACTTCACTTACCACGGCATCTTTGCTATAATAAAGCATTCCAATAGAAGCCACTACCACCAACACAGCGGCTACAATCGACTTCCATTCTTTTTTTATGTACTCCATCGCAAATTTCCTTTTCTCTTACTGTTTTCTAACTACATCCCTTTCATAGGAGCCTTTACTATTTTACACAAATCCATTCATTTTTACAAGGGATTATCTTTTCTCCGACAGCGTATTTACACTTTTTGTTACTTTTTGCGGTTTTTTCGTCAATATACAATCGTTTTTTGCCGAAAACATACATCAAAAAATCGACTATAGCGCAAAAAATTTATTTGTGCTAAAATTCTTAATGGAAATTATGGAAAAAAGAGGTTAAGACTATGACAAAAGAAAAGATATATCGAGGTTTCTTTTACGCTGCGGGGCTTTTAATCCTGGCGCTTGGCATTACATTAAATACCAAAACAGGGCTGGGAGTTTCGCCCATTATATCTGTCGCATTCTGCGTTTCGGATATATGGAATCTGAATTTTGGAAATATAACACTGGCGCTTTATACGCTCTTTATTGTAGTGGAGATGCTTCTGCATGTCTCTCACCATACCGGCAGCTTGAAAGCTCTTCTTTTAAAGGATATCCTTCAGCTTCCTCTGAGCTTAGTTTTTACCAGATTTCTAAATATATTCGGCGCTCTGATTCCCGATTTGCAGACTGCATATGCGGGAAGTTTTGCCGGGAGCTTCGCCGGACGGCTGTTTTTCCTGATAATTGCAATTATATTAACCGGAATTGGGGCTGCCATGTCTCTGAACATGCGCATCATTCCCAATCCCGGCGATGGAATTGTACAGGCCCTCTCCGACTGTTTTGGAAAGAGTGTGGGCTTCACAAAAAATTGTTTTGACCTTCTATGCATTTCTGTCACCATTATACTGGGGCTTGCCCTCTCCGGCCATCTGGTGGGAATCGGCGTCGGAACGGTTCTTGCAGCCATCGGCGTCGGACGGTCTATCGCTGTATTTAATCATTTTACATTTGATAAAATGAATGCACTGGCTGGAATTTAACAAGACGTATCTTCATCTGAGATCGTCTTTCGTCCCAGCCTGACTTCTTCCATTTCTTCTGCCATGTCTTTATCCATATGGTCAAAAAGATAATTTTTCCTGCTCTCCCTGTGATTCTCAGCTTCTTCGTGAATCTGACGCCGCACGATTTCTACCTCTTCCCGGAACTCCCTTGCGGATATCAGTCTTCCGCCCTGTCCCAGTGTAACCACCTGCTCCACGCCGTCGGACGTAGCCACCGTTACATTGTACTTTCGCCCAATCTGATGAACCACCTTCTCGATGTACTGATCCGCCGTTTCTGCCTCTTTGGTGTATACTACATGGATATTGTGGTATTTCTGGATTTCCATCGTATACCCTTCCACCCGATAAGCATCAAACACCAGGATTACCGCACACTTCTTAAAGCCCTGGTAATTGCACAGGACATCCATCAGCTTATTCCTCGCCGCTTCAATATTATCTTTGGCAAGCTCTTTCAAATCATCCCATGCAAATATGATGTTGTAACCATCTACCAACAGGTATTCCTGGATTGTTTCATCTTTTTTTCCGGATTTTTCTGTTCTGCCCTGATTTACAGTTTTCGAAGAACCTGCCGTCCGGCGTTCGATTTTCCCATAAGTCCGGATAAATATCTCTTCCAGTTCTTTGTCTTCTTGTGCATTCCAGGATATTCTTCTCCCTGCTGCCCCCGCAGCTCCTGCCGTGCTCCGGGCCATACTCTGAGTTTCGTCCTGTTCCAGATTCTGCAGCCCATTGTGCGCTGCCGCTGCTTCTGCTTCCCGTTTCTTCAACTGGCTCTCTATATGCATGTAATCCGGCACCTGATCCCAGGGTACGTTGAATCCGGCGCCATGGGCACAGAACACAGAGCCTGTCGGATTTGCCAAATCCCTTTCTGCATCGTATCCACTGGCTTCTATGATTTCCACTGCATTATGACAGGGCTTGTATCCCCTGAAAATACAGGCGAGTCTTCCCTGTCCTTTGGTATAACCGGTAACTTCCATCTGATATCCCTGCATTTCCGCCACCGGAGCGCTCCCGGTTATCACCGCCATCTCTCCCACCGTCTCCGGCGGATGAAATTCTCCTGCCATCCGCTGGATATCCGTAAGTGCGCGCCCTACCGTTTCCGCCGGGATTTCCAGACGAAATTCATAATATGGTTCCAACAGGATGCTTTCTGCCTGCATCAGCCCCTGGCGCACCGCTCGATAAGTCGCCTGCCGGAAGTCCCCGCCTTCTGTGTGTTTCAAATGAGCCCGTCCTGCTGCCAGCGTGATTTTCACATCGGTAAGTTCTGCGCCAATAAGCACGCCCCTGTGGCTCTTCTCTGCCAAATGGGTGAGTATCAGCCGCTGCCAGTTCTTATCCAACATGTCCTCACTGCAATCAGAAGCAAGTACCATTCCGCTTCCCGGATCGCCCGGCTCCATAACCAGATGTACTTCTGCATAATGGCGCAGCGGCTCAAAATGCCCCACTCCTTCTACTGTTGTTCCTATTGTTTCCTTGTATACAATATTCCCCGTACCAAAAGTCACTTCCACGCCGAACCGCTCTTTGATGATATCCTGCAGAATCTCCGTCTGCACTTCCCCCATCAGCTGCACATGAATCTCCCCCAGTTCTTCATTCCACGTGATCCGAAGCATAGGGTCTTCTTCTTCCAGCTGGCGCAGATTCTGTAGCATATTATGGATATCGCACCCTTCAGGCAGCCGAACCTGATAATTCAGCACCGGCTCTAACACCGGCTCTTCTGACGCACATACAATCCCCAATCCTTCTCCCGGATAAGTAGCATTCAGACCTGTGGCCGCACAGACCATTCCCTTATGAGCTTCCTGGACAAGCTCATATTTCTCGCCGGAATAGACGCGGATCTGATTTACTTTTTCCTCCCAGGCCTCTCCGTCTTTCCCTCTGCCGCTTAAGATATCCTTCACCTTCAAGGTTCCACTCACAATCTTCATATAAGTCAGCCTGCTGCCTTGTCCGTCCCTAGAAATTTTGTAAACCTTTGCGCCGAATTTATCCCCTTCTTCCACCGCATTCCACTTAAGAAATCCTTCTCCTGTATATTTCTCCAGGCCATCCAAAAACTCCTGCACTCCCTGTACTTTTAATGCGGAGCCGAAATAGCACGGGAAGACCTTGCGTTCTGCTATCATCCGAATAATGGTTTGATCCGCGAGCCGTCCTTCTTCCAGATATTCTTCCAGCGCAGCCTCCTCACATACGGCAACATTTTCCCAGGAAGTATCTTCCTGCTCTTCTCCATTAAATCTCACACAGTTATCACTCAGACGTTTCTTCAATTCCTCCAGAATTTTCTCTTCATCTGCCCCCGCCTGATCCATCTTGTTTACAAATAGAAAAGTGGGAATCTGGTAACGCTTCAGCAGATTCCAAAGCGTCCGGGTGTGCCCCTGCACGCCATCCGCTCCACTGACCACCAGAACCGCGCAGTCCAGAACCTGCAGCGTCCGCTCCATCTCTGCCGAAAAATCCACGTGGCCCGGCGTGTCAAGAAGTGTAAACCGTGTATTCCCCAGGTCAAATACCGCCTGCTTGGAAAAGATGGTGATTCCTCTGCTTCTCTCTAATTCAAAATTGTCAAGAAAGGCATCTCCATGATCCACCCTTCCTAATTTTCTTATACTGCCGCACAGATATAAAATGCTCTCGGATAACGTCGTTTTCCCCGAATCCACATGGGCGAGGATGCCCAGGCAGATATTCTTTTTTGTTTGGTTTGTCTCTTTATTTTCTGAGGGATTTCCCATAGAAAATACCCCTTTCTATTATATTTTAAAGCAATTCACAGTCACTCAAAATCTTCTCTATTGCTTCCCACGCAGAAAGCGATGGGTTTTCTTTATAATATCTATACCCTTTATACTGAAGTAACGTATAACCATTCTCATGATTTCTCTGCATGATTTTTTTCGCACGACCTATAGCATCAATTACGTTTGAAAGATTCATTTTGTTTAAACAATGTTTAAAATTGTCTTCATGCTTGTATTCATCCATATTTTCAAACTTCTCGCCAAAGGCTTTATTTATTGCCGTGATATATTGCTTTCTATGAACATATGAAACATTACAATCTATCATATGCAATATAATCCATAAATCAAAAGTAAAATTACTATATCCTGATTTATATTTTATTTGTTTACCTAATTGTTCTGCTTTTTTCATATTAACCATAGTATCTTGAAACCTTTGCGCATGAATAGGCGCATCACTTTCATAATCAAAAAAATGATACACTTCAATCTTTCTTGTGACAGTCAACGACTTAGCATGTTTTAGAGGATTCTTTTTTACCGGGCAGTCAATCGAAACTTTGCAGACAGATTCTTCTGTATTATTAATAAGGTTTTGTAACCATTTCAAATACCACTGTTCTGTTTCTCCTTCAACACTAAAATAGTATTTATTGGTTGGCTTTCTTTTTGCCATAACTACACCTCCTCTTCTCTATCTAAAATTTCCTCAAAGATTGGTGTAAAATCAATATCCTTAATTGCACCATATTGACTGACAAAATATTTTCCCATATAATCTTCATGTTTACGCACCCCCTTATCTCCCGTTGTTCCAAAATCAGATAAGGCATACAGGATACTCTGATGGCTGTTATCATCACGTTCAACAAATTTAATCTCATCTCTTCTAAAAAGATTAGAGTTCAAAAAAATTGGATTATGCGTATTAAAAATCAACTGTGCATGATGAATATTGATATCATCATTATGAAAAATATTGATAATGCTCATCAATGCCATCGGATGAATGGATGCATCAAACTCATCAACTACCAAAGTTCCACCTGTCTGAATTGCTTTTATGACTAATGGGAACATATTAATAAATCGTATTGTCCCATAAGACTCAAAAATCTCTGCTGCAATAGCCGTGCTTTTTTTGTTTTTCATATTTCGGAAGATAGAATACAGTTTTGCCTCCGGCTCATCTTCACTTACTACATACCCTACTGCATTTGAATTAATTCCAAATAATTTTGCCGCTTTGTCAGTTGTCTTTTCTACATAAACTGCTTTTTTCTTAGGGTCTGCAAACCTTTTAATCAACTGCATAGAATCCGCACGATATATTACCATGAACTTATTTGTAAACCAATCCACAATTATTTTTGCAAATTTCTGCGAAAAAACAAGTCTGAATCCATTTGTTAAAAATAATTCATCGTCACTTAAACTATTCTTTGCAATCTCTTTTGCACTTTCTGAATTTTGTTCTGTCGTATCAGAAAGGTACTTTTTGATGACTTTCATACTTCCGATATGCAAGTCGTCACTTCGCTTAAAAATTAATTCTCCATTTACAAAAAGATTCTCCGAAATAATTTTTCTCGAATATTCTTCATCAAGAAATACTCCCAAATCAATTTCTAATTCATATAAAATTCTAAATTTATCTCCTAATTCTTCCTCATAAAACTCCACGGAAAAATAAACCGGCTTTCCTTTTATCTCGTTATTATTAGGAATTAATTCCAATGCCACCGCTGCCGGATTCGGTGAAGTTTTCTCCTCGGAATTTCTAATATTTCCTCGCAGCACAATCGCACGAAGTACATCCATTGCCCCTATAATGTTCGTTTTTCCTGCAGCGTTCGGTCCATAAATTACAGAAGAACTTAATCCTTTTATCTCTTTTCCTTTTATCTTTGTTTTCATCAAACTATAATCTAACCCTTTCTGCTTTGGTGCCGCAACCATAGAGAAACTAGATTCTTCCACAAATGATTTATAGTTTTTTGTTTTAAATTCAAGAAGCATATAACTACCTCCATTCTGCTGTTTTTTCGCAAAATCTCAACATAATTATATTCTTATTATTGCCTATCGTCAATAATTTTATTTTTATTTTGCATTTTTTCTGCAAAATCCATTCTTCTGTCGTAGTACTAAGAAAATTCCATCGTTTTCATTTTTCTACTTCGTTCCTTTGTTCCCCTGACCTTCGATTTTCCCCATATTTACAGCAAATATTTCCGGATGATATAAGACGGCGAACAGCTCCATGCATGGCAATAGCTATTTACCATCTTAGAACCATAAGGTGCAACATTCTTGTCAGCCGGGTCATATAATTCCCAAAATGTATCTGCGCCGTCTTTTACCATTTCTCCCCAGTATGCACGCATAAAACTCAGTGCCACTTCTTCTGTACCAGCGCTTCAATAAAGTGATGATACATGTACGGCGTCACCATACGGATCTTCGGATTAACTACAGTCATATGCTCCAAAAGCTGTTCATTCCTTGTCTTATCTCCAAATACATCTGCCAGCACCATCCATACCTGTGATGCCCATGAAATCTGTTTCTCTCTTTCACTGACAAAGAAGCCCTTTTCTGCATCCATCTCCGGAAGTTCCGCTACTTTTGACAAAAATAACCAAAAAAGTGTATTTTTCAGCAAACATAACCGTTACACTCCTGCTTTTTTGCATAAACATGCATTTTTTGAGATAGTTTATGTTCTTTCCGGTCGTTGTGTGCAGTCAATCGGGCTTGATACACATCAATTCCATGAAGGAGATTTTATATTTATCTCTCCTGATACATTTCACACAATGGAAGTTTTTGATGATAATAGCATTGTCATTAATATCCTGCTAAGGCGCAGCACTTTCCATGAAATGTTCGCACCTCTGACTTATGGGAATGACCTGCTAAGTGAATTTTTCTCCAGCGGATTATATGCCTCTAACCAATTTCAATATATAGCTCTTCATTCTGAAAAAGATCAGTTCTTAAAGAATGAACTGCTGAAAATGTGTGAAGAATGGCTGAACCCCGATAAATATACCAATCAGATACTGGTTGGAATTCTTACAATGATATTTGCTTATCTTATGCGCAAATACTCAGATACTTTGGAAGCCTCCGTTTCCTACCACTCAACTATGCCTGATGACTTTCTGATTTTAAACTATATGCAGGAGAATTTAAAAACTGTCAGTCTGTCGGATATGCAAATCCGGAATCATTTATACGGACTTTCAAAAAAGAATTT
>ERZ1673697.2881-NODE-2881-length-13837-cov-18.909012_pt1 | contig 13837 bp, 8 predicted proteins | sample MGYA00580227_ERZ1673697 | MGnify/ENA primary metagenome ERZ1673697 (study PRJEB41218, sample SAMN15661759) | gut metagenome | host: Homo sapiens | place: Canada: London | collected 2015-08-20/2019-03-30 | study: EMG produced TPA metagenomics assembly of...
TAAATCAAAGAGTTAATTTTGCTTCGACTAAGAATCCGCTTGAATATCCGGATTTTCTGGAAGTACAATTGAAGTCATTCAAAGACTTTCTACAACTGGATACCCCACCCGAGAAACGTAAGAACGAGGGACTGTATAAAGTATTTGCTGAAAACTTCCCCATTGCCGATACAAGAAACAATTTTGTTCTTGAGTTTTTGGACTACTATATTGATCCGCCGCGTTATACTATCGATGATTGTATAGAGCGAGGGCTTACCTATAGTGTGCCTTTGAAAGCAAAATTGAAATTATACTGTACCGATCCCGATCATGAGGATTTTGATACGGTTATTCAGGACGTATTCCTCGGTCCTATTCCTTACATGACGGATAAGGCGACTTTTGTCATTAACGGTGCGGAACGCGTTGTTGTATCTCAGCTTCACCGTTCTCCAGGCGTATTCTTCGGTCAGAGCGTACATGCTAATGGTACCAAACTTTATTCTGCCCGTATCATTCCGTTCAAAGGTTCTTGGATTGAGTTTGCTACTGATATCAACAATGTCATGTATGCGTACATCGACCGTAAGAAGAAGTTACCCGTTACTACTTTGTTGAGAGCTATCGGTTTTGAGAATGACAAGGATATCCTTGAAATTTTTAATCTGGCCGAAGATATTAAAGTCAATAAGACTAATCTCAAGAGAGTGTTGGGACGTAAATTGGCGGCTCGTGTTTTGAAAACGTGGATTGAGGATTTTGTAGACGAAGATACCGGTGAAGTCGTTTCTATCGAACGTAACGAAGTTGTGATCGACCGTGAAACTGTGATTGAACCGGAACATGTTGATATTATCTTAGAGTCAGGTGTTCAGAACATTCTTGTTCACAAGGAAGAACCGAACCAATCTGACTATTCTATTATATATAACACGCTCCAGAAAGACCCGAGTAACTCGGAGAAAGAAGCTGTATTGTATATCTATCGCCAGTTGCGTAATGCAGACCCTGCCGATGATGCCAGTGCACGTGAGGTTATCAATAACCTGTTCTTCTCTGAAAAGAGATATGACTTGGGTAATGTAGGTCGCTACAGAATCAACAAGAAGTTGAATCTGACGACTGATATGGATGTGCGTGTTCTGACGAAGGAAGATATTATTGAAATCATCAAGTACCTGATTGAGTTGATAAACTCGAAGGCTGATGTGGATGATATTGACCACTTGAGTAACCGTCGTGTGCGTACCGTAGGCGAGCAATTGTCCAATCAGTTTGCTGTTGGTTTAGCTCGTATGTCACGTACAATTCGTGAACGTATGAACGTACGCGATAATGAAGTGTTTACTCCGATTGATTTGATCAACGCCAAGACAATTTCTTCCGTAATCAATTCATTCTTCGGAACGAATGCTTTGTCGCAGTTTATGGACCAGACGAATCCGCTGGCTGAAATTACGCACAAGCGTCGTATGTCTGCCCTCGGTCCTGGTGGTTTGTCTCGTGAGCGTGCCGGATTTGAGGTACGTGACGTTCACTACACTCACTATGGTCGTCTTTGCCCGATTGAAACGCCGGAAGGTCCGAACATTGGTTTGATCTCTTCTTTGTGCGTGTTCGCTAAGATCAATGTACTTGGCTTCATCGAAACTCCATATCGTAAGGTTGAAAACGGTAAGGTTGACCTTTCTGATGAAGGTTTGGCATATTTGACTGCGGAGGAAGAAGAAGCTAAGATTATCGCCCAAGGTAATGCGCCGTTGAATGACGATGGTACTTTTATCCGCGATAAAGTAAAAGCTCGTCAGGATGCTGACTATCCGGTGGTAACTCCGGATGAAGTAGAGTTGATGGACGTTTCTCCTCAGCAGATTGCTTCAATCGCTGCATCTTTGATTCCTTTCTTGGAACATGACGATGCTAACCGTGCCTTGATGGGTTCGAACATGATGCGCCAGGCTGTTCCATTGTTGAAGAGCGAAGCACCTATTGTAGGTACAGGTATCGAACGTCAGTTGGTTCGTGACTCTCGTACTCAGATTACTGCTGAAGGTGACGGTGTAATCGAATTTGTTGATGCTACTGTTATCCGCATTTTGTATGACCGTACGGAAGATGAAGAGTTTGTAAGCTTTGAACCGGCATTGAAGGAATATCGTATTCCGAAGTGGCGTCGTACGAACCAGAATATGACGATTGACCTTCGTCCTATTTGCGAGATTGGCCAGCGCGTGACGAAAGGTCAGATTCTGACTGAAGGTTATTCTACGGAGAAAGGTGAGTTGGCTTTGGGTAAAAACCTGTTGGTTGCTTACATGCCGTGGAAGGGCTACAATTATGAGGATGCTATCGTATTGAACGAACGTGTGGTTCGTGAAGATATATTGACTTCTATTCACGTAGAAGAATATTCACTGGAGGTTCGTGAAACGAAACGTGGTATGGAGGAATTGACTTCCGATATTCCGAACGTGAGTGAAGAAGCTACCAAGGATTTGGATGAAAACGGTATTGTACGTGTGGGTGCCCGCATCCAGCCGGGCGATATCTTGATTGGTAAGATTACACCGAAAGGTGAGTCTGATCCGTCACCGGAAGAGAAATTGCTTCGCGCAATCTTTGGTGATAAGGCAGGTGATGTGAAAGATGCTTCATTGAAAGCTTCTCCTTCTTTGAAAGGCGTGGTTATCGACAAGCGCTTGTTCTCACGTGTGATCAAGAGCCGTAGCTCCAAACTGGCTGATAAAGCTTTATTGCCGAAGATTGATGATGAGTTTGACGCAAAGGTTGCTGATTTGAGAGGTATCTTGATCAGAAAACTGTTGAAGTTGACGGAAAATCATGTGTCAGAGGGTGTTAAAGACTATATGGGTGCTGAGGTGATCTCAAAAGGTGCTAAATTCTCTCCTTCTGATTTCGGTGATTTGGACTTTACTTCAATCCAGTTGAGTAACTGGACGAATGATGCCCGTATCAACGGTATGATTCGTGATCTGGTGATGAATTTCATCAAGAAATATAAGGAACTGGATGCCGAACTGAAACGTAAGAAGTTCGCTATTACTATTGGTGATGAACTTCCTGCGGGTATTATTCAGATGGCGAAGGTTTATATTGCTAAGAAACGTAAGATTGGTGTAGGTGATAAGATGGCAGGTCGTCACGGTAACAAAGGTATTGTTTCCCGCGTTGTCCGTCAGGAAGATATGCCGTTCCTCGCTGATGGTACTCCGGTAGATATCGTATTGAATCCGTTGGGTGTGCCTTCTCGTATGAACATCGGTCAGATATTCGAGGCTGTATTGGGTAGTGCGGGTAGAAAATTAGGTGTGAAGTTTGCTACTCCTATTTTTGATGGTGCTACACTGGATGATTTGAATGAGTGGACTGACAAGGCAGGTTTGCCACGTTATGGTAAGACTAAGTTGTATGATGGCGGTACGGGTGAACCGTTTGACCAACATGCTACGGTAGGTGTTACTTATATGTTGAAGTTGGGTCACATGGTTGAGGATAAGATGCACGCACGTTCTATCGGTCCGTACTCTCTGATTACTCAACAACCGTTAGGTGGTAAGGCACAGTTCGGTGGTCAGCGTTTTGGAGAAATGGAGGTTTGGGCACTTGAAGCATTTGGTGCTGCACACATCTTGCAGGAAATCCTGACTATCAAGTCTGATGACGTTGTAGGCCGTTCTAAAGCTTATGAAGCAATTGTGAAGGGTGAGCCGATGCCGCAGCCTGGTATTCCCGAATCACTCAATGTATTACTGCATGAGTTGAGAGGTCTGGGTCTTAGCATCAACCTGGAATAATTATAAAATTGATAGTTGAGAGTGAATTGGTTGCTCTCAACTATCAATTGCCAATATTCAATTGTCAATTTTCAATTATATATAATAAAGTATGGCTTTTAGAAAAGATAACAAGATAAAGAGTAATTTCTCGAAGATCTCTATTGGTTTGGCTTCCCCGGAAGAAATCCTTGAGAATTCGAGTGGTGAAGTTTTAAAGCCTGAAACCATCAACTATCGTACGTATAAGCCTGAACGTGACGGTTTGTTCTGTGAACGCATTTTTGGTCCGATCAAGGATTACGAATGTCATTGCGGTAAATACAAACGCATTCGTTATAAGGGTATCGTCTGCGACCGTTGTGGGGTAGAAGTGACTGAGAAGAAAGTACGTCGTGAGCGTATGGGACACATTCAGTTGGTAGTTCCGGTAGCTCATATCTGGTATTTCCGTTCACTTCCTAATAAGATCGGTTATTTGCTGGGTTTGCCTACAAAGAAACTCGACTCTATTATTTACTATGAGCGTTATGTGGTAATCCAGGCCGGTGTGATGTCGGGTGAGATTGCTGAATATGATTTGCTCTCGGAAGAAGAATATCTGGACTTGATGGAAAAATTGCCGAAAGACAATCAGTTCCTGGAAGATTCAGATCCCAATAAATTTGTTGCCAGAATGGGTGCAGAAGCCATTTATGACTTACTGGCTCGTTTGGATTTGGATGCATTGTCTTATGAATTGCGTCACCGTGCAGGTAACGACGCTTCTCAACAACGTAAGAATGAGGCTTTAAAGCGTCTTCAGGTTGTTGAATCATTCCGTGCATCGCGTGGTCGCAATAAACCGGAGTGGATGATTGTGCGTATTGTACCGGTTATCCCGCCCGAACTTCGTCCGTTGGTTCCGTTGGATGGTGGTCGTTTTGCTACATCCGACTTGAATGACCTTTATCGTCGTGTGATTATTCGTAATAACCGTCTGAAGAGATTGATTGAGATCAAGGCTCCTGAAGTGATTTTGCGTAATGAAAAGCGTATGTTGCAGGAAGCTGTTGATTCATTGTTCGATAACTCACGTAAATCCAGTGCGGTAAAGACGGATGCTAACCGTCCTTTGAAGTCTCTTTCTGATAGTTTGAAAGGTAAGCAAGGCCGTTTCCGTCAGAACTTGTTGGGTAAACGTGTGGACTACTCTGCACGTTCGGTAATCGTTGTTGGTCCGGAATTGAAAATGGGTGAATGCGGTATTCCTAAACTGATGGCTGCCGAGCTTTACAAACCGTTCATTATCCGTAAGTTGATTGAACGTGGTATTGTAAAGACAGTGAAGAGTGCCAAGAAGATTGTAGACCGTAAGGAAGCTGTAATCTGGGATATATTGGAGCACGTCATGAAAGGTCATCCGGTATTGTTGAACCGTGCGCCGACGTTGCACCGTTTGGGTATCCAGGCATTCCAGCCAAAAATGATTGAAGGAAAGGCTATTCAGTTGCATCCGTTGGCATGTACGGCTTTCAATGCCGACTTCGACGGTGACCAGATGGCTGTTCACTTGCCTTTGAGTCATGAAGCTGTTTTGGAAGCTCAAATGTTGATGCTCCAGTCTCATAATATTTTGAATCCGGCTAATGGTGCGCCTATCACTGTGCCTTCTCAGGATATGGTACTTGGTTTGTACTATATTACGAAGTTGCGTAAGGGTGCTAAGGGTGAAGGATTGATATTCTACGGTCCGGAAGAAGCTTTGATTGCTTACAATGAAGGAAAGGTAGACATCCATGCTCCGATTAGCGTGATTGTGAAAGATGTTGATGAGAATGGCAATGTCATTGATAAAATGATGCATGATACCTCAATAGGGCGTGTAATTGTTAATGAGATCGTTCCTCCTGAAGCTGGCTACATTAATACCATTATTTCTAAGAAATCACTCCGTGATATTATTAGTGATGTTATTAAAGTATGTGGTGTGGCAAAGGCTGCGGACTTCCTCGATGGTATCAAGAACTTAGGTTATCAGATGGCTTTCAAGGGTGGTCTGTCATTCAACTTAGGTGACATTATTATTCCGGAACAAAAAGAAATGTTGGTACAGAAAGGTTACGATGAAGTTGAGCAGGTTATCAACAACTATAACATGGGTTTCATTACCAACAATGAACGTTATAATCAGGTAATTGATATCTGGACACACGTTAACTCTGAGCTGTCTAATATTCTGATGAAGACCATTTCGAGTGACGACCAAGGTTTCAACTCTGTATATATGATGTTGGATTCTGGTGCTCGTGGTTCTAAAGAACAGATTCGTCAGTTGTCCGGTATGCGTGGTTTGATGGCAAAACCGCAGAAGGCTGGTGCTGAGGGTGGTCAGATCATTGAAAACCCGATTCTTTCGAACTTTAAAGAGGGACTTTCGGTGTTGGAGTACTTTATCTCTACTCACGGTGCCCGTAAAGGTTTGGCGGATACGGCGTTGAAGACGGCAGATGCCGGATATTTGACTCGTCGTCTGGTAGACGTTTCTCATGATGTGATTATTAATGAAGAAGACTGCGGCACACTCCGCGGATTGGTTTGTACGGACTTGAAGAATAATGATGAAGTTATTGCTACATTGTACGAACGTATCCTTGGCCGTGTATCTGTACATGATATCGTTCATCCTACGACTGGTGAATTGCTGGTTGCCGGTGGTGAAGAAATAACGGAAGAAATCGCTAAGAAGATTCAGAATTCTCCGATTGAAAGCGTTGAAATACGTTCTGTATTGACATGTGAATCGAAGAAGGGTGTTTGTGCGAAATGTTATGGACGTAACCTTGCAACAAGTCAGATGGTTCAGCGAGGTGAGGCTGTTGGTGTTATCGCTGCACAGTCTATCGGTGAGCCGGGTACACAGTTGACATTGCGTACGTTCCATGCCGGTGGTACGGCTGCCAATATCGCAGCCAATGCAAGTATCGTGGCAAAGAACCCGGCACGTCTGGAATTTGAGGAACTTCGTACAGTAGATGTCGTGGATGAAGCAGGTGAACCTGCAAAAGTTGTAGTAGGTCGTCTGGCTGAAGTACGTTTCGTGGATGTAAATACCGGTATCGTTCTTTCTACTCATAACGTACCTTATGGTTCTACTCTTTATGCTGCTGATGGCGAGGTAGTGGAAAAAGGTAAGTTGATTGCCCGTTGGGATCCGTTTAACGCTGTTATTATAACGGAAGCTACAGGTAAGATTGAGTTTGAAGGCGTTATTGAAAATGTTACTTATAAGGTGGAATCTGATGAATCTACCGGTTTGCGCGAAATCATCATTATTGAGTCTAAGGATAAGACGAAAGTTCCGATGGCTCATATCATGACAGAAGATGGCGACCTTATTCGTACATATAACCTCCCTGTAGGTGGTCACGTAGTAGTGGAAAATAAGCAGAAGGTAAAAGGCGGTGAAGTTATCGTGAAAATACCTCGTGCTGTTGGTAAGGCTGGTGATATCACGGGTGGTCTTCCGCGTGTAACCGAGCTGTTTGAAGCTCGTAATCCGTCTAACCCTGCTGTTGTTTCTGAAATTGACGGTGAGGTAACGATGGGTAAAGTGAAACGTGGTAATCGTGAAATAGTTGTTACCTCTAAGACTGGTGAGGTTAAGAAGTATCTAGTGCCATTATCAAAACAGATTCTAGTGCAGGAAAACGACTATGTACGTGCTGGTACTCCGTTATCTGACGGTGCTACTACTCCTGCGGATATTCTTGCTATTAAAGGTCCTACGGCTGTACAGGAATATATCGTTAATGAAGTACAGGATGTATATCGTCTGCAAGGTGTGAAAATTAATGATAAGCACTTTGAGATCATTGTTCGTCAGATGATGCGTAAAGTTGAAATCGATGAGCCGGGCGATACCCGCTTCCTGGAACAACAGGTAGTAGACAAGCTGGAGTTCATGGAAGAGAATGATCGCATTTGGGGTAAGAAAGTTGTCGTTGATGCTGGTGATTCTCAGAATCTGCAACCGGGACAGATTGTAACTGCTCGTAAGTTGCGTGATGAAAACAGTATGCTGAAACGTCGTGACTTGAAACCGGTTGAAGTACGTGATGCTGTTCCGGCTACTTCTACTCAGATTCTTCAGGGTATTACTCGTGCAGCTCTGCAAACTTCAAGCTTTATGTCGGCTGCTTCATTCCAGGAGACTACCAAGGTCTTGAACGAAGCTGCTATCAACGGTAAGGTTGATAAGTTAGAGGGCATGAAGGAGAATGTTATTTGTGGACACTTGATACCTGCCGGTACTGGTCAGCGTGAATTTGAAAAGATTATTGTAGGCTCCAAAGAAGAATATGACCGTATTCTTGCAAACAAGAAGACTGTGTTGGATTACAATTCAATGGATGTTGAAGAGTAATATGCAATAAATACAATCAATTGATAATTAAATAGGAAAGAGGAGATGTCTTTGATAGGATGTCTCCTCTTTTGTTTTTGGAATAAAATATTATTCTTACCTTTGAATATTCAAAAGTTTAATCGTAAAAAGAAAATGGAAAACAAGGAAATGAATAATCAGTTACAAATAGAACTGAAAGAAGATGTAGCACAAGGAATCTATGCAAATTTAGCTGTCATTACACATTCCAGTTCTGAATTTATTGTAGACTTTGTGCGTGTAATGCCGGGAATACCTAAAGCTGGAGTAAAATCGCGTATTGTGCTGGCCCCGGAGCACGCTAAGAGATTACTGCGCGCTTTAGAGGAAAACATCGGTAAATATGAGCGCACATTTGGTCCTATTCGATTGCTGGATGAACAGCCAATTCCGCCTATGACAAATCTTAAGGGGGAGGCATAAAATCAAAAAAAAACTCGTAGTGCATTGATTATTCAAATATTATTCGTATTTTTGCAGCCCAAAAGTGTATAGCTACGAAATTAATATAACAATAATATATAATTAAAAACAATTAAAATGCCTACAATTCAGCAATTAGTAAGAAAAGGACGCGAGGAGTTGGTGGAGAAAAGTAAGTCACCGGCCCTTGATTCATGTCCTCAAAGACGTGGCGTTTGCGTGAGAGTGTACACAACCACTCCGAAAAAACCGAATTCTGCAATGCGTAAAGTTGCACGTGTACGTTTGACCAATGGTAAAGAGGTGAACTCTTACATTCCGGGAGAAGGACACAACTTGCAGGAGCACTCTATCGTATTAGTACGCGGTGGTCGTGTTAAAGACCTTCCGGGTGTACGTTATCACATCGTTCGTGGTACATTGGATACTGCAGGTGTTGCAGGTCGTACTCAAAGACGTTCCAAATATGGAGCTAAGCGTCCGAAACCGGGACAGGCTGCACCGGCTAAGAAAAAATAATTAAAGTAGCCAATATAGTAGATAGTTAAATTAAAAGTAATAACTTACGTTTTAGTTTATTGGAAATGCTAAAGGTTGAGTAAATTCTCCGGAGGGGGAGTTGAAGAAGTCAAGAAGTAAACAACCAAGAACGAAAAACATTATTCTTTCAAACAAATGAGAAAAGCAAAACCCAAAAAACGCGTTATCCTGCCGGATCCCGTGTTTAATGATCAAAAGGTTTCAAAATTCGTAAACCATCTGATGTATGACGGAAAGAAGAATACCTCTTATGAAATCTTCTACGCCGCTTTGGAAACAGTAAAAGCAAAACTTCCTAACGAAGAAAAGTCTGCCCTTGAAATTTGGAAAAAGGCACTGGATAATGTAACTCCTCAAGTTGAGGTTAAGTCCCGCCGTGTTGGTGGCGCAACATTCCAGGTTCCGACTGAAATCCGTCCGGATCGTAAAGAATCAGTTTCTATGAAGAATTTGATTATTTTTGCTCGTAAACGTGGTGGTAAATCAATGGCTGATAAATTGGCTGCTGAGATCATGGATGCATACAATGAACAAGGTGGCGCTTTCAAACGTAAAGAAGATATGCATAGAATGGCTGAAGCTAACCGTGCATTTGCTCATTTTAGATTCTAATACTATAAGAATAACCGATAGATTAAAAACTTAAAGTAAAAGGAATTAAAAAATGGCTAAGCAAGATTTACATTTGACGCGTAATATTGGTATCATGGCTCACATCGATGCCGGAAAAACAACAACTTCTGAACGTATCCTGTTTTATACGGGTTTGACTCACAAAATTGGAGAAGTACATGATGGTGCTGCTACAATGGACTGGATGGCGCAGGAGCAGGAACGTGGTATTACTATCACTTCTGCTGCTACTACTACTCGTTGGAAATATGCAGGTGATACTTATAAAATCAACTTGATTGATACTCCGGGACACGTTGACTTTACTGCTGAGGTAGAGCGTTCATTGCGTATCTTGGATGGTGCTGTTGCTGCATACTGTGCAGTTGGTGGTGTTGAACCGCAGTCTGAAACTGTATGGCGTCAGGCTGACAAATATAATGTGCCTCGTATCGCTTATGTGAACAAAATGGACCGTTCTGGTGCTGATTTTTTTGAAGTGGTTCGCCAGATGAAGGCTGTTTTGGGAGCTAATCCGTGTCCTATCGTTATTCCTATTGGTGCTGAAGAATCTTTTAAAGGTCTGGTAGACCTTATTAAGATGAAAGCTATCTACTGGCATGATGAAACTATGGGTGCTGACTATACTGTAGAAGAAATTCCGGCAAACTTGGTGGATGAAGCTGCAGAATGGAGAGATAAGATGCTTGAAAAAGTAGCTGAATTTGACGATGCTTTGATGGAGAAATATTTCGATGATCCTTCTACTATTACAGAAGAAGAGGTACTGAGAGCTCTCCGTAATGCAACTGTACAGATGGCTGTCGTTCCAATGTTATGTGGATCTTCATTTAAAAATAAGGGTGTACAGACATTGCTGGATTATGTTTGTGCTTTTTTACCTTCTCCGCTGGATACAGAAAATGTAATCGGTACAAATCCTAATACGGGCGCTGAGGAAGATCGTAAGCCGAGTGATGATGAAAAGACTTCTGCTTTGGCATTTAAGATTGCTACTGACCCCTATGTAGGTCGTTTAACTTTCTTCCGTGTTTATTCTGGTAAGATTGAAGCTGGTTCTTATATTTATAACTCTCGTTCTGGTAAGAAAGAGCGTGTTTCTCGTCTGTTCCAGATGCACTCAAATAAGCAGAATCCGGTGGAAGTTATCGGTGCTGGTGATATTGGTGCAGGTGTTGGTTTTAAAGATATCCACACGGGTGATACATTGTGTGATGAAACTGCACCGATCGTGCTGGAATCTATGGACTTCCCGGAACCGGTTATTGGTATTGCTGTAGAGCCGAAGACTCAAAAGGATATGGATAAACTGTCTAACGGTTTGGCTAAATTGGCTGAAGAAGACCCGACCTTTACAGTGAAAACTGATGAACAAACAGGTCAGACAGTTATTTCTGGTATGGGTGAGCTTCACTTGGATATCATTATAGACCGTTTGAAACGTGAGTTCAAGGTAGAATGTAACCAAGGTAAACCTCAGGTTAATTACAAAGAGGCTATCACGAAGACCGTTAACTTGCGTGAAGTTTATAAGAAGCAGTCTGGTGGACGTGGTAAGTTTGCTGATATCATTGTAAATATCGGTCCGGCTGATGCGGACTTTACTCAAGGTGGTTTGCAGTTTGTTGATGAAGTGAAAGGTGGTAATATTCCTAAGGAGTTTATCCCATCTGTACAGAAAGGTTTCACAACAGCTATGAAGAATGGTGTGTTGGCTGGTTATCCTTTGGATTCACTGAAAGTAACATTGCTTGATGGCTCTTTCCACCCGGTTGACTCTGACCAGTTGTCGTTTGAAATTTGTGCTATCCAAGCATATAAGAGTGCATGTGCCAAGGCGGGTCCTGTGCTTATGGAGCCTATTATGAAACTGGAGGTTGTAACTCCGGAAGAAAATATGGGTGACGTTATCGGTGACTTGAATAAGCGTCGTGGTCAGGTAGAAGGTATGGAGTCGAGCCGTTCAGGTGCTCGTATCGTGAAAGCTATGGTTCCGTTGGCAGAAATGTTCGGATATGTAACGGCTTTGCGTACTATTACTTCTGGTCGTGCTACTTCATCAATGGTGTACTCTCATCACGCTCAGCTTTCTAGCTCTATTGCTAAGGCAGTATTGGAAGAAGTAAAAGGCCGTGCTGATCTGATCTAAAAATATTAAAAATCCGTAGGCTAGCGAATGACTCTTAGCCTACGGAATTTTATCTTATTATAACTTTAATAATTAATAAAACTAATGAGTCAAAAAATTAGAATTAAATTGAAATCTTACGACCACAACTTGGTTGACAAGTCAGCTGAGAAGATTGTAAGAACGGTGAAGGCAACGGGTGCCATCGTTAGCGGCCCGATTCCTCTCCCTACGCACAAGCGTATCTTTACCGTGAACCGTTCGACTTTCGTAAACAAGAAGTCACGTGAACAGTTTGAACTCTCTTCTTATAAGAGACTGATCGACATCTATAGCTCAACAGCTAAGACTGTAGACGCTCTGATGAAGTTGGAGTTACCGAGTGGTGTGGAAGTAGAAATCAAAGTTTAGTATTTTAAATTTTAAGTGAAATGCCAGGATTATTAGGAAAAAAAATCGGAATGACATCCGTTTTCAGTGCCGATGGTAAGAATGTACCATGCACTGTTATCGAAGCAGGTCCTTGTGTTGTTACTCAGGTTAAGAGTGTAGAAAAAGATGGTTATGCAGCTGTGCAGTTAGGCTTCCAGGACAAAAAAGAGAAGCATACTACAAAGCCGTTGATGGGCCACTTTAAGAAAGCTGGAGTAACTCCCAAGAAACACTTGGCTGAGTTCAAAGAATTTGAAACAGAGTTGAATCTGGGTGACACTGTTACCGTAGAATTGTTTAATGACGCAACTTTCGTTGACGTTATTGGTACCTCTAAGGGTAAGGGCTTCCAGGGTGTAGTTAAAAGACATGGCTTTGGCGGTGTAGGTCAGACTACTCACGGTCAGCATAACCGTGCTCGTAAGCCGGGTTCTATCGGTGCTTGTTCATACCCTGCAAAGGTATTCAAAGGAATGCGCATGGGTGGCCAACTTGGTGGTGACAGAGTGACTGTTCAAAACTTACAGGTATTAAAGGTTCTTCCGGATCACAACCTTCTTTTGATTAAGGGTTCTGTTCCCGGTTGCAAAGGTTCAATCGTAATAATTGAGAAATAATGGAAGTTAACGTATATAACATTAAAGGTGAAGACACTGGGAGAAAGGTTACGTTAAACGAATCTATCTTCGGAATTGAGCCCAACGACCACGCTATCTATTTGGACGTAAAGCAATTTATGGCTAATCAGCGTCAGGGTACACATAAATCAAAAGAAAGAAGTGAGATAAGTGGTTCTACCCGTAAAATCGGTCGTCAGAAAGGTGGCGGTGGTGCACGTCGTGGTGATATGAATTCGCCGGTACTTGTTGGTGGTGCTCGTGTTTTCGGTCCTAAACCGAGAGATTACTACTTCAAGTTGAATAAAAAAGTAAAGACATTAGCTCGTAAGTCGGCTTTGGCGTATAAAGCTCAGAATAATGCGGTTGTTATTGTTGAGGACTTCAATTTTGAGGCTCCGAAAACAAAGGAATTTGTTGCAATGACAAAAAACCTTAAAGTTTCTGACAAAAAGCTGCTTGTAATTTTACCGGAAGCAAATAAAAACGTATATTTGTCGGCTCGTAATGTGGAAAGTGCAAATGTACAGACTATCTCAGGATTAAATACTTACAGAGTATTGAATGCTGGGGTTGTTGTGCTTACTGAAAGCTCTTTGAAGGCTATTGACAATATCTTAATGTAAAAAGGAGGCTTAAATAATGGGAATTATTATTAAACCGTTAGTAACAGAGAAAATGACAGCAATTACAGATAAGACGAACAACCGTTTCGGCTTTATTGTGCGTCCTGAAGCTAACAAACTGGAAATTAAGAGTGAAGTTGAAGCCTTATATAACGTTACGGTAGTTGATGTGAATACGGTTAAGTATGCTGGCAAAAATAAGAGCCGTTATACAAAAGCAGGTATCATCAATGGTC
>ERZ1673697.2891-NODE-2891-length-13792-cov-4.445731_pt1 | contig 13792 bp, 7 predicted proteins | sample MGYA00580227_ERZ1673697 | MGnify/ENA primary metagenome ERZ1673697 (study PRJEB41218, sample SAMN15661759) | gut metagenome | host: Homo sapiens | place: Canada: London | collected 2015-08-20/2019-03-30 | study: EMG produced TPA metagenomics assembly of...
GTTGCCTCAAAACGAGTTTTGAGACAACCCCGCGCGCTTTCGGATGAATTACCGCATGTGCGTCAGACTCTTTTTATTATTTGCCAAATGCCTCGCAGTACCGCATGATGATCGCTGCAATCTGGGCACGGCTTGCCGTATCCTTGGGCATCAGCTTGCCACCGGCGCCGTTGACGATGCCGTTTTCCACAGCCCAGATCATGTAAGCCTTTGCATAATTGCTCACATTGCTGGCGTCGGGATATGCGTTCAGGTCGCCCTTGGCTACAATCTCAATGCCCTTCTTTTCCGCATAGCGGCCAATCATGGTCACCAGCTGCTCTCTGGTCACAGGCTGGTTCGGAGCAAACAGGGTATCGGTGATACCTGTCACAATGCCGTTCTCTGCAGCCCAAGCCACAGCATCGGAATAGTAACGGCCTTCCGCCACATCTGTGAAGGGGGACTTGCCGCTGGTTTCCGGGCTGCCAGCCAGGCGGTACAGGATGGTCGCAAGCTGTCCGCGGGTCAGGCTGCCATTGGGCTGGAACAGGTTGTTGCCCATGCCCACCATGAGGTTTTCGGAAACCACAAAGTCAATGCCCTTGTGATACCATCTGTTGAGATCCACATCCTCAAAGCCCTTGGACGGGCAGTGATCGCTGTTGGCAGGGATGGTGCGGATTTCTGTTGCATCGCAGCGGGTGCAGGTGTGGGTCTCGCTGCCGGCATGGAAGCAGTTGGCAGGATCGGTCACAGTCCAATCGCTCCAGTCGTGGCCCAGAGGCTTCTTCTCATCAGTCTTGTAGGTATGGCCGCAGACCTCACAGGCATGGAGGGTATATCCGCCCTCGGTGCAGTTGGGCGCAACCACAGTCTCCCGATAGCTATGGCCCAAAGCGTCCACAGGACGGGTCTCCACTTCGCCGCAGCCGGCGCAGGTCCGGGATTCCTCACCAGCCTGTTCGCAGGTGGGCTCCTTGGTCACAGTCCAGTCGCTCCAATCGTGGCCCAGAGCCTCGACGGGACGGGTTTCGGTCTCACCACATACCGCACAGGTGCGAGTCTCCACCCCATCGTGGTCGCAGGTGGCTTCCTTGGTCACAGTCCAGTCTCCCCAACTGTGGCCCGTGGCCTTGACCACGTTGTCGCGATAGCTGTAGCCGCAATCCTCGCAGGTGTACAGGGTGTAGCCATCCTCGGTGCAGGTGGGCTCCACAATTGTGACGGTGTAGGTATGGCCCACAGCCTCCACAGGACGGGTCTCAGACTCGCCGCAGCGGCTGCAGATCCGGGTCTCCACGCCTTCATGCTCGCAGTCGGGAGCCTTGGTTACAGTCCAGGCACCCCAGCTGTGGCCCAGAGCCTCCACCAGGTTGTCCCGGTAGTTGTGGCCGCAATTCCGGCAGGTGTACAGGGTATAGCCGCCCTCGGTGCAGGTCGCTTCCACCACGGTGATCATATAGTCATGCTCGGGAACCGTCATGGTGATGTTCTCCACCGTGCCAAGGGGATTGGCGCCATCTTCCACAGTGGTAACCGTGAAGGTAGCCTCTGTGTCTTCCGCAGCGGCAAAGGTCAAGGTAGCCAGAACCGTCCCGGCGGGAGCGCTTTCCTTGTAAGCGTAGCCAAAGGTCACCAGACCGTCCTTCTCGCTGAAGCTGTTGTACTGGGCCTTACCGGACTTGTCAGTCAAGGTCAGCTTGGCAGCATCATAGGCCACGGTAATGCGGCCATTGGTGGTCACATCGTCCGCCGTCAGGGTCAGAGTCACAGTCTTCTCGGTGCAGTCTGTGTCTGTACCAACACTCAGCAGTTCCAGAGGAAGCTTGTTGGCCTTGGCCTTGTTCACGGAGCCGGTCAGCACTGCGTTCAGGCTACCTGCACTGGTCTGCTCCGCCTGGGGACGGAGCTGACCAATCTTGGCGGTCCGGTTGGCACTGGCCTTTCCAGGTGCTGCAGCCAGGTCATCCTCGGAGACCAGCTCCGCTGTGATGTTCTCTGCATTTGCAGTCAGGACATTCCAAGAAGCGTTGCCGTCATTGCTGGCGTTGGCCTTCGCCTGATACAGAGCTGCGGGCCACACGCTGTCGCCCACATCGCCCAGGCGAGTGGCATTGTAAATTTCGTCGGCTTCGTCCAGTACCAGGCGGTAAATCTCGTTGGTCTCTCCGGTAAATGCCGACAGGTACAGCGCGCCGTCGTCACCGGCAACCATGGAGGTGTACATATTGTTGCCACTGTCATCGCCGGGGAACTCCAGAGCCAGATCGCTGGCAAACATACTCAGCCATGCGCTGTATCCCTCGTCTGTGGCGTAGGTCCAGAAATGCCAGAGATTGCCGCCGTTGTCCAGCAGGATGAAGTGCTCGGTATCCAGCATCACCTCATCCTCTTCGTCCCAGAACTCCTCGTAGCCGAGAGAAGTAATTGCCACCAAGTATTCGGCCCCGGCAGAGCTCAGGCGGCTGCTCAGGTTAAAGGCGCTGGTATCAAGAGCCATGGGGTTCTTGGGCGCCAGGAAGTAGTAATAGTAGATACTGCCAACCATGGCGGTCTCATCTGTGGAGAACACTTCGCTGTATGCCTGATCCCACAGGGGGACGCCCGCGGCATTCGCGCCGGAATTCTCCAGAGTCTTGCCTTCCATGGACACCTTGTGCATGGCCCAAGTGTTCTCCGCAGCGTCCATGATGTACATGACATTGTTCTTGGGATCGTAGGTAGCAGAGGTGAGGCTTGTGTCCACCGCAGCGCCGCCAGTCCAGGTCGCATCCGTTTCCAGATTCCACTGGAAGAACATGGGATTGCCGTCCTTGTCCTGCAGGACGCCGTCCAGAGTGGTGTTGACCGTTTCCACCGTCACCACGCAGGAAGCATACACCGTAGGATCCAGAACAGAGGTCGCCGTGATGACGCTCTGACCAACCTCCAAGCCGGTCACGACGCCGCTGGCGTCCACCGTTGCAACCGCCTCATTGGAGGAGGTCCAGGTCACATCCCGGTTGGTAGCCGTCCAGGGCAGAACGGAAGCAGACAGCTGGGCTTTGTTGCCCCGCAGAATGCTGAGGCTCGTGTCCGACAGATTCACAGCGGACACCTCGTCGGTGGGCTGAGACCAGCCGCCGCCGGAAGACTTCAGGGGGATGCACAGAGCCGTGATTTCGTGCTCGAAGTCCTTCAGGGTCACCACTTCACCGGTGGCCGGGTCGATTTCATACAGCTCTGCATAGATGAGCTGGAAGAATCCGTAGAAGTCAAAGTAGTAGAAGGAGTTCCAATACAGCTTGCCGTTATTGGGATTTAACTCCAGGGCCTGGACATAGTTGTTGCTGTGCACCTCACTGGTAATGGCCACGGGCTCAGCCATGGTGTCCAGGGTGAACCGGTACACAAAGCCCCGGTTGGTGACTTCGTTGGTGTCGCCGTAAGCCACGCAATAGAAGTTACCCTCGTTGTCGCAAGCCAGGGTGTTGGTGGTGATGCCGATTTCGCCCACAGTCTCCACGGTACCCAGGAGCTTATCCACGGTCACCAGCTGGTTATCGGTCACACCATACAGGATCCCCGTTTCAGAATTGTAGGCCATATCCGTGAGGATGACACCCAGATTGGTCACATAAGTGGCCTCAGAGGGATCTTCTTCATTCAGGACATACAGGTCGCCTTCGGCAGTGGAAGCAAAGATCATGCCGTCCACATCTGTTGCAGCCAGGAAGGTCTCCTTGCTAGTGGACAGAGTCTGAGCAGTTGTCAAATCGTCGTTTCTGCCAAAGCCGATCCAGGAGTTGGCGGAAGAATCAAACGCAATCATGTCCGGAGCAGGCAGAGGCTCGCCGATCTGGATGTTCACCTCGTAGGTGACCACATTCATGGCGTAGTCCGCAACCTGCAGCAGGAACTTCTTGCCGTTCACACCCTTCAGATCCAGGACGAAGCTGCGGGTCTCGCCCGGCTTTGCATCGGCAGTGGTCCCCTCATAGGCCAGAGGCATGGTGCCGCCTGCGTTATACAGGACCGCAGCCGCCAGGTACCGGTTATCGCTGGCAGTCACCGTCATGGTATCGCCAGTGAGGCTGAGGGAAACATCCTCCAGGACAGGAGCCGTGTTATCGATGACTGCCGGCATCTTCAGGGAGGCGCCTTTGCCCAGGGCATCCCAATTCACAGTGCCGTCCTTCTGCACATACAGCTCCGGAGCCAGGGTCAGGGCCAGCTCAACGGCATCCCCTTCCTTCAGACCGGCAGGAGACCAGTTCAGATTCAGGTTGTAGCCGGTCTGCTGCCAGGAGGCTGTCCGGCTGTAGTAATACGCAGCGCTCACAGCGCCGGGCTCGGCAGAGGCCAAAATCTCGCCCGTTTCAGCGTTGGTTACGGTAAAACGAGAGGCGCCGGCATTTCGAATCGCCGAGAAGGTCCACTTGCCAAACTTGTCGCCCCGCTCGCTGTTGACAGCGTTCCGCTCAGGCATATACTTCTCGTCGGGAACTAAGGGGTTGCCGCCAAAGTAGTACATGGAATCCGGCTCATCGCCATAGATAATGCCCAAGGCATTGGCATTGACATTGCCCAGGTACGGAACCCGGAATTCCTCACCGGTGGCATACTCCATATAGGTGCCAACGTCAAACATGGAGCTGTCCGTCCAACTGCCATAGAAAGCCAACACGGGGATGGAATGGCTGGTGCCCTCCACACCTTCCACATTGGTCAGCGCATGGGCATAGACGTAAGCTTCCACATAGGCGCCATTGGTGTAGTAGCGGTCCAGCTCCGCCTTCTGCTCCTCAGTCAGCGTCATGGTCACCGTGAGCTTGACAGATCCGTTGGCCGGAACCGTAACGGTGTCCTTACCCAGCTTGCCAAGGAACAGGTGTACATCATAGGTATCCACCCGGCCATCGTGATTGATGTCGGCAAAGTCCGCACTGGAAATGGAAGCCCGCGCGCCGGTCACATAGTCCAGCAGAGCTTGTCCATCATCCGTATCCACATCGCCATCGCCATCGAAGTCACACTTGGCCATTTCACCGGCACTGTTGACCACCTGGCCGTCGGCGGTCCAAGAGACATTGGCCTCCAGGGCAGTGGTCGCCACATCCAGGTAATTTGCCAGCTGGGACATGTCCTGATTGCCATTGGCATAGTAGGCAAACATATCCTGGGTGAAGAGGTCTGCGGAAAGCTCAAAGACCTTGGTTTCGCTGGTCAAATTATTGAGGGTGAAGCCGAAGGAATAGACACCATCCCGGCCGGCATCCTCACCCAGCTCCGCCTTCACCTTACCGTCGTCCTGACCATCCACCAGAATGTAGGAATCGGCAGAGGTGGCAGCCGCCGTGTTGGCAAGGCCTGCGCCCTGCTGCAGCACAGGGTAGTAATTGCCGTCTTCGTCCTTCATGGGAACAGCGGTGGACATCATCAGGCTCTGAGCCAGCGCGCGGTCTGTGATGCCGCTCTGGGAGAGCTGGTTCTCCCGGATGTACTGCTTCACCAGAGCGGTGATACCGGAGATCTGGGGAGCCGCCATGGAAGTACCGCTCATGAGCTCGTACTGATCCGTCTCCTTGGTTGCACCATTGACCGAGTAAATCGAGCCGCCAGGGGCGGTGATTTCCGGCTTCAGGCTCAGGTCGCCAGGCACACCCCAGGAGCTGAACTCGCTCATGGTGTAGTAAGGAGAATTGTTGATGGAAACCGCAAGCTTTTGATCGACTGTCAGAGTCCCGGTGTAGTAGGTCACGCCACCTTCTGTGACAGCCTCTGTGGAATGCTCCTTAATGTAAGCAGCATTCGCCTGGGTAATGGAAACGCAGGGGGCGGTCTGCTTATAATCTGTCAGGTCCATATTGATGACGCCGGGCTGATTGTTGCAGACCACAGTGGCAATGGCCCCCAGACCCACGGCAATTTCCGCCTTCTCATAGAAGGAGGTGGTGCCACGGGAGCAGAAAACCACCTTGCCGGCTACGTCAATTCCGGTGTAGTCTTCCGCCTGGCCAACGCCAGTGATGAATACATAGTCCAGAGACGTACCGCTTCCATCGGCAGAGGTGTCCAGGCTCGTAAAGGGCTCGTTCGTGTAGTCAGTCTCATTGTAGACAAAATCCTTACCGGCTACGCGGAAGCAGTTGCCAATGGCGCCGTCGTTATCCACAGAAGCAACGGTGAAGGAGTTGGTGTAGGTGCCGGGGGAACCGCCGGTGTGGAAGTTCACATCGTCACCATAGAGCGTACCGGCCACAGACTGGCTGTTCTCGGCCCAGTAGCCGTTGTTGCCGGCGGAAATGCAGACCACCGTGTCGGTCTCCACCAAAGAGTCCAGCAGGCTCTGGTACGTGCTATTGGTGGTCATACCGGCATTGGAAGAACCCAAAGACAGGTTCACGGAGTCGCAGTTCAGAATGATGGCGTCCTCGATGGCAGCCATGTAGTCAGAGTCGTATGCGCCGCCGCCATTGCCGAACACCTTCATCACAATCAGCTGGGCATCCGGTGCATTGCCCACTACGCCGACTGCGTCCCCAGCGGAAACATACTCCTCGCCCCGCTTCAGGTAGCGGTTGGCAGATGCAATGCCTGCCACATGGGAGCCATGCTCGCCCTGGTTGTCGTTGTCATGGGTCACATCCAGGTCCTTGTCAATGTAGCAGAAGCCAAAGGGGGCTTTCAGGTTTATGTACAGATCCGAAGCCGTGAGACCGCTGTACCGGGCGGAAGCGTTCAGCTTCGGCAGGGCCTCGGTGATCTCCTCCTCATCCAGCACATCCAAGGCCTTCAAATACTCTTCATAGTCCATACCGGCATAACCGGCATCCTCTGCCAGAGCCACTGCCAGGGACAGGGGATCAAAAGACTGATGATCGGTATCGAGACCGGTGTCGATGATGGCAATCCGGGAGCCGGCGCCGGTGTAACCGGATTCCCAGGCACGGTTGGTGCCGGTCATCTGGGCGGAAATCAGCATGTTGGGCTCCGCTGTAGCGTCGGTGGTGGACTCCTGGGGCTCATACCGAGTCTCCAGAATCACATCCTTGACGCCGGGAAGCTCCCGAATTTGCTGAATCTTCCCATAGGCCACATTAGCGGAAATGATATTGGCCGCCAGGGTCAGGTTCCATGCCACATCCAGCTTTTCGCCAATGGCCTTCTCAATGGATGCGGTCATGTTTGCCTGCTCACGCTGCAGGCCGGCGCGGTAGGACATGGCCTCCTGGTTTTTCCCAATGTCCATAGTGGAGAAGCCCGCCTCAATGGTGGACTCCTTGTCCAACACGATGGACACACGGACAACCTCTGCGTCGGCATAGTCCGGTCCATCCGGTTCTTCCTCCGGAATGCCCTCTTGTAGGCTTCCAGAGACTGCGCTGTTGTCCACTTGCTTGAAGCTGACGTTGGAGCCGCTGTTCGCCGCGCTCACAGGGACGGCAAAGCTGAACAGCAACGCAACGATCAGCAACAGGGAAAGCAGACGGGAAGACAGATGCATTTTCTTCATACTTGTTCTCCTTTTCGTGTATTTACCGGCTCGCGCCGGCATATTATATCCACGCAGTTCCCTGCGGTAGATATCCCAGGCTCTTTTTGATAGATTAAGTTGCTTCATTAAACCGCGCGGACGCCAGTCAGGCAATGCAATGTGTTACTGGGATTATACCACGCTGACTTTGAATTTGCAAGAGACTTTTTCAAAGCTTCTGATTTTTCATCTTTTTAGTTTCTGCATTTTGTGAAAACCGGATACATACAGATACACAAAATGGCACAACTGTCCCTTTCAGCAGGAATTTTCCAACATTTTTAATTTTTATTTTCCTTTGTGCAACTTTCTGGCCTGCTTCTCCTATCTGTTTGGCCAATTCGCTTCCGTAACCAGATTGCATAACTGATTGCCGCCTCAGATGCTCCTCGAGCCCTCCCCCGCCCTTTCCTGGGGCGTCCGTCCACCACCTGCAAATATCCGTTTTCTTTCTCCTGCTCTTGTGTAAATATGTATCAGATACCCTCCTTCTCATTCATACTCACAGAGTATAACACATTTCAACAGCGAAAAAGCACGCAGCCAGTCAAACTGGCTGCGCATTTCACAAAAACCGTATGAAGCAGTTCTCTGACGTTCCTACATGCTTTCACGCTTGCTGGCTGCAACGCGGAACAGGACAAACCCGAGCAAAAACATCACCGACAGGGAGCCAACACCGGCGTTGGTGCTGCCCGTCAGCTGGCTGATTGCAGAAACCAGCAGCGTTCCGGTAAATGCAGCGCCCTTGCCACAGATGTCATAAATTCCAAAAAACTCCCCTGCCCGCTCTGCCGGAATGATTTTCGTATAGTAAGACCGGGAAATGGCCTGTATGGTTCCCTGAAACATGCCCACGCATACCGCCAGAATCCAGAAATCCCGCAAGGAGTTCAGCCAGAAGGCAAACACAGCAATGCCAAAGTAAGCGGCAATGCAAACGGACAGGATGACCTTTGCATCCAGCTTTCGGGAGAGCCGTCCAAAAAAGATGGAGCAGGGAAAGGCCACAACCTGTGTCACCAGCAGCGCCAGCAGCAGGCCCGCAGTATCCAGGCCCAGCGCCGTACCATAGGCTGTAGCCATGTCAATCACCGTATAGACTCCGTCAATATAAAAGAAAAAGGCCAGCAGGAAGAAGAGAATATCCGGCCGTCTTCCCAGCTCGGAGAAGACCTTGCCCAACCGCCGGAAGCTGTCCCGCACCGGCTCATGCTGTGCCTCCACGTAGTGGATTTGCCGGTAACTACGCAGCAGCGGAACGGCGCCCAGGAGCCACCAGAGGGCAATGATGAAAAAGGCGATGACCATAGCCGCTTCCATAGAAATGCCGATGGACTCATAAGCCAGCACCAAAACCAAACAGACGCCGAAGGGGATGCAGCTTCCGATATAGCCCCAGGCATATCCATAGGACGAAACCTCATCCACCCGGCTGTCTTCCGTTACATCAGGCAGCATGGCGTCATAGAACACTAAGCTGCTGGAATAAGCGGTCTTGGAAATCACAAACAGGCCCAAAAACCAGAGCCAGGACTGCATAAATCCCAGCACCACACAGCTCACAGAGCCAATCAGAACCGACCCCAGAAAGAACCGTTTCTTCCGCCCCCGCAGGTCTGACAACGTCCCCAAGGTGGGGCCCAAAACGGCCACCAGAATGGTCACCAAAGAAGTTGCATACCCCCAATATGCCAAGTAATCCACAGAAGACAGCCCTCCGCGGCCTGCCAAATAGTTGAAATAGATCGGCATAATGGTGGAAACCAGAAGGGTGAATGCAGAATTGGCCACATCATACAGCACCCATTTTTTCTCCAGTGGCGTCAATTTAAACTTCATAATGGACCTCCTCCTCATATGGCAGCACCGGAATCTGAGTCCAGCCTTCCCCGGCTCCAAACGTCCGGTTGAAAAACTCCGGGAGGCTTTTGCGTGTAAAGCAATGGGTCAGGAAATCCTCCATGGCGCCTTTGGCCTCAGGGACAGCCCGATCCAGCAGCTTTTTTAGCCTCAGGTTGCTGTCGGCGCAGGTGGCGGCAGGCTTCCGCCCAATCATCAGATGGTGCATGCTCTCATAGTTGCCGGTGAGCCGCAGCCCCGCGTCCAGCAGCCCCCGTTTGCACCGGCTGGACCCGGTCAGCAGGCCGTCATAGAACTTCATCGCCCACAACGCGTGGAGCACCTCCTCCGGCTTTACCGGGGGATAGACTGGGGAAATCATGGCCGCGCGGAAATTGCTGGGCTGAATGTGACCGGTGAGGCGGTGGCGCAGTGGGTCCAGGCCGTTGGCAACCATCAGGTACCGGTCAAACTCCGTCTCAATTTTGGTGTGGCTCTCGCCGCTGACCTGGATTTTCCTCTCCACATACCCGTGACAGGCTGCATCCAGGGTAAAGTGACAAACCACTCCCAAGAGATACGCCAGCATCTCCGGCGGCTGTCCAGCCGACTCCCAGGCCCTCGCCGCACAGGTGAAAAAGTCCGTCCCGGTTCTGTCGTGGGTGTCATAGCCCACGGAATTCACCGGATTGCGCCCCATGGCCATGTAATAAAATAAAATATCCGGCCCGTGCTGTCCAATGGCAAACAGCGCCCGGTCCGCCTGGGCATACTGGCGCAGCTTTGGCGGCATAGACCGCCACACACAATTTCCAAAATGATGATGGGCATAGTTCGAAGGCATGGTTCCAATTCCGCCTTTCCTGCTCTCTTTGTATTATGATACCACATGCTCCCTTACATGCTGCGGTATTTCTGTCAAATATATGCAAACATCCTGTGAAAACAACAGCCGGTGTTTCCACCACGAGAAACACCGGCCACTGCCATCTCAGGATTGCTTTTAGCCCTTGGAGGCCTTCTTTTCTTCCTTGGCCCGCTTTCTGGCGGCTGCGGCCTTCTCTGCGGCAGCCTTGGCGGCCTCGTTGGCGGTGTCGTTGGAAGAGATCGCCCATTTGGCGAACTCCACCCGGACCCGGTCCGCGCTGGTCTCCACCACAATCTTGTCGTCTTTTACGGCGCACACCACGCCAACCACGCCGCCGATGGTGGTAATCTTATCCCCCACCTTCACGGCGCTGCGCATCTGCTCCGCTTCCTTTTTCTTCTTGTTCTCCGGGCGGATCATGAGAAAATACATGATTGCCAGAACAGCCAGCATCATCACAATCATGCTGCCCATACCGCCGCCAGCGGCGGCGGTGGTTTCCAAAAACAAACCCATTCCAATTCCTCCGTGTTTTATTCCTGTCCATTATACCATTCCAGGCAGGATTTGCAAGCGGTATTTTCAAATTCTCCGGTCCAGACGGGCAGAAAATTCCCTCCGGAATTGGGCAAACGTCCCACCATCCAGAGCATCCCGGATTTTCTGCATCAGCTGGTTGTAGAAATACAGATTGTGCATCACGCTCAACCGCATGGCCAGCATTTCCTCAGCCTTGAACAGGTGACGCAGATAAGCCCGGGAGTACCGGCGGCACACTGGGCAGTCACACTGGGGGTCAATAGGGAGCGCATCCGTCTCATACTTGGCATTTTTCAGATTGATGGCACCGTCCCAGGTAAAGAGTCGGGCATGTCGGGCATTTCGGGCGGGCATGACACAGTCGAAGAAATCCACACCCCGGGCCACGGCTTCAATGATGTTGCTGGGGGTCCCGACCCCCATGAGGTACCGGGTTTTCTCCCTGGGCATGTAAGGCTCCACCGTCTCGATGATCTCGTACATCACCTCCGTGCTCTCCCCCACCGCCAGGCCGCCAATGGCATAGCCAGGCAAATCCAGGTCTGCAATCCGCTTCATATGCTCCACGCGAATGTCCCCATAGGTCCCTCCCTGGTTGATGCCCCAAAGCATCTGATGGGGGTTCACCGCATCCGGCAGCTGGTTCAGGCGGGCATTTTCTGCTTTGCACCGCTCCAGCCACCGGTAGGTCCGGTCCACACTCCTGTGCACGTAATCCCTGGGCGCCGGATTTTCAATGCACTCATCGAAGGCCATACAAATGTCCGAGCCCAGGTTGGACTGAATTTGCATACTCTCCTCCGGCCCCATAAAAATCTTACGGCCGTCAATGTGGGAGGCAAAATACACCCCTTCCTCCTTAATTTTCCGTAAGGAGGCCAGAGAAAATACCTGAAACCCGCCGGAATCTGTGAGAATAGGCCGGTCCCAGGTCATAAAGCGATGGAGCCCCCCCATCTGCCGGACAATCCGGTCCCCGGGCCGCAGGTGCAGGTGGTAGGTGTTGGACAGCTCCACCTGGCAGCCAATGTCCTGCAAATCCTTGGCGCCGAGGGCTCCTTTGATGGCCCCCTGGGTCCCTACATTCATAAACACCGGGGTCTGGACCGTGCCATGGGCGCAGGTGAACACACCCCGGCGGGCGCTTCCTTCGGTTTTAATCAGCTCAAACATATCATTCCTCCTACAATGGGTAGGCCGTGGCCCTGCGCCAGAAGGGGTAATCCTGAAAATCATCCTTCCACAGAGACGGTGGCAGCACATTTCGAATCACATCGCCAATAGCCTCCGGATCAAACAGGTGGCTGACCGGGAGCCTGTTTTGCAGCTCATTGCAGACGCTGGTCTTCCCAATGCCGTAAGCGCCGTTCACCCAAAGAATCATGGCTTCCCCCTTCTGGAGTTGTACTGCACATACATTTTTCCAGGCTCTACTGTACCCAGGCGAGTTTGAAAAGCAAAATCCCGGTCGTACCGGAAGCCGCACTTTTCTATGACCCGCCGGGAGCGGTCATTCCGGTTGTAATGGCCGCAAGTCAAATAGTCCCAATTCAGCTCCCGGAAGCAATAATCAATCACCGCCTCCACTGCCTCCGGCATCAGACCGCGCCCCCAGTAATCCCGGCTGAGCACATAGCCGATCTCCCGCCCCTGCAGCCTTTCATCCAGTCCGGTAGCCGGGTAACATGGCTCCAGGCCCAAAGAGCCGATTACCTTTCGGTCTTCCCGGCTTTCCAAGGCAAGGGTCTTCCTCTCCCGGATAAACATCTCCAGAATGGCCCTGGATTCCTCTATGCTTCCATGGGGCTGCCATCCAGCCATCTGCCCCACACCATCCACCCTGGCATATTCATACAGATCCTCCAAATCCGCCATCCGCCAGGGGCGCAAAATCAGCCGTGGAGTCTCTATGCGTATGTTCGTCACATCTATGGGCGCATCCATATGTTATCCTCCTGTAAACTCCCTTATAATTGGTATTGGTCAGCCGCAAAAATAATATCTTCCCACCCTTCTGACAGTCTCTGGTTTCCGCTGGATTCCCATTCGTTCACGTACAAGGAATATCTAGCAAAAAAGCCCCTTAAGGGACCTTTTGCCTTCTTTTTAACTATGATACCAGGTCTTCTACTGGGCTGCATTGTCATATCGGAATTTTGGGGAGAGGTCAGTGTCCCCATCGTTCCAGACCGTCACGCCGTGATTGATGTAGACTCCATGGAATACAGTCTGATCTGCTTTGCAAAAGGGCGCATTTTGCACCGCTTGCTTCCACGCTATATATTGCTCCTCCTCATGAATGGCCGCCCACGCCTGAACCAGCTTTCACTGCTTTACCGGAAGGCTACGCCTCATTTGCAATGAACATCGCATCCCCGAAGCTAAAGAACCGGTACCGCTCCCGGACCGCCTCCCTGTAGGCGGTCAAGACGTGCTCCCGGCCTGCAAAGGCGGAGACCAGCATCACAAGGGTGCTCTCCGGCAGGTGAAAATTGGTGATGAGAGCGTCCATGGCCCGGAAGCGGTAGCCGGGATAGATGAAGATGTCCGTCCACTTGCTCCCTGGACAGAAGCTGCCGTCCTCCCCCACCAGAGACTCCAGGGTCCGGCAGGAGGTGGTGCCCACGCAGACAATCCGGCCCCCCCGCTGCCTGGTTGCATTCAGCAGGTCCGCCGTCTCCTGAGAGAGCATACACAGCTCGCTGTGCATATGGTGCTCCGTCACCTCCTCCGCCTTCACCGGCCGGAAGGTGCCCAGACCCACATGGAGGGTGACAAAGGCCTCGCTGATTCCCTTCTGCCGGATTCTATCCAGCAGCTCCCGGGTGAAGTGCAGTCCCGCTGTGGGGGCCGCTGCCGAACCCAGGGACCGGGAGTACACCGTCTGGTAGCGCTCCTGGTCCTGGAGCTCCTCCTGAATATACGGTGGCAGCGGCATTTTGCCCAGGCGCTCCAGAATCTCCAGGAAAATGCCCTGATAATGAAACTGCACCACCCGGTTTCCGTCCTCCTGCACCTGGGTCACCGTGGCGGTGAGGGCTCCA
>ERZ1673697.2893-NODE-2893-length-13783-cov-4.240166_pt1 | contig 13783 bp, 17 predicted proteins | sample MGYA00580227_ERZ1673697 | MGnify/ENA primary metagenome ERZ1673697 (study PRJEB41218, sample SAMN15661759) | gut metagenome | host: Homo sapiens | place: Canada: London | collected 2015-08-20/2019-03-30 | study: EMG produced TPA metagenomics assembly of...
TCTGCAAGGCTTATGGAGAAAGAAAACTGATCGATGATTTTTCTTATATCTTTTTGAAGGGAGACAGAGTTGGATTTATCGGACCAAACGGCTGTGGAAAGTCTACTTTAATGAAAATTATTGCAGGCATTATTCCACAGGATTCCGGGCAGGTTATCATCGGACAGACTGTGAAAATGGGATATTATGCGCAGGAAATAGCCTCAGAAAAAAATGAGGATGAAAATGAAATTGATCTGTCATATATGGACCCAAATCAGAGAGTGATTGATTATGTAAAGGATACAGCAGAATATATTCAGACTGTGGACGGAGTCATATCTGCGTCTGTTTTATTGGAGCGTTTCTTATTTCCGCCGGAAAAACAGTACAGTCCGATTGGAAAACTGTCCGGCGGGGAAAAGAAAAGATTAAATCTGCTTCGGGTACTGGCGACATCCCCGAACTTTATTCTGCTGGATGAGCCTACAAACAATCTTGATATAGCTACGCTGACAATTTTAGAGGACTATCTGGATCGTTACGATGGCATTGTTGTCACGGTATCGCATGACCGCTATTTCCTTGATAGAACAATGAAGCGTATCTTTGCCTTTGAGGGAGACGGAAAACTGAAACAATATGAAGGCGGCTATACAGATTATGTAAACCGACTTGCGGCAGAGGGCAGGACACCGGGTGGAAACATTGCGGCGCGGTCTGCTGGTGCCGATATATCGGGTAATTCACAAAACCAGAAATCCGAAGAAAGTGTGATCGAAAAAAATGATTCGACTGCAACCTGGAAGCAAAAAAAGAAACTGAAATTCAGCTATAAAGAGCAGAAAGAATACGAGACGATCGAGGATGATATTGCAGCACTCGAACTAAAGTTAGAAGATTTAGATAACGAGATGGCAGCGAATGCCACCAATGCAGCAAAGCTGCGGGAGCTGGTTGAGGAGAAAGAAAACGCAGAGAAAATGTTAGAAGAAAAGATGGACAGGTGGGAGTATTTAGAAGAGCTGGCGGCAAAGATCGCAGGGCAGCAGAGCTAGTGTACTGAATCATTGATACAGTACACTGGAAAGCCTGCCTGTCAGTCCACGTTCAGGACAAATGTATTCTTGCCGTTCTCTTTTGCCTGATACATTGCCAGATCTGCCTTGCGGATTAGCTGTGTATAGTCAAGCGTATCGCCCTGGGACATGACAATGCCGATACTGCACGGCACCGGCAGCACCTCGCCGGTCTGTTCGTTTACATGCTGCGTGCGCAGAATCTCAAGAATTTTGTCGGCATTATGCCGGATGCGTTCCGGTTCTAACTCACCGGCATAGCAAAATGCAAACTCGTCCCCTCCGATCCTGCCGACTGCACCGTGTATGTTTTCTTTAAGTGTCTGCGCTACGAACTGGATGACAGCATCGCCCTCCTGATGACCGTAATTGGTATTATAATCCCTGAAATCATCGATATCGACAAAGCCGAATGTGATCTGTTCATGGCTTTCAACCGCCCTTTGCACCATCGAAAGCATCTCTTTTTCAATCGCTTTTTTATTTTTGATACCGGTCAGAGGGTCGTTCTCTGCCATCTGTAAAAGTTTCTGCTGACGCTCTTTTTCTTTCCGGTCTGCCTGTTCCACATAGTCTAACAGCTCGTTGATACCCGCAGCCAGTTCACCTGTCTCATGTTTTTCCTGAATGTGGACACGCAGGGAATAATCCTCACTTTCCCTGATTTGCGCAAATACCTGCAGAATATGGGTAATCGGTGCGAAAATTTTCTTTGTCATGAAATACTGTGTACAGAATACGCCGATAATGAGTGCAGAAAGACCGAGCGCGATCAGCATGCCATAGGTTCTTCCAGTCTGCTTCTGTGCACTCAGATTTTCAGTCACACGGATGCCCCAGCCGGTATTTTCCACGTCGGAATAATATGTAATATAATCCTGTCTGTGATAGCGGTAGCGCACATAACCGGACGGATTTTTCTCATGGTCGATCGCATCCCATTTTTTCTGAAAATCATTGCGGTCGGAACTTTTAGAGACAAATGTCTTTAAGCTTCTCTTGTTTTTTGTGTCACCTGCCGTGATGATCGCCCCATTGCCGTCGAGAAGATAGAAAGTTCCATCTGCAAGAGTGTCCATATTCAGCCGCAGGTCGTCAAAATATGCCGTATCCAGCTCCTCCATCACATAGCCGATCAGTTCATTATTATAATAGACGCCGGTATAGGCGGGCACGACATTTTTCCTGCCGTCATCTGTTATACGCTCATACACGTCACCGATAATAAATTCGCCGGTCTGATATTTAGGATCGACATCTTTCATTGCACTGACAGTGCCCGGTTCGTACTCTTCACTTGAACTGACCACATGAAAATTCCGGTTTACCACAGAGATGCTCGCTACAAAGATACTGTATTTTTTGCGTTCCTTCAGCAGATTGTCTACATAGTTTCGTGCCAGAGGGCTTTCATTTTCCCTTAGACTGTAAAGGATCGCGTTCTGCGTCAGCTGATAACTCGCGATCATGTCCATCTCGTTATTGCGGTCCTGCGTAAAGTTTTTGATATTCATCACCTGATTTTCGCTGATCGCCCGCACATTCTGCTCCGTCAGCTCATCAATCTTGCGGTTCGTTTCATAAATGGAAAATATTCCGAAGATACCAAGCGGTATCAGGGTAAAAAGTAAAAGTAACCCTAAAATACTATGTTTTAATTTCATGCTCGCAGCTTCCTCCATCTGTTATCTATTTTATAGCTAAACTGCTGTTTCCGTCAACTGTTGCCCCAGTGTTGTACACAACCCCTGAAAAATATCGAAAGGATTTTTTTCCCCGCGTGGATAAGATTTCGATATGATTGAAAACGGTCATAAAATCAATCGTAAAAAAATACGATTGTTTTTATGATTGATTTTGCATATAATCAATACAATGAAATTGGAAAGAAAGCAGTTAGTATGCAAAGGCAGGAAGGACACTCACAAATGAAAGACAAAAGCGAAACTTCGACAATAGATTTGATTATACTTTTTTTCCTTCTGTTCATTATTTCAAATATTTTATTTGCTGTTGACTGTATGCTGCTCAGTGATGACGCAGAGTCGAATTTGAAGCTGATAAAAGATTTTGCGATCAGCACGGGAAGTCTGGTCGGAATAAACATAGTCGGATTGATACTGATTGAATGTTTTGAAAGAATTGAAAAATATATTTTTCGGCGAAAAAACCAAAAGGAATGTTTCGGGGAAGGTAATTTTCAGGTATTGCGGTGTAGCAGCAGATACTACATGCTCCCGATTGCAGTTACTGCGCTGGATATGATGTTTGTATTATCTTTTTTGCATGAGAGAAACAAAGATGCACAGGTGATGATAGAATTTTTTCAAGGCAGAGATGGAATTTTTCCACTGTTTTGTATGGGATTTTTTAACATCTATGGCGTTTATGTGCTGGCGCATTACTGCTGTTATAAAGTGTATTGTACAGGATATTTGTTAGAGGTAATCCATTTTTTGAGGAAAAAAAGCATACCGTGGAGTGATATAAAAAGCATAGAATTTTTCTATCTGGATCAATACAAGAAACAGAGGATTGTGATAAATCTTGAGAAGAAAAAGATTGTTTTTCGCGCAGAGGTGTTAAACGATGGCTGGGATCCTTTTGTGAACTGGGTACAGGATATGGCAATGAGATATCATATTTTGTTTAACGGTAAAATCCTGACTGTTTGACTTGCAAATAAGATAAAAATCCAAAACTACACACCAGATACAATGCATTACGGTATGCTCAAAAGAAAAGGGATATAGAGCGTAAAACGGACAGCACACCAGGTTGACTTTGCCTGCGGGGGAAGGTAAAATACAGCTTAAGATAGTATAAACCCGGGGAGAAAACTGCAATGCTAAATATAACCATTGACAAGGTCAGGCACATTGAAGACAAGGATGCCAATGTACGCGACACGCTTGTCGAATTACAGCACGCACTTGATAAATCTGAACAGGAAAGACATTTTTATGACGCTCTGTGCATTGACTACACTGCGGCATACTTATGCGACCTGATGGCAGATACCATGACTGTCATCAAGAAAAAATCATTCTCCCACTGTGCTGCCGAAGAACTCCAGTCTGGCAGCATACAATGCTATTCTCAATGGATACGGCATTCTTATAATACTTTTGTCGTGAAAGAGTCGGCCCCGGGCTTTATGGAAATGTTTGACAACAGGAATCTGATGGCATATCTGGATGATCATGAGAGCTTTGTATACCGGCACAGAACACTGCCGAACCGTGCAGGAATGGAATACTTTGAAGCGCGGGCAGTGCGTCTTTATTCAGATGATGACAGCTACAAGATCATTCTTGGCTACCGTCCGATCGATGACATTGTCGAAGAGGAAAGGGAAAGCCGTCAAAAATTAGAGCAGGCGTTAAAGAGAGCCGAGGAAGCAAGCCATGCAAAATCAGCCTTTTGGTTTAATATGTCTCATGACATCCGCACGCCGATGAACGCCATCATTGGTTATACTGATCTTTTAGAAATATATGGGGATGACGTGGAAAAACGGGAGGACTATCTTGGCAAGATCAAAAGTTCCAGTGAATATCTGCTATCCCTTCTCAATGATGTTTTAGAAATGGCGCGTATTGAAAGCGGAAAATATATCATGGACGAAACGGTAACGGATATCAGGGAGTTTGACCGGTCTATCTGCGATGTATTTGAAAATCAATTAGAGCAGAAGGGGATCCGTTCTGTTTTTCTGTAAGTTTCTTTTGCGATGCTGGCATCAGGCATGGCTGCTTTGCCGTTTTGTCCGGTGCTGCAGTGCGTTAAACCATGCCTGCGGCAGGGAAAATCCGAAGATGATACCGAGTACGATTGCTCCGGCAACTTTGATCGTTTCCATTCCGTAACGTGAAAATTCACTCATGTTATTCATGATAAAATAATAGGAAGTATAATAAATACCAGCCCCCGGCACCAGTGGGAAAATACCGGCGATCAGGTAGACGGTCACCGGATTTTTACGCAGGGCGGCAACCACCCTTGAAAAGACCGTGAGGGCAAGTGTTGCGATCATGTTTGCAATGACGGTTCCGGTGTCAAACTGCAGGCAGATCAGATAGACGATCCATCCGATCGCACCGGTAAGTCCGCAGAAGAGAAGTTCTGATTTTGGTGCACAAAACAGCACGGCAAAAGAAAGCGTTGCGATCATACTGACAATAAACTGGATAAACATAGTATTACAAAATACCTCCTACTATAAGATTATAGATCGTCATGACGGTTCCGACACCTGCCGCAATACAAAAAGCGGTGAGAACCGCATCGATCATGTGGATCGCGCCGGAGAGATAATCGCCGTTAAAGAAATCGCGGATTGAAGTCGTTAATGCGATCCCCGGCACTAACGGCATGATTGCACCGATGATGATCTTGTCATACAAAACCGGCAGTCCAATGGAAAAAGTGATCAGACTGACGAGTGTCACAAGTGCGCTGCCGAAAATGTTGGTGATAAATTTTGAAGTTTTCCGCTGTGAAAACTTTTTTAACATCATATTTAAAATTGCGCCGGCGATAAATGCAATCACGCCGTCTAACGGAGTTCCGCCAAACAGAAATGAAAAACTGCCGCTTCCAAGACCGCAGAAAAAGACTTCTGTCCATTTGCTGCAGGTGGGGATTGCTTTGCATTCATCCAGACGTGTCCACGCATCTTTTAGGGAACATTCGTGGGAACAGATTTCCCTCGAAAGCTGGTTTAAGGCTGCGATACGCCCAAGATGTGTCTGACCGAGCGGGACATGACGGATCATGCTGCACGCATCATCTTTATTTTCATTTGCACTCGCAAAAATTCCATTTGAGAGCACATAAACGTCATATTCTTCAATTTCATATGCCTCTAAGATATGCATTACGGTATCTTCTACACGGTATACTTCTGCGCCATTTCGAAGAAGTGCATCACCGGTTTCCACCGCTAAAGATAAAATTTCCTTTGTGACTGCCATGTTGCAGTTCCTTTCTATCAGTGAAATTGATCATTATAGTTGTTCAACTGTTATGTTAAAATCCCGTTCCTGCCAGACAGGAGTTTTTATTATGAACACTCATGAAAAAATAACATGTTTTTGGATAAAAAGCAATCTGTCATGTGTAAAAAATTATATACTTTCCAATAAAAAGTAAGGTGTCGTATGCAATGTTTTCCTGTAAAAGTAATTTTACATATTCTAATGCTTCTATTTTGTTTATACATAATATCCCCAAAAAAAGAGATAATAATTTGCAAAGTCAGAAATCAATGGAGGCTTAGTGTGAAAAATAAGCTCGATAGCTTATTTTTCGCACGGCTATTTGTTTCTGAGCAAAAACAAATAGCTTCTATGACAAGGCATAAAAAAACATGCCTACGAGAATTTGAGATTCTCGTTGCCTCTTCGCAACAAGTTGCTCAGAAATGAGGTTTACTATGAATTGTAGAAAATACAGAGCAGTTTTACTTGGAGTGATAGTTATGATACTGGTGGTCGGGGTTTGTTTCTACACAAAATATCGGAAAGAAAATGAGATACCGACGGATGGAATGTTGGTATATGACAATTCGGAGGATGAGGATGTGAATAAGATATGGGCGTAAATAACGAAACACTTTATTTGAAAATCGAGCAGAACACGATCGTTTATGACCGGCATGTCGTGCTGAACGATATTGCAAAGATGGAGTGCACGAACGAAGCGGTTCTGCGTCAGTTAAAACAGAAAAAGATATACAGTTTTACGAATCAGAAAGATGAGAAAAAAGAGAAAAACCAGATGCAGGTTTTTTCTGTGTTAAAGATCATTGAGCAGATTCATGAAGATTATCCGTCGCTGACGATCTCCAATGAGGGCGAGAGTGATTTTATCATAGAATATATTCCGAACCCGGAAAAGCCAAAGGTAATGAATACAATCAAAACTGTGCTGCTATGCATTATCATTTTTTTTGGCTCCGCATTTACGATCATGGCATTTAACAATGATATTTCCGTGACGGATGTGTTTGACAAATTATACGGACAGGTGACGGGGACAAAGGCGGACGGTGTGAATGAGCTTGAAGTGTGCTACTGCATCGGACTTGGACTTGGCATCATTTTATTTGTCAATCATGTCGGAAGAAAGAAGATCACGCCCGATCCAACGCCGATCCAGATCGAGATGCGGAAATACGAAAAAGATGTGGATACCACATTTATTGAAAATGCAGGCAGAGGAGGTCACAGCATAGATGTTTCTTAATCATATTCTGCTCGGATTTTTAGGAATTGCGTTTGGCGGTGCGGTCGCTGCGGGAACGTTCGCGTTTGTGATCGTCATCGGTGTCGTTCCCCGTATGATCGGAAAATGCAACCGTGCGGCGAATACACTCTGCTTTGAGCAGGCGATCATCCTTGGTGGGATACTTGGAAATATCGTCTCCGTGTTTTTGCAGATGCATATTCCGCTTGGACAGGTATCAGGACATATCTTTCTCGGATTGTACGGGCTCTCGGCGGGAATGTTTGTCGGCTGCATCGCGGTGGCTCTCGCAGAGATATTAAACACATTCCCAATCCTGTTTCGCAGGGCAAAACTGAAAGTTGGTCTCCAGTGGGTCATGTGGACGATGGCGGTCGGCAAGACGTGCGGGGCGCTTTATTATTTTGTGAAAAAAATCGGGGAAGGGTTGTCGTAGGAGAGGTTTGACGTGTGAAAAATTTCAGATTAAAATGATAGAGGTTTGGAACAATTTTTTGTTCCGGATTTTTCATAATGAATACAAACAGGGGGAATGAGAAATGGTCACATCCATCGCACGTCAGAGTGTTATCATAAAATGCAACATGCAGAAATCAGTCCTGACCGGCAACTACGAATTTTATTATGCGGCAGGGCTTATTGCAAAATTATCCGGGGTTGAGATTTCAGATGACATCAAACCGATCGAACTGGGGAAACTTTTACATCAGGAAATCGAAAAGACAGAGCCGAAGGATGAACAGGAAAAGTACCTGTTTTCGATGCTAAAGGACTATAAGCCGACCGATGAGTATGATGAACAGATGAAGGAGCTGCTCCTGTGGGGAAAAGGCGAGCAGTATCTGTGGACGGTGACGATTTTGTGAATCAACTGTTCAGGGTAATTTGGATTGGAGTCATAGGGAGCATCTGCCCATTCTAAGAGTTCTTTTGAAAAGCTGCGAATAAATATAGAAAAGATCTGACATACTATTCCAATAAGAGGAAAATATACGGGAGGAAAAACCATGGCACAACCAACCACCAAACAAAGCAGTTCAGCCAAAACATCAGATGAGCAAAAGCAGAAAAATTTATCCAAAGTGTCATACGGCGCAGACAAAAAAGTACGAGACCAGGCATACAATGAATATGTGGAGTCCATCACCCCAAAACACAACCTTGCAGCAAATATGGCAAAGGCATTTGTGATGGGAGGGATTATCTGCTGCATCGGGCAGTTCATTTTAAATATCTGTAAAAGCCTTGGACTTGATAAAGAGATGTCGGGTAGCTGGTGCAGTATCCTGTTGATCTTATTATCTGTGATCTTAACAGGGCTTAATCTGTATCCGTCACTTGCAAACTGGGGAGGTGCCGGTGCGCTCGTGCCGATCACCGGATTTGCCAACGGTGTTGCGGCACCGGCGATCGAGTTTCAGAAAGAGGGACAGGTCTTTGGAATCGGTTGTAAAATATTTACGATCGCGGGACCGGTCATTTTGTATGGTATTTTTTCGAGCTGGGTATTGGGACTGATCTACTGGGCGGCAAAAATGTTTGGATTTTGTTGACAATAAGCTGATTGCTATGCTTTACTAAAAGAGTAAGGTTTCTTTTCGATATATTAGAAGTCAGTGAAACCACAGAAATAGTCTCGCAGAGTGAAGACACTGTGACAGAGCAAGCGGTGACAGAAGAAACCGCAGACAGAACAGAAAGTACAGAAAGCACAGATGCGACAGAGCTAGACGAAACAACGGAAATATCAGATACAGCAGAAACTGAAATATCGGAAGAAACAGAAACTGAAAAAGAGTCTGGCACGACACAGATCTTAGCAGGAACATACGATGCTGTTATCGGCGGAACATATTCAGGTGTGTGTGAAAATCAGGGGGATTATTACCTGTACTATGTTACACTGCCGGAAGCAGGAAAACTAACGATTGCGATGACGGCACAGATGGAGAAGTGTGAGGTATCCGTATATTCTACGGATGAGGAAGAACTTTATTCACATACGGAAGATTGTAATGAAAATACGAAAAGAGTTGTGGCATCCTATGAAGTGTATCTGACTGCCGGTACATACTATATCAAGGTAATGGAAGCTACAGCGGTGTTAAATCTGTAACAATAAAAAAATAAGCATGTAATAACGCAGCGATAAGGAGACGTGGATATAAAATCTGCGTCTCTTTTCTGCATAAACTATGGCTGCTTAAAACGTGATATTTCTGAGACTGAAACACCGGTGAACTTTGAGGTGAATTATTTTTTCACCGGTTTTGTAATCTTTAGCCCAAAATGCTGGATAACGAGGAAAATCGAAAAGATTTGGATGAGATAGGATCTATCATCACAAATAAGATCAATCAGCAGCCGTCTTGTTCACAAGATGGATTCCCAGATACAGTTAAAAGGTACACTGGGAAGGGAAGCAGATTTTATTTTACATTGCAGTTAAAACCGGTGGAAAGTGATCTGCTGCATGAGATGACACCGGATCTGTCCATGGATTTTACCGGAAAAAGAGTCTTTGTGGTGGAGGATAATGCATTGAATATGGAAATTGCATGTATGCTTTTAGATACATTTGGCATTGAAGTTAAGGAGGTGTATAATGGAAAAGAAGCAGTGGAAGATGTGCGTACTACACCGCCAGGATATTATGATGCAGGAAATGGATGGACTGGAGGTAACGCGAATGATCAGACAGCCTGACAGGGAGGGCTGCAAAACACTTCCGGTCAATGTCAGTCTGTTAAAGGAGACACTTGCGTCAATATTGGGTTGATATTTCAGAGTATTGGTTAAAATAATTTAGAGAAACAGGGTAGTGAAAAGGAGAAACAGAATGCAGACAGGAAAAGGTATTTCAATACCATCCATCTTAAAAGTTGGAAAAGGTGCTTTAACTAAAATAGGCAGTTATTTAAAGAATGAAGGAATCGAACAGGCCGTTATCTTTTTTGGAAATGGTCTGATCGATATGTTTGGAACGGATGTGATGAATTCATTAAAGCAGGAGGATATCAAAGTCTTAGAATACAGTGAATTGGATACCGTGGATATCGACGAAATCATTACACTGGCGTTTGCAATGCCAAATAAGACACAGGCGGTCATTTCCATCGGTGGTGGAAAGGTCATTGATGCGGGAAAATATGCGGCATTTTTACGCAATCTACCATTTATCAGTGTGCCGACTTCCAGTTCGAGTGATGGATTTTCCAGTGCGAGTGCATCCCTTCTTGTCCACGGAAAGCGCACTTCGGTTCCGGCACGGCTTGCTTACGGCATTATTGTGGACACACAGGTCATAAGAACTGCACCGGAGAAGTTTATCTATTCCGGGATCGGCGATATGATCTCAAAGATCACAGCACTTTATGACTGGATCTATGAGGAAAAATGTGGTTATAGTGAAGTGAATGACTTTGCTGTCATGATCGCGAAAAAGGCGGTCAACAGTTTTGTGCGGACACCGTATGAGAGCATCAAAGATGAACTTTTTTTAAAGGAGCTGGTGGATTCCCTTGCCATGAGCGGGATCGCCAATGAGATCGCAGGAAGCAGTGCACCGACAAGCGGAAGTGAGCATCTGATCTCACACGCATTGGATAAAATATTAGAAATTCCGCAGTTACATGGGATTCAGGTCGGAATCGCAACTTATATCATGAGTAAAGTGCAGGATCACCGTTATGTGCGTGTGGAGACGGTTCTGCGGGAAACAGGATTTTTTGATTATGCCGCGACGTTAAAGATGAAGCGTGATGATTTTATCAAGGCAATCGATATGGCACCATCCATCAAGCCGTTCCGCCACACTTATCTGCATGAGGAAAACTACCGTGAAGCGGCAAAAAAACTGGTACTTGAAGATGAAATTTTAAGTAAGATTCTCGTATAAAAACAGAAATACCGGAGAAAACTAAATAAAAATACAAATGAGAAAAGTAAATGTTCCTGTGATGGGGCATTTACTTTTTTTATTTATGACAATAGAATGTTCGCGGAGCGTGCATTCTATTGTTGGAAACAAGGTGAAAAACAGGGAGGAAAATCCTCTGCTCGCTAATGAGCTCGCATTTTCCTCCGGAAAACAGGGAGGATTGTATGATTAAAGAAGATGGATTACCGGTAGGACTTGGGTTTGGATTAGCGATGAATGAGAAAGCGTTAGGACAGTTTTCCATGATGACGGAAGACGAAAAGAGGCAGGTCATTGATGCGGCGAGAGGTGCACAGACAAAGGAGCAGATGGCGCAGATCGTAAAAGATATTGCGGATATGGAATTTTTTTAGAATTGGAGATTATGATGGGAAATAACATGGATTTAAACTATGAGATGTTCTGCTACCAGTGTGAGCAGACGGCAAACGGAAAGGGATGCACCAAACTCGGTGTCTGCGGAAAGACGCCGGAGATCGCTAATCTGCAGGATCTTTTGATCTTTCAGGTAAAGGGGATCAGCTGCTACGGGAAAGTGCTGATGGAAAACGGTGCACATATGGATAAGACAGTGGTCAGTTTTATTGAAAACGTGCTGTTTACAACATTAACGAACGTGAATTTTGATGTGGATGCACATTTAGAACTGCTACGGGAATCACAGCGGATCAAAGAGCAGGTCAGGGAGATGGCGGGAAGGAGCAGCAATCCGACGGCACATGCTGCCTACGATCTGCCGGAGAGCAAGAGCGATATGCTGCGCGATGCACCGCTTGCGGGAATCATGTACGACAATACATTAGATCCGGATATCCGTTCCCTGCGCCAGACAATCATTTATGGATTAAAAGGCATCAGCGCGTACGGACATCAGGCAAGAGAACTTGGTTATTACAGTGACGAAGTGGATGATTTTTATCTTTTGGGGCTTGAGGCGACAACAGATGACAGTCTGACGGTGGAGGAGCTGATCCGCATGACGATGCGCACCGGTGAGATGGCGCTTGCGGTTATGAAAAAACTTGATGAGGCAAATACGACGATCTATGGAAATCCATATCCGCACAAGGTGGATGTGACAATCAAAAAAGGTCCGTTTATCATTGTTTCCGGGCACGACTTAAAAGACCTTGAGATGCTGCTGGAGCAGACAAAGGATATGGGCATCAATATTTACACCCACGGTGAGATGTTGCCGTGCCACGGTTATGAGGGGTTAAAAAAATATCCGCATCTGATCGGAAATTTTGGCGGTGCATGGCAGGAGCAGCAGAAGCAGTTTGACAACCTTCCGGGCTGTATCCTGATGACGACAAACTGTCTGATGCGCCCGCGGGAAAGTTACAAAGACCGCATTTACAGCACGAACGTGGTCGGCTGGGAAGGTGTGAAGCATATCGGAAAAAATGAAAAAGGGGAAAAAGATTTCAGTGAGATTATAAAGCAGGCATTGGAGCTTGGCGGATTTAGGGAAGATCAGGAGAAGAAAGAGATTTTAGTCGGCTTTGGGCATGCCGCAGCTTTAAGTCAGGCAGATAAGATCGTGGAGGCGGTAAAAGGCGGACAGATCCGGCACTTTTTCCTGATCGGCGGCTGTGACGGAGCCAGACCGGGAAGAAATTATTACACGGAATTTGCTCAGATGGTGCCGAAAGACTGTGTGGTCTTAACACTCGCCTGTGGAAAATACCGGTTTAATAAGTTAGACTTTGGGGAGGTGGCAGGACTGCCAAGACTTTTAGATGTCGGACAGTGCAATGATGTATATTCGGCGGTCAGGATCGCCACAGCGCTTGCGGATGCGTTTGAAACTGATGTCAACGGACTTCCGCTTTCCATGATCGTTTCGTGGTATGAACAGAAAGCGGTGGCAGATCTCTTGGCACTTTTAAGTCTCGGTGTCCACAATATCTATCTTGGACCGACACTGCCTGCATTTTTAAGTCCGAATGTATTACAGTATCTGACCGATACGTTTCATTTGAGACAGATCAGTAATGCTGAGGATGATATTAAGACCTGTCTCAAACAAGATATTGCGTAAAATAAAAGATGATCTGCATGATGAATGAATAGAATGTCCGCGGAAATTTTGGTGTCTGTGTAAAGAAATCACGACTCGAAAAATCCAAGCTGCTCTAACGCATAAGCGATACCATCCTCGCTTGCGCGTTTTGTTACAAAAGATACCTGATCAAACAGGGAAGCCGGGGAAGCATTTCCCATGGCGACGCTGTTTGGTACATAAGAGAGCATCGGAAGATCGTTGTTGCTGTCGCCGATCGCATAGGCGGCGTCAAGATCCAGATGATAATAGTCAAGCACATACTGGATGCCGGTCGCTTTGCTGTAACCGATTGGAACAAATTCGCGGAAGGTACCGCCGCGGTCGATGCAGGTAAAATAAGGATCGCTGACTTTCCGGAATTCTTCTAACTGGTCAGGAGTCTGATACCAGACCACAAATTTATCGCAGAAAAAATTCGGATTTTCCAAATTCTCCGGCATATCATAGCCGCGGTTTAAAAATGCTTTA
>ERZ1673697.2898-NODE-2898-length-13742-cov-4.149923_pt1 | contig 13742 bp, 14 predicted proteins | sample MGYA00580227_ERZ1673697 | MGnify/ENA primary metagenome ERZ1673697 (study PRJEB41218, sample SAMN15661759) | gut metagenome | host: Homo sapiens | place: Canada: London | collected 2015-08-20/2019-03-30 | study: EMG produced TPA metagenomics assembly of...
AGCTGCATCCGGCTCCCAGACAGCAGACGGAAACCACTTCTGTAACCATGCCGCTGTTTCTCGTGTCACGCCAGTAAACCGCAATGGTTCTCCATTCGGACAGAGCGTCTCCCGCAATTCTTTTAACAGTGCTGCCCAATCTCCGCTGCCACTTGGTACCGTCACATCGGGAATCCCATCTGACGTGTCAAAGGCAGCAATGAGATAAAAATCCTGAAATTGTGCGATTTTGGAATTGCTCGCCCGATACCATGCTAGATTATTGGAAAAACAATACTCACAGCCTTGAAAATCCGACCGCTGCAACGCTTTTGTAATCCACGCCTGATCAGAAATCGAAATCGTGCGAAATGTCAGCATATTGTTTGCAACCTCCAGCTTGTTTGTACATATTGCAGCAAGGCTGTCTGAATGGTCTCAATCGACAGCGGTTTCCCATTCTGGCTGCAAGGAAGCACCTTCCAGCCAAGTTTTTCGGCTGCATAGTAAGCTGCCTGCTGACATTGCAGCTGAAAGGCAATGTTTGCCTCATGCAGGTCTTTTTTTCCCGCATCGCCGCCATAGCGTTTAGCAAGCAGCTGTTGCTGCACAGAAACCGGCATATCCAAATAGACAACATCATCTGGTTCCGGCAAGCCCAACCGCTGATATTCATATTCCGCCAGCCAATGCAGATAGGCATCCCACTCCGATTTCGGCAGTTTTCCCATCTGATAAATTGCATTGGAAGTCGTATAACGGCTTGCTAAAATACACGTGCCGTTGTGATATGCCTGTTCCCAGTGCAGCCGATAATTGGCATAGCGGTCAACTGCATAAAAACTAGATGCTGCATAAGCATTCACACCATCCGGTGCATTGGAAAAGTCCCCATGCAGATACATTTTGACCAGCGAAGCAGAAGGGCTATTGTAGTCCGGAAAGCTGACCGCCTGTACTGCAACACCCTGTTGCTGTAATGCCGTTTGCAACAGTGCAAACTGGGTAGATTTTCCGCTGCCGTCCAATCCGTCCAGCACCAGCAGTTTACCGTTTGGCATAGTATCACCTCAAATGTCCAATTTATGTTTTTTCTTTTATTTCCTGCATCGCTTGAAAACGTTTCCGTACCGCTGCCATTTGTCCACAAGTCATTTTTCCCTCTGGACACCCTCCCTGACAACATGCTGGTCCGGCATGGTGAAACAAAGCTGGGGCGGTCTGAATGCAGAGCCGAAGCATTTCGGTTGCCAGATCTCGAATCTCCCACTGTGCCCGATTGCAGCAGCGAAGCTGAAAGAAATGCCGCAAGCTGCGAACATTCATCGTCAACATCATTTTTGTCTCACAGGCATTCGGCAAGACATATCGTGCATCTTCAATGGCTTTTTTCTCTGCCTTGGAACGAGCCGTCTTCTCGGAACAGCCTTCTGCCAGAAACTGCGGATAATAGGTTGCCTGCAAGCGATCTGCCAGAGCATTATAAGCTTCTACTGTCTGCTCCATTGTCTGATGATAGAGCACAGCCGCCTCGGCATCAGCTGCAATCGCTGGCGGTGTCACATAGGTAAACTGATTTTTGCGGACATACCGCTGACTCTGCACCGAAAAAGAAGCAATCCGATGACGGGTAATCTGTGCCAGCAGGGAACGGGAAACGCCTGCAATGCCAAACGTAAAGGTTACGTGTTCTACAGGGCTTTCGTGTCCCATTTCTTCCAGCATCCCAACAAAGTGTTCTGCCTGTTCCGGCTGCATTTTATCCATCAAAGCTTCTACAGTTGTATCGGAATAACATAACTTTGCTGCGGCAGCAATCAGCTGTTCCGGCAGCGGCGTATGGGCAATTAATGTCACAGTCAAGACAATGCACCTCCATGAAAAACTGATTTTATTATAACATACTTCCTTTCTCTCGTCAACCAAAACAAAAAGCCAGACGGCATCCAATCGGAAACCGCCCGGCTTGGGGGCATTTATAAAGTTGTTATGCCTGATACGGCAAAGACGAAATCTGGAACATCAAATATTCCATCAGTATTGTCACATCAGCATCGGTTTCTTCCTATATACAATATAGTTATTCTTCAATCACACAGTTTTCTATTCCAAACTCCAACATAATATTAATTAATTCATTGCGAGAACGATTGGTCTTTACAGAAATTTCTTCCAACTTCATTGCAGTTTCCTCTTTTATTCTTATGGAAAACGTTTTATATCCGTCATCGCCCTTCAAATTTTTCTTTTTTGTAATTTGCAGCTTCTCGCCCATGTTTCTCACCTCTAACATAAATTATAGCTTGACAGCAACCATAATATGTTATAATTTATGTTATATTTTATGTGTGAAATTTGTAGAAATCACCTGTCAACTTACAGATTTTTGATTTATAATTTATTTTATTTTTTATATTTTAAAAATATATTATAAGGGGAGTTTTCATTATGACTTGTACCATTATTTCAACTGGTTTTGAAAAACAACTAACTTGTAAAAACGAATTGGAAAAACCCTATTCTGATCTCAAACGCACTCTATGGAAAAAAATCTGTGAAGCATATAGCATGAGTTATACGATATTTTATATAAATAGTGAATATGGTATTCCATTATGGGCAGCAGAATCAATTTTTATTTTGAAAAAAATAACTTAATTAAATTATATATTATAATTCATTATAAAGAAAAAGTAAGAATTGGATAGAAGAACATAGAAATCGGTATTTTACAGTTCATGAAAAAGCAGCCGCTCTCCCCGAAAAGGAGAACGACTGCTTCATAGACGGATTCTTAGCCATTTTTTTGCTGCGAAGACTCCTGTTCCGCACGGAAAAGCCATGCCCGTGCCAAGTCCAATGCTGCATACAAGGACGGTCGTTTTGCCGTCTGAATACTCTTGTTTTCGTTTGTAGACAACTGATAAACTTGCAGTAAATCGGCGATGGGGACACTGCCGCTCTGATTCTGATGAATTACCTGAATCATGGTAACATACGGATCATTCATATAACCATAATAAAGACATTTCCCGGACCGTACCAGCGGATACCCTTTGTATAGGAAAAAATTTTGCTCCATTTTAACCATCCTTTCTTTGTATATTGTTTTTGGTGTCTTCTGTTTCTATCTCAATCTTACTGCCAAGTCGTCTGAAAATCTTCGTCCGTGTCAAAAATCTCCAGATTGTGTCTCAATGCATCCAGATATCCCGAACGGCACTGGAAACTCAGTTGTCCATTGACAGTAATATAGCAATTAAAATCATCCACCTGATAGAACGCTACTGTGCGGTCTTCTTTCCCATCTGCTGTGCGATAGTGAATTTCTGCATCCGGTGTACCAGTCGGGGCATCCCCCAGCACAACTTCCTCTGCTGCGGTTTGCAGCAGGAAAGCATAGAACAGCCGATACCGTTCCGTATCCACTGGCTTGCCGTCCTTTGTAACCGAAGCGCTATCCTTATCTGTTCCGCTATTTGCAAAGGAAACCTGTTTGCCGTCTGCTGTCACTTCCAGTTCACTAATGTCCCATACATACGTAGTGAATACCAATTTGGATGCCAGACCAGTTGGCGTAATCGTTGCCCACGGACACTTGTCCGCTGCTACGGCATAGAGCATCCCCTCATCGTTCAGCATAACTGGATAATACGTACTTTTGGTATTATCCTCCTCATTGGTTTCTGTAACCGCTTTTCCGATTTTCAGCACATAGCTGCCATCTGTACAATCCAGCGTCAGAGTCGCAAACGGCTCTGTGATACCGGCATCTTCCTTCGCCTGCTCGTCCGGACGGACTTCTAAAATCTTACTTGCTGTCAGCCCGAACAGCCCTTCGATGATATCTGTGGAGCGTTCCACGCTCAGATAAGCAGAAATCGGAGATGTCATCTGGTGGTCAGACATCGTACCGCCAGTATTTTCATCATTGCTGGTGTCCCGCTGTTCCAACACAATCGGGGTCTCTAGGTCTGCCCGTTCCAGCGTTACTGTTCCAATCTCCGGCATCTCTTCCTCCGCCGGCTCTTCCAGAATGGTTGTGGATAGGAAGTCTGTCGCTGCCTTGCTGAAATTGGCAACCAAAGAAGTCTTTATCGTATAGACAGTATCGCTGTCTGCCAGTGCAAAGTAATTGCTACTGCCGCCGACAACACTGTCTCCAATGCGGAAAGAAAACGTACTGCCATCATTAAACTGCATTTCCACTTGTGTCGCATCTTTCCCCAGACCAAACTTCTCCAGATCCTCGGTATGTTCTTCCACACACTGCTCTGCCTGCAAACTCGCTGTATTGTTCGCAAGTGTGCCAATCAGGGCGGTATTGGTTGGAAGATCCTCCCAGCCCTCTATTCCGAAGGTGATATCTGTTTCCGTTGTATCAGTGGAGTCCTCTTTATTTCCACTGATATTCTTTGTTGGGACAACCTGATAGCTGCCCGTTTCATTCGTAATGGAAATACGTTTCACATCGTCAGCAGACGCATCCGAAAGCGTCAGAGCAGCCTGTTCTTCCGGTGACTGCGTTATAGCTTCTGTGGTTTCACTGCTGCTGTCCTCTCCTGTAGGGCGAGTCAGCAGTACAATGCCGCCTACCAAAAGCAATACAACAGCTGCTCCGCAAATCACACCAATCATTCGTTTTTGCATCCTGTCACGCCGTCCTTTCTGCCATCAGCGGCTCTTTCTGCGTGCCCAGATCACAATACCAATCACAACCATAATAGCTGGAATCACCAAAATGACAACCGTGGTCACCATTTTCATCTGTGACGCTGTGACATCCATAGACGTCAAATTCATATTTTTTGATGCAATTACAATGTTATCCGACTTGCCGCAAATGGTATTTAATGCACTAATGAAATATTCTGCATTATTATAAGAGGTATCCTGTGCCACATACACATCAAAATATCCCATCGAACCAATCACCATAACATCGCTTTCCAGCAGTGCATTATCCTGAGAGACCTGATTTTGTGAGAACGCCATGACAGAATAGCTGCTGCGTTCTGCATTGGCAACATCAAAGCTGGTCGTCGTCGTTTCTTCTGTTGCCTCCTCAGTAGATGCCTCTGTTGCCTGCTCCACACCGTTTGCAGCGTCCCATGCAGATTCTGCTTTTTCTGCATTGCCATCCAAATTCAACGGAACACAGTAAGACGTATCTGCGGTAGTCAGCAGATTTGTGACCACTCTGCCGTTATTGGCATCTCTGGTGAGAATCGGACGAGAAATCGGTGCTACAATCGGCAGCGAAGTATTTGCCAGACCACTGCTGTAGTCACTGCTGACCTGTGTGACAATTGGCGTGTACATCCGCTGATTACCAGCAACCAGAAGGGTCACTGCCTGCTGGGTTGCTGCATTGTCATCAATCACATAACTGGTATCTACAACAATATTCCAATCTTTCAGGAACGCATCTAGATTCGGGGTATTGCCCTGTGTGAAGTCTGCAATATAGAGCAGTCGTTTCCCAAGATTGCCGTCATTGTGCAGGAACGTTTCCAGCTTTTCAATGGCATCCACTGTCAAATCGTTGACCGGTGCCGGCAGCACCAGCACGTCATAATCTTCCGCTGAAATCTCATCCGTCACCATATCCAACTGTGTTACATCATAGCCGTTGTCATCCAGCAGTGTACTCAATACCTGTGCTGCATAGACATTGCCGTTAGTTGGATTGTAAATACTGTTGCCATTGGATGTGCCAATGAAGCCCACCCGCTGCGGATTGGCATCGGTGACGTTCATAATTGCATTGGTCAGAGACTGCTCGCCCTTGAAGGCTGTAATACATTCAGCCAGCGTTGCCTGTCCATAATAATAGTATTGCAGCTTATTCTGATCCATCTCAAAAAAGTCAGATAGTGGGAACACCCGTACCCGGTCACCACTGCATACAATCACATTATCCGAACTAATGGTTCCGCTGTACTTGCTCTGATACTTGGAGAGAATGTCTGGATTTTTTGTGGTATCGAAGTAGGTGATTTCCACCTCACTGGAATAACTCTGATACTTTTTCAGCATCTCTGTTACCATTTTCAGATACGAGTCTTTTTCCAGTGTACTTTCTTCACTGGAAACCGCAATTTCCACCGGGTCTTCCAGATTTTTGATATAATCAATGGTCTCATCGGAAACTTCATATAGATTGGAGGTCGTCAGATCCAGCTTTGCATTGGGGTATCGTTCCACCAGCAAGCCCACAACGACATTCAGCAAAATAACAATGGCGGTTACAATCAATGTAATTGCCACGGCGACACTGCCATACTTCATTTTTTTCTTCCGCTGCTTCTGTTTCAGCAGCTTTGCATCCTGTTGTTCCATATTGTGTTACAGCCTCCTTCTTACCGCCAGCGTCTGGTTTCAAATACTCGAATTGTAAAGAAATTGAACAGTACCGCTGTGCTGACATAAAGCAGCACACTGGAGAGGTTGAACAATCCATATGTAAAGTCGTAAATGCGGCTAAAGAAGGAAACCGACTCCATCGCTGTGCCGAGCCACCCCAATAAAGTACCCAGTACAGTACTGTTCGCTGCCACCGTATCTGCTGTACTAGAAATGGTGCCGCTCAGGAAGTCGATCACATACAATACCACCAATGCAACAATCCCCAGCACATAGGCAATGAATTGGTTTGCTGTAAAAGCAGAAAGAAACAGGGTAATGCCCATAAAGGCTGCTCCCATCAGGAACAGGGCAATGAAATTGGAAAGCACAATCGACCATGCAACCGTGCCAAAAAAACTCAGCAAAATCGCATAGACAAATACAATCGCAATCCCCATTGCATAAACAGTCAATGCCGCAAAATATTTTCCAAGAACAATCCCACCTAAAGAAACCGGTGCCGTCAAAAGTCCCTGATCTGTCTTCTGTGCCCGTTCCTCTGACAGCAGACGCATGGTCAGCAGCGGCAGGATCAATACCATCACCAATCGCATCCATGCAAAATAGTTACTCATATCTGTTGTGGCGTAGCTCAGACAGAACAGCCAGAACAGCAAGCCCGATCCCAGATAGAAAACCGTCAGAAAGACCGGACCGATCGCAGAGTTGAAAAAAGCACCCAACTCTCTCCGATAAATCGCTCCCATTTACTTTGCCTCCTCTTCCGTGGTTTCCGGCTTGTCGTCGATTGCCGCCGTCATTTCAGCAGATTCTGCTGATTTCTTAACTGCTGCCGCAGAAACAGATGATTTCTGTTCTGCCTGCCATTCGCCCATGGTCACCTTGAGGAAGATATCCTCCAGTGTCAGCATACCGCTTTCCATTCGATAGATGTTCCAGCCGTTTGCCTGTGCCGCCGCATTGACGGCTTTCCGCAAATCTGCATTTCCAATTGGTTCCAGTTCATAATCATACAAACCAGATTCCTGCTGGGCAGACTGCTGCACTTTTGCCACGCCCTCTATCGCACGGAATGTCTGAAGCACCTCTGCAACATTGCCATCCAGCCGTACCTTGAGACGATGATTTTGGGACATAGACTGTGCCAGTGTATCAATCGCACCATCTGCCACAATTTTTCCCTTATTGATGATAATGACCCTATCACAAACTGCCTGTATTTCTGACAAAATGTGGGACGAAAGAATCACTGTATGCCGTTTCCCAAGCCGTTTAATCAGTGTCCGCATTTCCAGCATTTGATTTGGATCCAAACCAACTGTTGGTTCATCCAAAATCAAAATGGGCGGATTGCCCACCAGAGCCTGTGCCAGACCGACACGCTGCCGATACCCTTTGGACAAATTTTTGATAATCCGGTCTTTTACGTCTGCAATTTTGCAGAGATTGCAAATCTCTGTGAGATGTGCCTTTCTCGGCAGCTTACATTTCTTCAGGTCATAGACAAAATGCAAATAATGCATTACCGTCATTTCCTGATAGAGCGGCGGCAGTTCCGGCAGATATCCAATATCCCGCTTTGCCCGAATCGGGTTATCTAAGATATCGGTCTCGTTAATCAATGCCTCACCGGAAGAGGAACTGATATAACCAGTCAGCATGTTCATTGTGGTTGATTTTCCGGCACCATTCGGGCCCAAAAATCCCACGATTTCACCATCCTGTACTGTGAAACTGATGTCATCCACAGCAAGATGACTGCCGTAACGCTTGGTCAAATGCTTTACCGTAATCATACGAAAAGAAGACCTCCCCATTTCTACAATCCTATTTTGACAGACAAAGTTCTGTGCTGTCAATCACACATACTATATCAGCCTATTGTGAAAATGCTGTGACAAATTCACGAAAGACGGCAAATTCCATCTTTTATCCGTTCCAATGCGGCATCCTTACCCAAAATTGCACAAAGTTCGATACCGCCGCCCGGCGTAAATGGTTTTCCAGAGAGGGCTGTTCGCAGCGGCCAAAGCATCCAGCCGTTTTTCACACCCATTTCACCGATTTTTTCAAAAACAGCGGCATGAATGCTGTCTACGTTCCAATCGGTCACACCTTCCAGAACTGGCAGAACTGCTTCCAATGCTTCCTTCGCAGTTTCCGGTGTGGTCTTCATCTTCTTGTGACGATACAGTTCGATATCATAATCCGGCAGTGCGTCAATAAAGTCCACTTGCTCCGGAATTTCTGTAAACAGCTCCGTTCTTGGCTGTAACACATGACACAACAGCTGTAAATCAGCGGTTTCACTTTTAACAGTCTGCCGAATGTAGGGAATCGCCTTTTCCGCAAAGGTATCTGGTGACATTTTCCGAATATATTCGCCATTGATGGCTTTCAGCTTCACCGGATCAAACAGTGCTGGTGACTTACTAATCCCAGAAATTTCAAATGCCTGTGCCAGTTCCTCCAACGTGAAAATCTCCTGTTCTCCAGTTGGTGCCCAGCCGAGCAGTGCAATAAAGTTGATCACTGCCTCTGGCAGATACCCTTTCTCCAGCAAATCTTGGAAAGAAGCATCCCCGTTCCGCTTGGAAAGCTTGTGCGTCTTATCCTTCATAACCGGAGAACAGTGAATATAAATCGGCACTTCCCATCCGAACGCCTGATAGAGCAAGTTATACTTCGGCGCAGAGGACAGATATTCATTGCCACGGATGACATGGGTAATGCCCATCAAGTGGTCATCTACTACGTTTGCGAAATTATAGGTTGGCATACCATCTGTTTTAATCAAAATCTGATCGTCCAGCGTACTGTTTTCTACTGTAATATCGCCATATACTTCATCATGGAATGTGGTTGTCCCCTCCAGCGGCATTTTCTGCCGGATCACGTATGGTACGCCCGCATCCAACTTTTCCTGAATTTCCTCCGGCGACAAGTTCCGACAATGCCGATCGTACATTGGTGCGATGTGAGATGCCTCCTGAATTTTCCGCACCTCTTCCAGCCGCTCCTTATCGCAGAAACAGTAATAAGCGTGACCGCTTTTCACCAGCTGTTCTGCATAGCCCTTAAACATACCCATCCGTTCCGACTGAACATACGGACCAACTGGCCCGCCGATGTCCGGTCCTTCGTTCCATTGTAAACCAGCAATCCGCAGGGTATTGTAAATAATATCTACAGCCCCTTCTACATACCGTTCCTGATCTGTGTCCTCGATACGCAGAATAAAATCACCATCATATTTTTTTGCCAAAAGATAAGCATACAATGCTGTCCGCAAATTCCCAATATGCATATAGCCAGTTGGACTGGGTGCAAATCGAGTTCTTACACGTTTTTCCATTGGTAAGTCTTCCTTTCTATTCTTTATATAACGCTGGCATGTCTGTCAGTGACAGCCTGCCTCCTGCCGTACGGTTTCCATGTCATTTGCAATAGCAGCTTTCAGCTGTTCCAGACTGGCAAATTTCTGCTCTCTCCGCAGAAATTCCAATACTTCTATCCGGCACGGTTGTCCATATAAATCACCGTGATAGCCTAATAAATGCGTTTCTGCAATGGGAATCTGTTCTTCTGAAACCGTAGGCTTTACACCAATATTCGTCACGCCATCCCAATGGCTCCCATCTTTCAGAAATACCTTTGTCCGATATACGCCATGCAACGGCACCAGTTGTCCAGCTGCAAATGGCAGATTGATGGTCGGAAATTGCAGGGTTCTTCCCAATGCTGCCCCATGCTGTATCACGCCTTCCAATTGATAAGGGGCACCCAGTAAATCCGCAGCCTGCTCCACCTTTCCGTCTGCTAACATCTTCCGAATCCGGCTGGAAGAAATCACATCTCCGCTTTGTTGGACAGCCTCTACCACTTCTACGGTAAAGCCCATCTGTCTGCCAAACTGCTGCAAATCCGCTACGCCCCATGCGGCGTACTTGCCAAAACGAAAATCTTTTCCGCAAAAGAGCTTTTTAGCATGCATTTTTTCCTGCAAATAGGTTCTGCAAAACGTTTCTCCATCCATGCTGGCAATGTCTGCAAACATTGGGCAAACCACTTGCTGAATTCCACTTTCCACCAACAGACGCTGCTTTATCGTATCAGAATAAAGAAACTGCAACGGTTCTCCCCGTTTGAGCTGCACCGAAGTGGTCTGCATCGTAAAGGCAGACGGTACTAACCCCTCTGCCTTACAGGCAACGGCAGCCGCTAAAACGGCACGATGTCCGATATGCACACCATCAAATAAACCCAAAGCGACAGCAGATGCTTGCTGCATGATTATAACCCTCTTTTCATTTGGATTTTGCATCCAGTTTTGTTTCACGTGAAACAAACGAATCAAAATCGTTTTCCGATTCGCAGTTCCTGCCTTTCCCGATCCGCTATGGCAGTGCCGAGAAAACCGTTTTGTACACCATAGACCGTGTAAACGTCCTGTCCTTCCTGCAAATCCCGCAGACGCATCAAATCCAATTTGACACCGTTACAGAACATTCGTTCCTGTACTGCATTCAAATACAGTTTAGGATGAGCAGAAAATAGGGAATCGGTTGGCAAAAGCTTGTCTGCCATGCTGCCATCTTCCACAGCAGCGGCAACCTGTTCAAATGTCAAGCACTGTTCCAACGAATAGCCACAGGCAGCGGTACGAGTCAATGCCGTCATCACGGCATCGCCGCCAAGCCGCTGTCCAATATCCGAAAGCAGCGTACGGATATACGTTCCCTTGCCGCAGGCAATGGTCAGCACAGCCGTTTGTTCTGCTTCCTCAAATGCTTCTATTGTAATATCATATACCGTCACCATACGAGACGGACGTTCTACTATTTCGCCTTTTCTTGCCAGTTCATAGAGCCGTTTTCCATTGACAGAAACCGCTGAATACATCGGCGGCAGCTGTGTAATTTCTCCCATAAAATCCGGCAGAACGGCACGCAGCTGTGCTTCTGTCACATGCATATCTGGATACTGCTGCGTCAAGCAGCCCCAAATATCCAGTGTATCCGTCGCTTTTCCAAACTGTACCGCAGCCCGATAGGTTTTATCCTGATTCGGCAGAATATCACAGGCTTTTGTTGCCGTCCCCACCAGCACCGGCAGCACACCGGTTGCCATCGGGTCGAGTGTTCCCGTATGACCGAGTCGTTTCATATGCAGAATACCACGCAGTTTGCCGATAACATCAAAAGAAGTGAACTGCTGCGGTTTATTCATACAGAGGATGCCATTCATCGTACTGCAAGACTCCTCTCCACAGCATCCGTCAGCTTTTGTATCACTTCTTCCGCTGTTCCCTCCATCAGACAGCCAGCCGCCTTAATATGACCGCCGCCGTCAAACTGTTTACAGATCGCAGCAACATCCACATAGTCAGCAGAACGCATGGAAATTTTAAATACATTGGCTGTTTTCTCCTTGAGCATGATGCCCACTTCTGCTCCCTTTACCTGTAATGGAAAATTTGCCAGTCCGTCCAACTCTGCCGGGTCTACCCCATAGGTTTGCAGAAACGCCAGTGTGATACAGATCACGACACACTTCCCATGAAAATAGGAACGCATTTGATCGGTCAGCTTTTGTTCCAGATGCAGTCTGCCCATACTCTTCACTGCAAACATCGCACGGTTGATCTTTGCATATCGGATATTCGGAAACTGTTCCATCAAATCCGCTGCGATCCGCAATGTATTCGGCGTAACATTGTCAAACTGAAAACAGCCAGTATCTGTAGCAATGCCAGTATACAAACAGGTTGCAATCTGTTCTGTTATTGCAACGGGAAGCTGCTTGGCAATGGCGTATACGATTTCGCAGGCGGCGGCTGCCTGCGGATTCAGACAGCATTCTTCCGCAAAAGGACGGTGTATCCGATGATGATCAATGGCAAGCTGTACACGCTCCCCATAAACAGCATCCAAATCGCCCAACAACTTGCGGTCTGCCACATCCACGGAAATCACCGCCGCTGTAGATTCGTCTACCGTATCCTTGTCATCCAACAAAAAGGCATAACGTGCTGAAATGGAATCACTGCACCGCACTACCGCATGGTTTCCCATCTGGCGAAGCAGGGCAGCCAGTGCATAACCGCTGCCGATACAGTCGCCGTCTGGATTTTGATGAATGAGAATGACTGCCTGTTCACACGTTTGCAGCCAAGCAGCGGTCTCTGCAATCTTCATAGGCTGCTCTCCTCATTGTCCTCCAAATGCAGATCATGCAGCTTTTGATTGATTTCTGCACTATGTGCAATCGAATCATCTGCAATAAAATGCAGTGCCGGAGATTTCCGCAGTTTCAGCCGGTGAAATAACTCCCGCCGAAGAAAACCGGTCGCACTGACCAGTCCGGCACAGGAGGTTTTTGCTGTCTCCGTCCCTTGCAGACTGGAAACATACACCTTGCAATTGGACAAATCATTAGACAGTTCCACTCTAACAATCGTCAGAAGCGGATCAATGCGGGGATCTTTCAGTTCCCGTAACAGTGCCGTCAGTTCCCGTAAAATATCTTCTTCTGTCCGACTGGTTTTATAACTTGCCATGCGTACTCCTTTCCGCTTTTCAGGATATTCGTATCCGTTTCTGTTTTTTCTGCTCCGAATTATTCCCGATATTCTTCCATAATAAAGGCTTCAAAAATATCGCCTTCCTTAAAGTCTCGGAACTTCTCCAGTGTAATGCCGCATTCATAGCTCTCATTGACTTCCTTCACGTCATCCTTGAACCGCTTCAGACTGGACATCTTATCTTCTGCAATGACAATGCCATCCCGTACGACACGAATTTCACACTGTCTGGTCACCTTGCCACTCAATACATATGCACCAGCAACCGCACCTACACTGGAAATCTTATAAACCTGCCGCACTTCAATCCGTCCCATAACTACTTCTCGGAATTTCGGTGCAAGCATTCCCTTCATTGCGGTTTCCACATCTTCGATGGCATCATAGATAACACGATAGGTACGGATTTCTACCTTATCTCTCGCTGCAATTTCTTCTGCCACCGGATCCGGTCTGACATTAAAGCCAATGATGATGGCATTCGATGCACTTGCCAGCATGACATCACCTTCCTTGATGCCGCCAACGCCGCCATGAATCACCTTTACCCGTACTTCATCATTTTGAATCTTTTCCAGCGACTGCTTCACGGCTTCAACAGAACCCTGTACATCTGCCTTTACAATAATCGCCAGTTCTTTCATCTCGCCTTCAGCAATCTGGCTAAACAAATTATCCAATGTTACCTTCTGATACTCATTGAACTTTGCCTGTTTTGCCTCATGCTTTCGTTGTTCTACTAATGTCTTTGCCAGCCGTTCATCTTCCACCGCATTAAAGGTATCTCCAGCAGACGGTACTTCTGCCAAAC
>ERZ1673697.2900-NODE-2900-length-13724-cov-5.195625_pt1 | contig 13724 bp, 27 predicted proteins | sample MGYA00580227_ERZ1673697 | MGnify/ENA primary metagenome ERZ1673697 (study PRJEB41218, sample SAMN15661759) | gut metagenome | host: Homo sapiens | place: Canada: London | collected 2015-08-20/2019-03-30 | study: EMG produced TPA metagenomics assembly of...
ATGCAGAGCTTCGGGGCATCCTCAAGGAGGAATACTTTCCGGAAGCAACCACATATGAGGGCGCCTTCTCTCTGAATGCAGCCCACCAGGAACAAGTGGATTCGACTCAATTTGAGGAGAACATACTTGTGGATTTAAAAACAGATGGAACCAAAGTCGCCGTATTTTCCGGTTCTGTCATTCACCGTGTCCAGTTGGAGCAAGGGAGCTGGAGCGCAGAGAATCAGCAAACCGGATCCAGCCAAGTAGTTTTTGCAGCAAACCGCCTGACCGGGCAGGATCTGCTGCTCATCACTGCGGACCTGACCGATGCGCAAGCCGGATTGCGTCTGACGCTGCACTGTGGAGAGAACGAAACCCGATCCTATTTCATCAGTCAGAATCAGGAAGATGGCGCCATTCGTTTGGAAGCAGGCGCCTAAAGCAATGGGGCAGGGGAGTAGCGGAGGCTACTCCCCATTTTCGGGCTTCAATTTGGAAATGGGATTTGCCTCAGCTGCAATTTTTAGCTCTGTGCTTTCAATATGGGTGTATATCTGAGTTGTATTCAGATTCTCGTGGCCCAAAACCTCCTGGACCGTTTTCACATCCACACCATTAGACAGCATGAGGGTTGCAGCAGTATGACGTAGCTTATGGGCAGAAAACTGACTGGCGTCCAAGCCGGCGGCTAACATGTGCTTTTTCACCAGACGGTGGACGGCTGCTACGCTGATTCGGTTGTAATCCCGGGACCCAAAGAGAGCGCGATTGTCAGACAGGATTTTTTTGTTGCGTTCAACCAGGTAGTCGTCAATGGCCTTTCGGCAAGAGGTCCCAAAATAGACCATCCGTTCCTTGTTTCCTTTGCCAACCACACGAATGCGATCTTCATAGACGTCGGAGAGATTGAGCCCCACCAATTCGCTGCGTCGAATGCCACAATTGAGAAAAAGCATCAAAATCGCGTAATCCCGTTTTTGATTGGGGCCAGAGACGGCTTTTAAAAGTGCGGCGGATTGCTCGTAGGTCAGATATTTCGGCAGACTTTTCCTCAGCTTAGGATACTCCATATCTGCCACGGGATTGACCGTAAGCTGCTTCGTGCGGACAGTTAGATATTTATAAAAGGATTTTATGGCAGAGAGCTTCCTGGCCCTGGCAGTAGGCGTGATGCCGTAGGCCGGCCGGGCCGCATCCGGATTTTCCGTCCGATCGTTGGCCAAATAAGAGAGAAACTCAAAAATATCCGACGTAGTAATAGAACGTATGAATTCCAGGTCCACATCCCGGATGGTAATCTCGTCCAGTCTGGAACGAACCGGCATGCCGGCCCGCATGAGCTTCATAAACCGGAAAAACATCCTCAGGTCCAAATAATACTCCGAAATGGTCTTGGGCGATTGACCTTTGATGGTTTCGTGATATGCCAAAAAGTCCCGCAAAATCTGGGGACAGTCCGAATCGTAACGCATGTTTGCGCCTCCTAGACGTGATTTCTGGATCTAAGTATATCATACCTGCTTCCCCAACGCAACAAAATTTTTATTTTGTTGCGTTCGCTGATTTCCCGGATTCCCTCCCTTTGGGGCCAGGTTTTCAAGCGAAAACGTTGATTTCTTTGTGCGGCTTTTCTCCCTTCTTTTGTTGCGTTGGTGATTTTGCTGGCCGAGTCCATCTGGGCTCGGTCACTTTCTTTTCTTGTCTGCCTATTGGGCAATCCGTGCGTGGCATGCAAGCGGCACCGCCGCCGTGGCCTGGGGATGGGCCCCAGGCCCAGCGTTGTCGGTGCGTGGTAGGTATGGCGCCGCCCACGGTTGGCAGTTTTTTGTGATTTGAGATGTGGCGCTGGGCGGACTGTTGGCTCTGCCTCTCCCCTGCCAAGCCCTTATTCTAACAGGGCTCTAAGTAGGCAATTTTTGCCTGGTACGACGGGAGGCCGTAGGCCGGCTCGTCGCGCCTCCGGCGCTAAGGTTTCGTGATGCTCTTTCCGTAGGGCAAGTCGGCGGGTAGTCCCAGGATGTAGTCTGCGCTTACGTGGTAGTATTCGGCTAGGATTTTGATTTGGTTTGCTTTTAGTTCTCTCTCTCCTGCTTCGTACCTCCAATATTGTTGCTGTGTTGTTTTTAGTACCATTGCTATGTCTTGCTGGGTTTTGTCTGCATCTTCTCGTAGGTCTTTTAGTCTGGGTGTTTGATTCATGGTTTTCTCTCCTTCTTTTTGGGAGTATTTTACTCTAAGTCCGTTTGGATGTCTTGACAACACAACCGTTTGGATGTATACTTGTTTTGGGTACATCCATATGGATGTGCTGGCCTATTATTACATCCAAATGGATGTGCGAAAGGAATGTTAATTATGACTGAAGAACTGACTATTGTGGGCCTACGGCATGTAAACTTTAAGACTGAGGATGGCAAGTCCATTTCTGGTTTGACGCTGTTCTGTGAGTATACCTCTGATCGCATTGAGGGATACGGCGTTGAAAAAGTTTTTGTCTCTGACAATCGGCTGAATGGCCTCCAGCTGGCTATTGGTGATGTTGTGTCCCCTATCTATAACCGGTATGGCAAGGTCGCTGCTGTCCAACTGGTGGATTGATGCAGGTTGTTTTGTCGCTTGAGGAGTATGCAGACCTGCAAAAGGCTGTTGCTCAATTACCTGTTTTAATCGATAGGGTACAGAGTCTTAGTGACCAATTAGGCGCTCTTCGGACTCAATATACGCAGTGTCTGGACAAGCTGTCTGAGCTAGAGCGGCAATTATAACGGTCCTGTCGTGATGATAGCACCGTCTGAAAAAACGTCTCCTGAGGTCGCTCTGGGCCTCAGGAGGCTTCAGGTGGTGCTTATGTCTTTTTCTGATATTCCTTATGGGCTTTGTTTAGATACGTCAATTGGGCGCTGTTCTGTTGACAATATCCGTGTTAAATTTTCATATAAGTATACTACATATAACTATGACAAGCGTTGTACTGTCCCTAGTATTGACGAGATAAGCAATCTGCTTGACTTGTATGATATTTTTGCTGCTCATCCATCTGCGGATGTGACGTGGTCATACAAGGATTATTTCAAAATCGGCGCTTATTGTCGTACTGCATGTATTTCAAATGATGATTGGTCTTGCGCTGTGCTGATTGGGCGGTATTGTTATGATTCTTCTTGCAAGCTCGTGGCGCCTGAAGCTGTTTTTGATTTTAACCCTAATAAGGTCCCGCTTTATGTTGTTTCTCGTATAGTTTCCCTTTTAAAGGGGCCTGCTGTCGAAATTAGGATAATTCGCTATGATATCGCGTTTGACATTCCTGTCTCTCGTGATGATGTGGTTTTGGTCCGTCAAGATTTAAGGCGTTCCTATCGTTTATTTCTTGAGAATGGTGCTAAGACGGAATACCTTGGCGCTCGTGCTTCTCATGGGGCCTTGAAACTTTATGATAAATCTGCTGAATCTGACTTGTCCTATCCTATGACACGTGTTGAAATAACAGTTGAGGCTAGTTCTTTTAAGTCTGTTCGTGATGTATTCCCTTCCCTTTATAGGTTTTCCGACTGCCAGCTAGATTTTTCATTTTCTAGTCTGCCGTTTCAAGTTCAAGCTTGTGTTATGCATCCTGAGCTTCTTCCCGTTTTGCGGACGTCTACAAGTCCGCATACATATCGCAAGTATTTATCTCAGATTAATTCCCTTTCTGAGTGCGTTTTGATTCCTGATGATTTCAAGGCTATAGATTCTTTTGTGATCTCTGCCTTGTCAAAATATATATCTGGGGTGGTGCAGTAGTGCGTTGGTTGTCCTTGCTTTTGATTATATCCCTTTTCGTTGCATGTGTGATTCCTGCGTCTGCTGCATCAGTCCCGGGCCAATATGATGTGGTGGATCTTCTGGCTTCTGGTTTCTTCTCGTCTACTGGCTTGAGCGTTACATCTACTTCCACGGTTTATAATTTTAGTTGGGAACCAACTAGCAAATCTAGTATTTATGAGGTGTATGTTAATATATATGCCCCCACACAACCTTCTTCTGTTAGTCTGGCCTTCGGTTCTAGGACTGTTGCAGGTAGCTTGGTATATTCCGGTGCGTTTTACCAATATCGGTTTTCCGTTTCTAACGTCCTGTCGAGTTGTAGTGTTGCTGTTCGGTTTTCTTCTTCAGCTAATCGTACTGTCTCTATCGGTTATGCCATAGGTACTGTTTCTGGCCAAGAGGTTTTCACGACTTTTAATCGGCGTTCTCGTGGGTTCAACTCTTCTTCTTTTGGTTCTTCTGTTTCTGGTGCTATCCCTTTTACTGGCCGTTTTTCCTCTACCGTTTCTGGTAGTCATCCTACGTCTGAAATTGTGAATGATTTTGAGCTTCAGTTTACTCCTTCTTTGGATGCTGCTGATTATGCTACCATTCATATCGTTGTCCCTGGTGGTCAGGTTGTGGCTGAGGATGGTTTCCGCACCCCGTGGGCTGTCGAGCCTGGCTTCTTTTTGGGTTCTGGCTGGAATCATACGTATCCACTTTCTGTTACGCATTTTGATAGCTTTTATGACGCTACTGCTACTGTAGGCGTGGGACGTGGTTGCTGGCATTATGTTTATACCGTGGATGTCAGTGGCTACAAGCTGACTAGTAAAAATATTCTGTGTTGTTTCTCTTTGATTGGTGTTCCGGGTGCTTCTACTAATCAATACCTGTTCAATTTTGATGTGCTTAGTTCTTGCGTCGGGATCAATCCTGACCAGGGTTCGGCGTTTCGTGGGTTCACCGGTTGGCTTAATACCCAGCTTACCAATATCAAATCTGCAATATCGTCTTTGGGTACTACTATCACTAATCAATTTACATCTCTAAAATCTAGCCTTTCTACCTGGTTTACAAATCTGCAAAATACAATTAAAAATGCCATTAATCCACCTGGCGAGACGGTTCCTTCGGATGAGTTTTCGGACGCTGCTGGAGGTATAGACGATTTTGAGCAATCGCAAATGGATTCTATTGACTCCAGCATGTCGCAGGTCCAGTCTACGGTCTCTTTGGCTGGCATAGGTACAAGTTTGGCGTTTATTCAGCGTTATACCAATGGGATTTTCTCTGGCTTGGGTGATGCTGCACTTTTGTTCACGTTCCCGCTTTTCCTTGGCATTTTCTTCTATCTTTGCTCGCGTGTTCCCAATAATACGCACCACAAAAAGGACGGTGATAGTTCATGAGTCAAATTATAGAGGCTATCGGTACTTTTTTCGATTTTATAATCAATACGTTCAAGTCTCTTTTGTGGGTTATATCTGCTATTCCCCAGTTTGTATCTACGCTTGGCGCTGCTGGTGCTTATCTCCCGACGTTTCTTTCCGCTTTTTTTACCATCTCTATTTCAGTGACTGTTCTCTACGCTGTTTTCAAGCTGCTGTAGGAGGTGCAACATGCTTTCTGTTTCCGTTGTTTCTTACCTTGACTATCTTGTTTTTACCTTTTTGCCAACCCTCTTTAATCACCTTGCAAGCTATATGATTGCTCCTGGGGTTTCTTTGTTGGGTTTCTTGGTTGCGGTCGCTATTCTCTGCGTTGTTATAGGCGCTGTCGTTCTTCGTGTGCGTTAGGAGGTTGCCATGCGTTATGTCCGTTCTTTCTTCTTTGTTCTCCTTCTTGTCGCTGTTGTTTGTACTGCTGTGCATGCTGAGCCTGATTTCCCAGCTGATACTGCAGCTGGCGAGACGGTTCCGGTGGATGCTACCTCCACAATTCCGGTCGTTGCTCTGGACCCTGACAACGTTCAGGCCATTGCGGACGCTGTATTACCTACTGAGGCGGATAATTTGGACCCTACGGAAGCTACTACGCCTGTGGTAGATCTTTCGCCAGAAGCTGTGGCTGCCATTGGCCAAGCTGTGGGTGATGCGCTGGCGGTTTCTGATGATCCTCCGGTCTTGGTTAATTCTGCATCTCCACTTTCCGGCGGATATTTCTTTGAAGCTGATTGTGCCTTGGGTTCTGGTGTCCGCTTTTATGTTCCTGTAGATTTCGCGGTCGACTGTTTTAGTATGGATGATGATGGCCTTGTCAACATGACAAACTCAACCATTTATGCTATGTCTCCTGATTTCCCAACTTACACCATATCTTGTAGTAGATTCGGGCATTTTACCTACCGCCGTCCTTCTGGCTCTGGCTCGTACAATACATATGACCTTAACATCACATCTATAAAGAAGACGAACATGTCTTTAATTGATTCTGATCCGCCTGTTGCTTTACCTACGTGGCAGTATTGGCTTGTTATGATTGTCGTTGTTGTCATTTTCGGCACAATCCTCTGTTTCTTTAGGAGGCATTAATATGGGTGTATTTATCACTGAGATTCGTTCTCTTCTGGGTGCTCCCCCAGTAGGATTTGAGTTTTTGGAATATGTCTTTGCAGCCATTTTCCTTATGTTCCTTGTGTCTGCTGCTGTCTCTCTGATTGCTGCTTTGTTCCGCTTTATCGGAGGTGGTTGATGTGTCTGCCCTAGAGGCTGTTGTTGCTTTTGTCATTGATACTTTTGATTCTGCGTGGGCTGTTTATACTGGCGGTTCTATCGTAGGTCTTGCATTGGCGGTCTTTCTGCTGGACCGCATTGTTCGTATTTTCGATATACTAAAGCATTGAGCTTTTGTATAAATATTTGAAAGGAGATAGGCTATGCCTACTGTCAATCCTATGGCTGAATTTATCGGTGACCTTACTTCGGTTGCAACTGCTGTTTGGACTCAGGTAACTAAGGCAGCGGAGACTATCACTAGTACTCCTTTGCTCGTTTTTACCGTTGGTATCCTCTTGGTAGGTGCTGCCGTGGGTGTCCTTGGACGTCTTATCCATCGCGGCTAATCTGTGTGTCAGGCGCGCAAAATGATAATGCGCGCCTGACCTCTTTTGGAGGTTATTATGTCTGTTTCTGATCTAATTTCACATCTCTTTAATCTTGCTTTCTTTCCGTTTACTTCCGAATCTTTTCTTGTTGTTATCCCTGTTGTGATTGTTCTCTGTACTTCCCTTCTGGGGTTCCTATTTCGCTGGGTAAGGGGTGATTTCCATTCTAGGTCTGTATAAGTTTCTTTTATTTCTGATTTTGGCTTGCTTTGTCTACCACCTTTTAACTAAGAAGTACATAAACCCATACCGTCTTACTATGGTGTTTGGAAAGAAGGGCAGTGGCAAGTCTACTTTGATGGTTCGCTTGGCGTATAAATATCTTGCCAAAGGTTGGTCTGTGTTTTGCACAGAGAAGTTAGACGGCTGTTATTGGATAGACTATAAGGACATAGGTTATAAGAACATACCGCCTAATTCTTTGTTGCTGATTGACGAAGTTGGAATGCTCTATGACAATAGAAATTTCAAAGAGTTCAAACCCGCTGTTAGGGACTGGTTCAAACTTTAACGCCATTATAAAGTTCGTGTATACATGTTCTCGCAGTCCTTCGATGTAGATAAAAAACTCAGGGATTTGACCGATGATATGTACTTAGTGAAAAATATAGGTCGAGTTTTCAGCTATGCAAAACGAATCTTGCGGAAGACTGTGCTGGTGAAACCTATGGGCGATTCTCCCTCTCGTATTGATGAAGAACTTCGCTATGATTTTCTCCTTTTTGCTCCTTTTGGTGCTCGCATGCTCACTTTTATTCCTAAATGGGCAAAGTACTTTGATTCCCATAACTGCCCTGTTTTACCGGATGCAAATTGGCGGTATGTTCCGCCTGAAAAAGTTCCAAAATCGTTCAGAAAGTTGGAGAAACGTAAGAAACGCGCTAGTAGAAGTAGTAAATGCATCCACAAGTTTATTTTGTTGCGTTCGCTCTTTCCCCGGATCTCTCTACTTTTGGCAGGGATTTTAAAGCGAAAAAGTTGATTTCCCAGATTGGCTTTTCTCTCCTATTTTGTTGCGTTGGTGATTTTTGCTGTTTTTGTTGGCCGGGTCCTTGTCGGGGCTCGGCCGCTTTCTTTTCTTGTCTGCCTATTGGGCACTCCGCGCGTGGATCGCAAGCGCCACTGGCGCCGTGGCCTGGGGATGGGCCCCAGGCCTAGTAGTGCCGGTGCGTGGTGTGCATGACGCCGCCCACGGTTGTAGTTCTTGTGCTCGGATGTATGGCGCTGGGCGGAAAGTAGGCACTACCTCTCCCCTCTCCCGATGGCGCATCTGCCCCCCCCAAGCCCTTATTCTAACAGGGCTTTAACCTGTCAATTTTTGATAGTTGCGTCCGACAGAGGCCGAAGGCCGGTTGTCGTGGCCTCCGGCCTGGAACTGCTGGTTTCCTGTTCTTGTTTCTTTGGGAAGTCTGGCAGGATTGGTTGGAGCGCATTTTAATATCGCCTTGGCGATATTAAAATGTGCGGGTCTAATCAAAAGTGGCGTAGCCACTTTCTCATTTTGCTACTTGCACTGGCTCCTGGTCCTGCTGTGTCCATACGGCAGTCCTGTGGGTAGTCCTAGTATATAATCTGCGCTAACATGGTAATATTTGCATAATGTTATTATATGTTTGAGCTTCATTTCTCTTGTGCCGGTCTCGTATAGTCCATATTGTTGCCTGGTTATGCCCAGGACCTTTGCAATATCTTCTTGCTTTTTGTCTGCATCTTCTCTTAAGTTTCTTAGCTTTTGGTAGTATTCCATAATTTTGCCTCTCCTTTTTTGGTGATTGTGCCCATTTTATCACGCATTCATTTGAATGCCTTGACATGCATCCGTTTGAATGCTAAACTTGCTATAGGGCATTCGTATGGATGCATCTAACTTGATAAAGAGGTGCTTAAAATGGCGAAAATAATTGGTTACAGACGTATGAAAGGTACATCGAAAAAGACGCAGCAGCCTTACAGCGGCTACCTGATTTTCTACACAGAGCCTTTGACCGGACGGTCCGGTGATGCTTTCCAAGGTGATTCTGCTGACTCTGCATTTGTCTCTGACGCGCTCCTGGACGGTGTCGCTCCTTATGTCGGCGCTGCTTTGGAACTTTCCTATGACAAGCGTGGTTTCCTGCGTGAGGTGATTTTGTCTTGACCTCCTCAAAGTATTTTGTGATTTCAGTGGACATGCGGTTGGGACGTGTTTTTGACCTTGTGTGTGCATTGGATTTCGACACTGCTCTTTCTGTTGTCAAACAACGTTTCCCATCCTGTCCTGTCGGTGCGGAAGCGTTTGAGTTGAACTATTGCGGGGTTGTTCGTACATGGAAGCCTCTGTTTTGATGTCTTTGAGGGAGTTGCAAACTCTTTTGGATGCTGCTTCTAAAGTTTCTGAGCTGGAAAAATCTATTGTTCAGCTTCGTGATGAAGTGGAAGCATTGCGGAGGCTTTATTCTGAAACTCTTGAGCGGCTCCAGTGGCTTCTCCGGGAGCTTTAATGTGAACGTCGGGAGACAGTACACAAAATATCTATAAACGGTCCCTAGGGGCTTCTGTGGCCTCTAGGGACCACTTGAGGTGTTTCTTGTGTATTCTGGTATTTCTTATGGGCTTTATTGTGATTTCCCATCATGCCGTGTTTCCATTGACTCTGTGCGTTTGAAGTTCACATACGCCTTGAATAGCTTCGTTTGGTCTCGTGGCTTTTCCATTCTTTCTATTGACAAGATGTCTTTCATCATTGATAACTTGCAGATTGCTGGTGCTGATTTTGATGTACAATGGTCCTACAAAGACTTTTTCAAAATTGGTGCTTACTGTCGCACTGCGCGGGTGTCTGGCTGCTTGCCTGGTACTTGTGAAGCATGGTCTTTTGCTATTATGTTCGGGCGTTATGCTTATAACGCTTCTTTTCATTTTCTTGAACCTGAAATTGTTATGGATTTTAACCCTAATAAGGTCCCTCTTTCTGTGATTTCTAAATTTTTATTGCTGCTCCGTGACGGCGTTAAATCGGTGCGGGTAGTTCGTTTTGATATTGCCTTTGACTTTCCAGTAGCACGTAATGATGTCTATTTCGTTCGTTCTTCTGATGGTCGCCGTGCTTACCGTTTGTTTTTGGATGATGGTGCAAAAACGGAGTACCAGGGTGCTCGTGGTTCACATGGGGCATTGAAAATTTATGATAAAACTGCTGAATCTGGTCTGGCTGTCCCCGTCACACGTTGTGAGATTACGGTAGATGGTGCCAAATTATCTTCTTTGGAATCTCTTTTCCCTCGTCTTTACTGCTTTGTGGGCTATCAGGTGGATGTTTCTTTTTCTTCTCTTCCTTTTGCTGTTCGTGCGTGTCTGCTGCATCCGGATTTGCTGGATGATATGCTTGCTTCTGTTTCGCTGAATACCAGGAAGAAGTATCTTGCGTTGATGGATAGCATGAAGGAATGTTTGTTGACGGTTCCTGATTGGTCTTCTGTAGTTAGTTTTGCTCATAATGCTTTGAATACATACACGGGGGTGCGTTTGTGAAACGTGTTTTTTCTCTTTTTCTTGTGTTGACCTTGACTTTTTTGTGCGTTGCTCCGGCATCTGCCGCCAGTGTCCCCGGCCAGTATGATGTGGTGGACCTTTTGGCTTCTGGTGTTTTCCCAGAAGGTGAACTTGTTGCAACAAAGTCTGCAACTAGATATTCATTTACTTGGGATGTCACGTCCTCGAGTTCCTTGGCCTTTGTCTATTTGAACATCTACTCGCCTACTGTCCCTTCATCTGTTACTTTAAATGGCGTGACGGGTACTAGAGTCTACAGCGGTTCATTCTATCAGTATAAATTTTCTATTTCTAAGGTTTTGTCAACTGTTACAGTTAATGTAAATTTTAATTCTTCCGTATCTCGTACTGTTTCTATTGGCTGGGCGGTAGGTGCTGTTTCTGGCCAGTCTGTATTTACATCTTTTACTAGACGTTCTCGTGGTTTTTCCGCATCTACTTGGTCTGTTACTACTGGTGTTCAAATTCCTGGTGGTGGTTCGTTTGCATCTACTATTTCTTCCGATGTTAATGCTAATCAACGTGTTAACGATTTCGAACTTGTCTTTGATTTGGATATGGCTACTGCTGATTATGCTACTGTCCATTTGCTAGTACCGGCTGGTGCTGGGTCAATGGAAGGTGGTTGGCGATATGCCTATGCTACTGAACCATCTTTTTTCTTGGGCTCGTCTTATACCCATACTTTCCCGCTAGATATTATTAGTTTTAACTCATATTATGATTCTGCTACTTCGATTGGCTATGGACGTGGATCTTGGCATTTGATCTATACTGTTGATGTTAGCGGATATAAACTTGATTCGTACGATCTTATGTGTTGTTTTTCGCTGCTTGGTGTATTAAAATCTGGCACTACTAACACATACGGATTTCATTTTAATTGCTTATCTGCTTGCTTAGGTATTAATGTCGATGGTGGAGATTCTTCCAGGGGGCTTCTGCCTTGGCTTAATACTCAGTTTTCGAATGTTAAGTCCGCTATTGCTTCCCTGGGTACTACAATTTCTTCTCAATTTTCCTCTCTGAAGTCTAGCTTGGGAAGTTGGTTCTCCTCTTTGGAAAATAAAATTCAGGCTGCTGTCAATCCGCCTAAAACAGATGCAGAAAAGGAAGCACAGTCTAATGTTGAAACTCAGGTTGCTATGATGGATGAATTTGAGGAACAACAATTTTCTGAAATTCAGAATGGTACCTCGCAGTTGCAGACAGATATTGCCGATGGCGTAAATAGTTTTGTTCCTGCTCTTGCCTTCATCGGCGAATACACGACTGCGATTGGTAATGGCATTAAGGATTACATTATTGTCTTCATGCTCCCTATTTACCTTGGCATCTTCTTCTTTGTCTGCAATCGTGTTTCTGGTGTCACGCATGTTTCGTTGTGGAAGCGGAAGGGGGATTGACGTGCAAGCTATTTTGGATTTTTTTCGTACGGTTTTTCAGCTGATTGGTTCTTTCATTTCTTCAACTATCTGGGCTTTGCAAACAATTCCTAAAATGGCGGTCTCTCTTGCTGCTGTTTACGCATATGCACCACAATTTTTGCAGTATGTTCTGGTCCTTTGCGTATCGCTTACAATTACGCTTGGGGTCATTCGATTTCTGAAATGAGGTGTCTGTGTGGTCAAAAACTTCTTGGATTGGATTGTGACTAGTTTGTTGCCTGGTTTTTTCTCCTTGTTGAATCAGTTGACTATTGTTCCTGGTGTTTCTCTGTTGGGTTTTTTGATTGGGTTGGTCTTGCTGACAATTGTTGTTGGTGCTATTTTGTTTAGGGTCTAGGAGGCTGTTATGCGATATGTATCAGGTTTTTTCACTTTCTTGGTGGCTTTACTTCTGCTTTGCTCTTCTGTCTTTGCTGTCGAATCTGGCATGGATGATTTGCCGGTTGATTCGTCCGAAGAAACTACAGAATCGCTTCCTTCGTATGTTTCTCTCGATCCTAATACGATTCAGAACTTTGTGGATGCCTTTAACGATGCTTGGGATTCTCGTGATGCTGCTGTTGAATCTACTGAGCCGACAGATCCTCCTCCTGTGGTAATTGATCCTCAGTCTATTAGTGAAATTGCAGATGTAATTGGTGATGTTTTGGCAGAATCTCAGGCTCCAGCAGCTGTATCTGATTCTGTTGGTGGTATTTCTGGCGGCTATTATTTGATTGTTGATTGTGCATTAGGACGTGATGTAAAATTTTGGCTCCCGTCTGATTTTGCTTCCGGTGCGTTAGCTATGGATTCTAGGGGGCTAATCAATATGTCAAATTCTTCTATATATTTAATGCCTGATAGCTCTTCTTTTTCTGGATATATCATCTATGCTAATCGCTTTGGACATTTTCAATATAGGCGTAATTCATCGGGATATGATTATCAGGACCTTAATATCACTAATATTTCAGATACTAATATTTCTTTTCTTTCTGATACCCCTCAGGCTGTTCCAGATTCTACGTATTGGATTGTCCTGATTGCGGTTTGTATTTTGGGTTTTCTTCTTATCGCTTTTTTTAAGAGGTGATCGGCTATGACTGTAGATTTGATTTCTGAGCTTCGTGCTCTTATAGGCGTTCCTCCAGCTGGATTGGAATTCCTGGAATATGTGTTTGTTGGCTTTCTGCTCATTTTTTTGGTTTGGTCTGCCGCTAATATCATTTCTTGCATTTTCCGTTGGATTGGCGGTGGTTTGTAGTGTTGGAGTTTTTAGGCGATATTGCAAATCTGACCTTTTCACAGATTAAGGCAATCTGGGTCCTTTATACTACAAGTTCGGTTCTGGCTGGTTTTTTTGTTTTGTGGATTTTGGACCGGCTTTTCCACATTTTTGATATTCTCAAGCGGTAATGGCCAGCTGCTTAGGATATATATTACATTTGGAGGTTTTATTATGGCAGAGTTAATTTCTCAGTTTGGTACCATTGCTACGGCTATTTTCTCTCAGGTTGGTACTGTAGCTTCTACCATCGTTTCTACGCCGTTGCTGCTGTTTACTACCGGTTTCCTTTTTTGGGTGGCTGTGTGGGTATCTTCGGCCGGTTGCTGTCTCGCAACTAGGAGGTGCCTATGTTCCTGTCTGAAGTGGCTCCTTCGGCTATGAGCAACTTGATTAAGGATTTTGGTACAATTGCGTCTGCTATCTTTACTCAGGTTTCCGAAGTGGCTGATACCATTGTTTCCACGCCGTTGTTGCTGTTTACCACTGGTTTTCTCTTTTTAGGGGGTTGCGTGGGTATCTTCGGTCGTTTGCTTTCTCGTAATTGATTATTTGGCGGGAAGCTCCCCTGCTTTAGCTGGGAGCTTCCCGCCAATTTCTGGAG
>ERZ1673697.2908-NODE-2908-length-13693-cov-5.830474_pt1 | contig 13693 bp, 9 predicted proteins | sample MGYA00580227_ERZ1673697 | MGnify/ENA primary metagenome ERZ1673697 (study PRJEB41218, sample SAMN15661759) | gut metagenome | host: Homo sapiens | place: Canada: London | collected 2015-08-20/2019-03-30 | study: EMG produced TPA metagenomics assembly of...
TCAGGTTCATAATCTCAGTAAGGAATGAGTTGGTTGTAATGCTATAGTTTACAACATACGGATAATACCAGCCGCCCCAATTACCCCAGTAAGGTGCATCCCAGTATCCGGGATAGTTCCACCACCACTCAGGTTGTCCGTAATCGGTGAAGTAATAAGTACTTTGAACGTAACTTACCTGTATACCCAGGTCGGCAGCATCTTTATTGTCTGTATATGTAAAACCTTTGCTATTCAGGTTTTCTTTGTACGCATTGATGATAGCTTCTGCTGCTTCACCTTTCCAGTATTCCGGATCTTTTTTATCTCCGATGACGAGAACGCTGTCAGGGATATAGTACGTGCTGAATTGTTTGAAGTCAGCTTTCTTGTCGTAGTTGGTGTAAACCAAATAGTCATTGTCCAATTTGTCCATGTCAGGGTCTTTTTCGCAGGCTGCGAATGCAAAGACCGCCAATAAGATGGGAATTAATCTCTTCATATCTTTATAATGTTTAGGTTAATTAAAAAAATCTTGCCCTGGTACCTTAAGGCGTTTGCAGAAAATAACAAGACTCTTGTTAAAAGGTTCGCAAAGAATAATGTTAAAATGCAGTATGATTACTTGGAGGCTTTGGTGAAAGATCTATCTTTGTACAAAATTAAAACCGAAATAAATATGAAGAACCTACGCATCTGGCAGACACTTTCCTTATGGCTCGTCTTGCTTGTTACATCCTTGCCTCTGTCTGCCCAAACAGCTTTATTAGAGAAATTGGGTAAGATTGCCGACATCACCGGAACCCAACCCTTGGAATCTACAGAATTTGTTGAAAAATATGTGGCTTATTTCACACAGCCGTTAGATCATCGTCATCCGGAGAAGGGTTCTTTCAGTCAGCGTGTTATTGTTTCTCATGTCGGATTTGATCGTCCTACTGTGATGGTTACCGAAGGCTATGGCGCTTCTTACGCCTTGGGAGCCAATTACCGGGAGGAATTATCGAAACTATTTAATACTAATATGATATTCGTGGAATACCGCTATTTCCTTGAATCGACTCCTACTCCTAAAGATTGGCAATATCTGACAGCCGAGAATTCTGCCGAAGATTTACATGCCGTACGGGAGGCTTTCCGTTCCATCTATCCCGGTAAGTGGATTGCCACCGGCATCAGTAAAGGAGGACAGACGGCAATGCTTTATCGTACTTTCTTTCCCGAGGATGTGGATATCTCTGTTCCATATGTGGCTCCGCTTTGCTATGGAGTTGAAGACGGGCGTCACGAACCTTTTTTAAAGATGGTATCTACTCCCGAAGCTCGTAAGAAAATTGAAGATTTTCAGTTGGAGGTGTTGAAACGTAAACCTACTTTGTTACCTCGTTTCGAGAAGTATTGTGCCGGAAAGAAATATAAGTTCCGTGCTCCTGTAGAGGAGATTTATGATTATTCGGTGCTCGAATATTCGTTTTCTATCTGGCAATGGGGAACTCCGGTCGATCAGATTCCTGCCGTTACAGCTTCGGATGACGAACTCTTTAAACATTTACTCGCTATCAGCGAACCGTCTTATTTTGAGGAAGAGGGTGCCAATACTTCTTTCTTTGTACAAGCTGCCCGCGAGTTGGGATATTATGGGTATGATATCCGTCCATTCAAAAAATACCTTACCATTAAAACCAGTAAAGATTACTTGAAGCGTTTGATGCTTCCCGAAGAACTCGGTGATATGAAGTTTGATAAGACTCTGAGTCGGAAAATAATTCATTTCCTGAAGAACAATGATCCGAAAATGATCTTTATTTATGGGCAGAACGATCCATGGACGGCAGCAGGTGTCACCTGGCTGAAAGGGAAAAAGAATATTCATGTCTTTGTGGAACCCAACGGAAGTCATTTGGCCCGTATCGGCACTTTGCCTCAAAAAGAGAAAGAAGAAGCCATCGGGTTGATAAAGAAGTGGTTGGAAGAGTGATCCCATTCTTGCCCCTTTGTAGATGAATAGAAAAGTTACAGAGGTGTTTTCACCACAGATTACACAAACCTGTACAGATGAAGGTCAAATGGATGACTGTCTGTATGGGTGATCTGTGATAATCCGTGTAACCTGTGGTGACCTCTGATGTTACAAACTTATATCAGTGGTTTTAACATTTCCGGTATCTCTACTTTGTCCAGATCCAGTTCGTTTAAACGCTTCTTGCCTGCCTCTGTGAGGCTGAAGTACATCTGGCGTTTGTCTACTTCACCCAATGCCCGTCGGATGAGTCCTTTATCTTCTACCGCACGGATGACTTTCGACGTATGCGACGGAGCCATTTCCGTTCGTTCGGCTATAGCAGTCGAGGTAATTTCCTTTCCGGCTTCGCGCAACGCACATAGCACCATTGCTTCGTTCAGCGATATTCCATACACCTCTTCAAATGCCGTTTCGAAAATGGAGAGTGCTTTGTAGATATCGCGCATCTTACATATTGTATTCATACTTCCTTATTAAATAAACAGATTGATGTTAGCATTATCGGCACGTTCCATATAAGTGGCTACTCCGCCTACCGTAACTTCATCGAGCAACTCTTCACGTTTTACTCCCATCACATCCATCGACATTTGGCAAGCAATAAACTCCACCCCGTTCTCCAGAGCCTGCTGCCGCAGGGATTCCAGTGAGTCGATGCCTTTCCGGTGCATGATGTATCGCATCATCTTTCCACCCATACCTCCCATGCTCATTTTAGAAAGTTTCAGTTTCAGCGAACTGGATGGGAGCATTGTACCAAACATCTTGCCGAAAATGTCTTTCTCCACTTTGGGCTTATGCAATTTCTTAATCACATTCAGCCCCCAGAAAGTAAAGAAGATAGTTACTTTTTGTCCGGTGGCAGCTGCGCCGTTGGCCAGGACGAAAGTGGCAAGTGCCTTGTCCAAGTCGTCACTGAACATAATCAGAGTTTTACCTTTGCTGTCACATGTCGTAGTCAGGTTACAAGCCTGGGGTTCGCCTTTCTCAATGACTACTACCGATTTCCCTCCGGTACTATCCTTGGAGATAAATTTATTTCCGGTAGAGTTGCACCATGCGGCAGCATCCCGCGAGAATCCCGGGTCTGTAGCCACAATTTCAACTCTCTCGCCCAGAACAAGCGTATCCATTGTTTTCTTCATCTTTAGGACCGGGCCCGGACATTGTAATCCGCAGGCATCCACCCGGATTGTCTTAGGATTTGCAGCCGTTGTAGTTTGGGGTGCCTCAGCTGTCACAGAAGGTTTCGCCGGGCTGTCTTGCGCAGAAGGCGTGTCGTCTGTTTCTTCATTTTCGTGCAAGATGATGGGAGCGGTAGCAGCACGATAGGTCTTCAATCCGCCGGAGAGGTTATATACTTCTTTGAAACCGTGCTGGATCAGGATGCGGTAAGCAAGATATCCTCTCAGCCCTACGGCGCAGAAGGTGTAGATTGGCTTGTTCGAAGGAAGTTCAGCAATACGGTCACGTATTTCATCCAATGGTATATTTACTGCTCCGGGCAGTGAACCCAATGCAAATTCGTCCGGTGTACGCACATCCAGCAGGAACACATCTTTCAGTTCGATATCTCTCAGGTCGCGCCAGTATACGGGTTTTACTCTGCCGAGGATGATGTTTTCGGCTACATAACCGGCGATGGCTACGGGGTCCTTTGCCGAAGAGAAAGGAGGCGCATACGCCTGCTCCACTTTCATCAGGTCATAGATCGTTCCCTCGTGTTTGATGACAAGAGAAAGTTCGTCAATTCGTTTGTCCACGCCATCATACCCCACAATTTGGCCGCCATACAACTTGCCTGTTTGGGGATCGAAGGTTATTTTGATACTCATCGGCATAGCGTCCGGATAGTATCCTGCATGCGAGGCCGGATGAGTGGTTGAAGATGCATATACAATGCCCGCCTGCTTTAACCGCTTTCCCGGAAGTCCGGTTGAGGCTACTGTCATGTCAAATACTTTTGCGATGGAGGTACCGATGGCTCCTTCATAAGGAATCTGTGCACCCAGCAGGTTGTCGGCAACAATACGTCCCTGTCGGTTGGCGGGTCCGGCAAGATAGTTCAGCCAAGGTTTGCCCGTAATGGGATGGCGGAATTCAATGGCATCACCGATGGCATAGATCGATTCGTCGGAAGTCTGCAAATAATCATTTACTGCGATACCTCCCGCTTCACCGATCGTAAGTTCGGCAGCTCTTGCCAGCGTTGTCTCCGGGCGCACGCCGATAGATAGAATCACGATATCCGCCAGGATGGATTGTCCGTTCTTGAAGACTACCTTCACTTCTTTGCCTGCTTGCTCAAACGATGCGACAGCTTGCTCCAGGTATAAGTTGACACCCTTCTCCATCAAATGTTGATGAACCAGTGCTGCCATTGAAAAGTCAATAGGTGCCATCACCTGGTTGCCCATCTCGACAATAGATACTTGCGCTCCCAGTGCGTGCAGGTTTTCTGCCATTTCCAGTCCGATGAATCCGGCCCCGATCACGACAGCCCGGCGGGGAGGCCGATTGTTGACATATGCTTTAATGCGGTCGGTGTCTGCTACATTCCGCAAAGTAAAGATGCCGGTTGAGTCAATGCCCGGTAATGGTGGGCGTACAGGAGATGCACCGGTGGATATTAACAGTTTGTCATAACTCTCCTCGTAAGTGTCTTCACTCTTAAGGCGGACTGTTACTGTCTTTTTCTTCCGGTCGATAAAAATAACTTCATTCTCGGTACGCACGTCTACCCTGAAACGTACTCCGAAAGCTTCGGGAGTCTGTACGAATAGTTTCTCACGCTCTTCGATAACGTCCCCTATATAATAGGGCAGTCCGCAGTTGGCATAAGATATGTACTTTCCTTTTTCCAACAAGATGATTTCCGCTGTTTCGTCCGAACGTCTGATACGGGCTGCAGTAGTAGCTCCTCCTGCTACGCCTCCAATAATAATAATCTTCATTTGAATATATTTTCGTTTTAAAATAGTTTCCTATGGAAATAAACGTTTGCCGACTTAAAAAGGTTCATGGAAAAGCTTAAAAAATTAACAAGTATGGGTTATCTTACTTACGGAAGTGCAGTTACACCAAAAGATATACTATTATCTCCTTATCGTCTGTGGAGTGATACAGGTATGTTAGATATTAAAACATGGGGATGTTGTGTGTGATAACATGGGGATGTTCTTATATACAACATGGGGATGTTTTGCGCCAAAACATCCCCATGTTATTCAATCTCCCATTAAAGGGAAAGACTGCCGGCCCGTAGTGTTTTGCTAACTGTGTTTTAATGTCGGAACATGTATCTGAGAAGGATTTGCATGGCAGGGAGTGAACAGCGTGTCGTTCAGTCGTTGCAATGCCTCTCTCTTATCTTCTGCCCTGATGACAAGTGAAACATTGTTGTTATTACTGCCATAAGAGATCATTCGGATCGGGATGGTGGCCAAAGCATTTATGATTCGGGCTTCAAATCCGGCGCATTGCCACTGCATGTTACCTATGGCCGAAAGGATGCACATGTGGTCTTTTACCACCGTGACTGCATATCGTGAGAGTTCGTGGAGTATATGCGATAAACGCTCTTTGTCGTTGATGGCAACAGATACATCAGAACCGGACGAGGCGAACAGGCACAGGGAAGTGTGGTATTTGGCAAAAGTATCGAATATTTTGCTGATGAACAGATAGGGGCGTAACGTTCGGTTCGATTGGAATTTAATGTAATAAATATTGTCTCTGGCGGTAATGGCTTTTATGTTTTCTCCGCTTTGTGAATTTGAAATCAAAGTTCCTCCTTCTGCAGGCTCCATCGAACATAGCAAACGTATCGGTATGTTGTTTTCTCTTGCGGGCAGGATGCAGTGAGGGTTGAATCCCGTCCAGCCGCAATAGGCCAGTTGTTCGGCTTCGTCGAAACTGAGCTGCTTCACCATTGCCGGATGCTTCACAAAGCGCGGGTCACAACGGTGCAACTCTTTGCTGTCTGTCCACAGACATACTTCTTGTGCCTGAAGAGCGGCTCCGATCAGTGTGGCTGAAACATCATCTCCGCCTTGTTTCAAGTAACAGGTTTCGTTGTAAGCATTCCGGCAAAGATGTCCTTGAGTAAGAAATACATTGGTCGACTTATGCTCTGCCAAGAGCAAGTGTAGCTTTGTACCGATGTATTCCATGTCCGGTTCTTCTTCCGGAGCCAGTCGCATGAAGTCGAGGCTGTTGAGTAGTCGGTTGTTGATTCCCTGCTCTTTCAGATAGAGGCTGACTAGCATACTGCTGATAAACTCTCCCTGTGCCAGTATGTCTTTCTCGTCGACAGATGTAAAACGTTGGCGGGTAAAGTTCCATAGAGTCCGGAAACGATCGATGATGGAATCGACTGCCTGTTGCTTGATCGATTCGTCATTGAATAGTTCGTTGGCGAAATCGATAAACCTGAATTCAAGCCTGCTTATCTCGTCATGCGCCTGTTCTGTATCTCTGTTGAAAAGATGGGCAGCTATTCCGACCAGACGTTCCGTAGTCTCTGTAGTGGCGGACAGAACGATTATTTTGGGGATACTGTTGTCAATCAGGCGGAGCATTCCTTTCATTTCCTGTACTGAGCCTGTGGGAATCTTACCGAATTTGTAGATTTTCATTTCTCTATTTTTTTTAGTTATACGATTCTTTTTTCTTATCTGTCTCCTTTTCATTTTAGTTTGTTTTATCAAAATGAAAAGGTGGCATTTGCCTGTTCAGATGATTCCTTACCCGTTTAAAACCGCTTCTGAGTGATCAGAAAAGGGGTAGGGAAGATTATCGGGCGCTGAGTCATGAATAAAAGTTCAAAAGACATGCCATTCGGAATTTTATTTTTCAGCAGTCCGATCATTTGCGTTGTAGCAGAAAACCATTATATTTGCACACCCTGTTTTTTACCATTCACATTTTAACTTATCAGATATGAGTAAAATTCTGATTATTGATGACGAAGTGCAGATTCGTGGTCTGCTGGCACGTATGATGGAACTTGAAGGTTACGAAGTGTGTCAGGCCGGCGATTGTAAGACAGCACTCAGACAATTGGAACTTCAAATGCCCGACGTGGCTTTGTGTGATGTATTTCTGCCGGATGGAAACGGGGTGGATCTGGTGACGGAGATGAAGAAAAAATCTCCGGGAGTAGAGATTATTCTGCTGACGGCACATGGAAACATACCTGATGGTGTGCAGGCAATCAAGAACGGAGCTTTCGATTACATAACGAAGGGGGATGATAACAATAAAATCATTCCCCTGATCAGTCGCGCTGTAGAAAAGGCACGGATGAATATCCGCCTGGACAAACTGGAGAAGAAGATGGGACTGATGTATTCGTTCGATTCCATACTCGGTGAATCGAAAGCATTGAAAGAAGCGGTTTCGTTAGCCCGTAAGGTATCGGTGACTGATGTACCTGTATTGCTGACGGGTGAGACGGGAACCGGAAAAGAGGTGTTTGCCCAGTCCATACATTATAGTAGTAAGCGTGCCCGGCAAAACTTTGTGGCAGTTAACTGCTCTTCGTTTAGTAAAGAGTTGCTGGAGAGCGAGATGTTCGGGCATAAGGCGGGTTCCTTTACCGGTGCGCTGAAAGATAAGAAGGGACTTTTTGAAGAAGCCAATAACGGAACAATCTTTTTGGATGAAATCGGTGAGATGGCTTTTGAGTTGCAAGCCAAGCTGTTGCGTATCCTCGAAACCGGCGAATACATCAAGATAGGTGACACGAAGCCGACCCACATTGATGTGCGTATCATTGCTGCTACAAACCGTAATTTACCTGCCGAGATAGCTGCGGGACGTTTTCGTGAAGATCTGTTCTATCGGCTCTCCGTGTTTCAGGTACATCTTCCGCCTTTGCGTGAACGTACGGGAGATATTAAGATACTGGCTGAATCGTTTGTCCGTTCCTTCTCCGAAAAACTTTCACATCCGGTCAATAGGATTGCTCCCGCTTATCTGGAGGCCCTATGCCAACAACCCTGGAAAGGAAATATCCGCGAATTACGTAATGTAATCGAACGCAGCCTGATCGTTTGTGAGGGCGACCGTCTGGATGTAGACGATCTCCCGTTGGAAATACAGAACAGCCACTACGAGAAATCCGACGAAGGAATGCCGGGCAGCTTTGAACTTTCGGCTATGGAACGCAGGCATATAGCGAGGGTATTGGAGTATACTAAAGGCAATAAAACAGAAGCAGCACGTTTACTGAAAATCGGATTGACTACTTTATACCGAAAAATAGAAGAATATAAGCTCTGAGTCGCGCGTGAATATCGTTGCCTGAGTTTTATGCTTCTTTCCTTTCCAAAATAAAACGAACCTTTTCATAATGATAGGGTATCTTCGTACAAGACGAAGATACCCTATTTGTTTTATATCTCTGTATGATAGTGACTTATCTTATCCTTGACTGTTTCTGGCACGCATTTGGCATGAAGAGTTACAGGTAAAAAACATAAGTATAAACATTTTAATTAAAAGGTAAAAAACATGGGAATAACAGTTTCATTTATTTTCTGCCTGTTGAGCGGGTTTGCCTGCTTCTGGCTATTTTGGAAATGCGTTGACTGGTTTGAAACAATTTAGAGAGGAGAATTTATTTTATGTACACAACACTATTTGTAGTAGGTATCATACTTTTCAGTTATTTGACGTATGTGCTCATTCGTCCAGAGAAGTTTTAATTTGAAAATAAAGCAATGAATACAGAAATTTTAGGAGTGGCGGTGCAGATTGTCCTGATGGTGGTATTAGCTTATCCGTTGGGACGTTACATAGCCCGGGTTTATAAGGGAGAGAAGACTTGGTCGGACTTCATGGCGCCTATAGAGCGAGTGATTTATAAGATATGTGGTATTAATCCGCAGGAGGAGATGAACTGGAAACAGTTCCTCAAGGCGTTACTGATCCTGAATGCATTTTGGTTTGTATGGGGAATGGTGTTACTGGTATCGCAAGGTTGGCTTCCGCTCAATCCCGACGGAAACGGGGCTCAAACACCTGACCAGGCATTCAATACTTGCATCAGTTTTATGGTAAACTGTAATTTGCAACACTACAGCGGTGAGAGTGGTCTGACTTATTTCACTCAATTGTTTGTCATCATGCTGTTCCAGTTTATCACTGCTGCCACAGGAATGGCTGCCATGGCCGGAGTTATGAAAAGTATGGCTGCCAAGAGCACTCAAACGATTGGTAACTTTTGGCACTTTCTGGTGATCAGTTGCACACGTATCCTGTTACCGCTTTCATTGGTGGTAGGTTTCATTCTGATTTTGCAGGGAACACCGATGGGCTTTGACGGTCGGATGCAACTGACTACACTCGAAGGACAGGAGCAGATGGTATCCCAGGGACCTACGGCTGCGATTGTTCCCATTAAGCAATTAGGAACCAATGGTGGTGGTTATTTTGGTGTCAATTCTTCGCATCCGTTGGAGAATCCTACCTATCTGACTAATATGGTAGAGTGTTGGTCGATCCTGATCATTCCGATGGCGATGGTATTGGCCTTGGGCTTTTATACCAATCGCAGGAAGTTGGGATATAGTATCTTTGGAGTGATGCTGTTTGCTTATCTGGCAGGTGTCTTTATCAATGTCGGTCAGGAGATGGGAGGTAATCCGCGTATCAGCGGAATGGGAATTGCCCAGGATCATGGTGCGATGGAAGGAAAAGAGGTACGGCTTGGAGCCGGAGCCACAGCCCTATGGAGTGTCACCACAACGGTTACTTCCAATGGTTCGGTCAATGGGATGCACGATTCGACTATGCCGCTCAGTGGAATGGTCGAGATGCTGAATATGCAGATCAATACTTGGTTTGGCGGTGTTGGTGTAGGATGGCTGAACTATTATACCTTTATTATCATGACCGTTTTTATCAGCGGACTGATGGTGGGGCGTACGCCGGAATTTCTAGGTAAGAAGGTAGAAGCCCGGGAAATGAAAATAGCAACCTTCGTCGCTTTGTTGCATCCGTTTGTAATTCTGGTATTTACTGCCATCTCAAGTTATGTCTATACACATCACCCCGATTTTGTGGAGAGTGAGGGCGGATGGCTGAACAATCTCGGATTTCATGGTCTCAGCGAGCAGCTTTACGAATACACCTCATCGGCTGCCAACAATGGTTCGGGTTTCGAGGGACTGGGTGATAATACATATTTCTGGAACTGGACATGTGGCATTGTACTTATCCTGAGTCGGTTTATTCCGATCGTCGGACAGGTAGCCATTGCAGGACTATTGGCTCAAAAAAAGTTTATTCCCGAGAGTGCCGGTACCTTGAAAACGGATACTGTGACTTTTGCAGTAATGACTTTTGCCGTCATTTTCATTGTTGCAGCTTTGTCTTTCTTCCCTGTACATGCGTTGAGTACAATCGCCGAACATTTAAGTTTATAAGAATAGCAGGATAATAAAGTTATGAAAAATAAGATGTCAGCTTCTATGTTTCAAAAGGAGCAAGTAATAGAAAGTATCAGGCAGTCGTTTGTGAAGTTGAATCCGCGAATGATGATAAAGAACCCGATTATGTTTACGGTAGAAGTGGTTACCGTTATTATGCTGGTGGTAACGTTACTCTCTCTCTTCACTCCGGAATATGGTACTTTCGGATATAATTTGTGTGTGTTCTTAATTTTGTTTGTGACCTTGTTGTTTGCCAATTTTGCTGAAGCAATAGCCGAAGCCCGTGGTAAAGCACAAGCCGACAGCTTACGCAAAACGCGTGAAGAGACTCCTGCTAAACAGGTAATAGGAGACAAGGTTCAGACCGTAAGTAGTTCTAAACTGAAGAAGGGGGATGTTTTTGTTTGTGAAGCCGGTGATACGATCCCTGCCGATGGAGAGATTATTGAAGGATTGGCTTCCATTGACGAAAGTGCCATTACCGGTGAATCTGCTCCGGTGATCCGTGAGGCGGGTGGAGATAAAAGCTCTGTGACCGGTGGTACCAAAGTGCTTTCAGATCATATCAAGGTATTGGTCACACAGCAACCGGGCGAAAGCTTTCTTGACAAAATGATTGCGTTGGTCGAAGGCGCAAGCAGGCAGAAGACGCCGAACGAGATAGCCCTGACCATTTTGTTGGCAGGCTTTACACTGGTCTTTGTCATCGTATGTGTTACTCTGATCCCGTTTGCTGACTATACCAGTCTTGAACATCCGGGAACAGCTATCTCGATTGCAGCCATCCTCTCTCTGTTTGTCTGTTTGATTCCGACTACTATCGGAGGATTACTTTCTGCCATCGGTATTGCCGGTATGGATCGTGCATTGCGTGCCAATGTGATTACAAAGTCGGGTAAAGCGGTGGAGACGGCAGGAGATATCGATACACTGTTGCTTGATAAAACCGGTACTATTACGATTGGTAACCGCAGGGCAACGAAATTCCATTCGGCACCTGGAGTCGGTCCGCGGGAGTTTGTAACAACCTGTCTGTTGGCTTCGCTTTCGGACGAGACGCCCGAGGGTAAATCTATTGTAGAGTTAGGACGTGAATCGGGGGTACGGATGCGGAGTCTTCAGACGGCCGGTGCCCGGATGATTCAGTTTACGGCTGAAACCAAATGTTCGGGTGTTGATCTGGCCGATGGCACACAGATACGTAAAGGAGCGTTCGATGCGATCCGTAAGATTACGGAAGCAGCTGGGAATAAATTCCCGAAAGAAATAGAAGAAGTGATCAGTGAGATCTCTGGTAATGGAGGTACACCGCTGGTAGTGTGTGTCGACTGGAAGGTGACCGGGGTTATCGAGTTGCAGGATATTATAAAACCGGGCATTCAGGAACGTTTTGAACGTCTGCGCAAGATGGGAGTGAAGACAGTGATGGTAACCGGTGACAATCCTTTGACCGCCAAGTACATTGCCGAAAAGGCGGGAGTGGACGACTTTATAGCTGAGGCAAAGCCTGAAGACAAGATGGAATACATCCGTAAAGAACAACAGTCCGGTAAGTTGGTGGCGATGATGGGAGACGGAACGAATGATGCTCCTGCATTGGCGCAGGCAAATGTCGGTGTGGCAATGAATAGCGGTACGCAGGCAGCCAAGGAGGCCGGCAATATGGTCGACCTCGATAACGACCCGACTAAATTGATAGAGATTGTGGAAATCGGAAAGCAGCTGCTGATGACTCGTGGAACCCTGACTACTTTCTCTATTGCCAACGATGTGGCAAAATACTTTGCCATTGTACCTGCTTTGTTTATGGTGGCCATTCCAGAGTTGGGTGCGCTCAATATTATGAATCTGCATAGTCCGGAAAGTGCTATACTCTCTGCTGTCATATTCAATGCCATCATTATCCCGATCCTGATACCATTGGCGCTGAAAGGAGTACAATATAAACCGATCGGTGCATCGGCTTTGCTCCGTCGGAACCTTTTAATCTATGGGTTAGGAGGAGTGATCGTTCCCTTTGTCGGAATCAAGTTAATCGATTTGGTTGTCAGTTTATTCTTTTAAATATTCAAGCAATGAAAACATTATTAAAATCTATCAAGATAACTCTCGTCTTTTGTGTATTCTTCTCTGTATTTTATATCCTCGTGCTGTGGCTGTTTGCACAGGTAGCCGGTCCTAACCGGGGAAATGCAGAAGTAGTTACCTTAAACGGAAAAGTGGTAGGGGCTGCCAATGTAGGACAGACTTTTACGGAAGAAAAATATTTTTGGGGACGCCCCTCATGTGCCGGTGATGGCTATGATGCAACCAGTTCGGCAGGTAGCAATAAAGGGCCGACCAATCCTGAATATCTGGCAGAGGTGGAGGCACGCATCGATACTTTCCTCATTCATCATCCGTATCTGGCACGCAAGGATGTACCTGCCGAGATGGTGACAGCCAGTGCCTCGGGACTGGATCCGGACATCACTCCACAGAGTGCTTATGTACAAGTGAAAAGAGTGGCGCAGGCACGTGGCATGGATGTGGAAGAGGTGAGAAGAGTCGTAGATAAAGCTGTAGAGAAGCCGTTGTTGGGGATATTCGGAACCGAGAAAGTAAATGTATTAAAGTTGAATATAGCTCTGGAAGAGTTAAAAAACAGATAGAAAGTAAAGATGAAAAATGTCATAAATAAAAACACGATTTTAGCCTTGATGGTGATTGGAATGATGTGCTTCTGGGGAAGTATGAACGCGAATGCCCAACAGTTTAATGTTCAGGGAGATCTCGTAAGTTCATATGTCTGGCGCGGAATGTATCAGACAGGAGCGAGTATCCAGCCGACTTTGGGATTTAGTGTCGGAAACTTTTCATTGACCGCATGGGGCTCCACCGATTTTGACGGAACTTCTGCTTCGGCAGGAGCTGCCGCCAAGGAGATCGATCTGACGGTTGCATACACATTAGGTCGTTCCGGTCTGACCGTATCGGTTGCCGACTTGTGGTGGGCAGGACAGGGAGCACGTAAATACTTTAATTTTAAGAGTCATGAAACGGCTCACCACTTTGAGGCAGGAGTGGCTTATACTGTGCAGTCCGAAACATTTCCTTTGTCTGTTGCATGGTATACCATGTTTGCAGGGCAAGATAAGAATGCGGAGGGAGGCCAGAATTATTCGTCTTATGTTGAATTCAACTATCCCTTCAGAGTGAGAATGGTAGATTTAAACGTAACGTGTGGAATGGTTCCTTATGCCGCTCCCCAATA
>ERZ1673697.2923-NODE-2923-length-13644-cov-4.985429_pt1 | contig 13644 bp, 4 predicted proteins | sample MGYA00580227_ERZ1673697 | MGnify/ENA primary metagenome ERZ1673697 (study PRJEB41218, sample SAMN15661759) | gut metagenome | host: Homo sapiens | place: Canada: London | collected 2015-08-20/2019-03-30 | study: EMG produced TPA metagenomics assembly of...
CAATATAGTTTTGTATCTGGGTTTGGTGTTACGCCTGGATCTACTGGTCCTATGATATCTTTTGTAAATGTTCCTGTTACTGTTATGTCTTTATCTATTGCTGTCTTGTTATCTAGGGCTGGTGTCCATTTTTCAAATGCGTAGCCTGTTGCTGGTGTTGTTTTTGGTGCTGTTACGTCTGCTAATGTTTTCTTAGCTGTCTTTAATACGTAATAAGTGTTATTCGCATCTACTGTTCCAGTCTTTTCATCTGCTGATACAAATGTTACTGTCCAATATAGTTTTGTATCTGGGTTTGGTGTTACGCCTGGATCTACTGGTCCTATGACATCTGTTAATTTTGTTGCACTTGCAATAAATGTGAATGTCAGTCTTTTAAAGTTATAATATTTTCTATTGTTTGTATCAACTTTATGATCTGTTGGTGTCCAAGTTGCTTCATTCTTATATCCATCTTTATATGTGATATTTGTTGGGAAGTCTTTATCAGCTAATGTTGCATTTGGTTTAGCGTATGTTGTTTTGCCATTAGTATCTATATTATCTATGCCTTCTCCTGCTTTAAAGATAACTGTAATTTTATCTCCTGGTAGGTCTTCTTTTTGTGGTGCGTCTGGATCTGTGTTATTAGGGTCTACTGTAACTATGTGTTCCCATACATATAGCCATTGATTTGCAACTTCTAATGTTGAACCATCCTCAAATGTTACTAGAAGTGTTCCTTCTTTTTTTCCTGCTTCTGCTGATGTTCTTGCTGGGTTTGTCTTTTCCGTTACTTTTGCATTATCTAAAAGTCCTTGTACTAATTTGCTATCATCAGAATTAGTTGTAGCTGGAGCAACTCCATCTGCCCAGACAATTTTATCGCCTTTCCAAACCTTGATTGTTACTGGGTTTAGTCCGCCAAGTTCTGTTACTTGTTCGGCTGCTGATTTTGCGTATTGTGCATTATAAGTTGCTGTTGTTACTGCTGTTGTATCAGTTGGAACGGCTGGTGTCCATGGATTTTTTGCATCTTGGGCATATTTTTTTGTTTCTGTGCCTACAAGTTTTGTTCCTGTTGTTGATAATGCTTTTATTGCAGCTTGTAGGTTAGCATTATCATAATTAACGCCTTGTTTTACGTCAATATATGATTTTTGCTTTCCTTTGTAATCTCCAGCTGTGTGTGTACCTGTGATGCCGTCTTGTTTATTTTCATTTGCGTCAAATGTTAAACGAACGTAACCATCTGCAGGAGCTACAGGGTCGCCATTGTTATCAGTTGGTGGTACGATAACATCTTTTTGATATATCATTTTGATTGTGCCGATTTGTTTTGCGTTTGGTGCTGATATATCAAGCTTATATTCTTTATTATCTATAGTTACTGTTTTGCCAGTTGTTCTACCATCAACTTTATAAGTTAAACCATTTTCTGCTTCGTTTAGTTCATCTTCGTCAATAAGTTCAGAATCTCTCATATTGATTTCTCCTGAACTGTTTGGCAAGTCAATTTCAACGTCTGTTAATCCTTCTGCTGTAACCTTTGGCATTGTGCCTGTTGGTAAATCTGCTGAGTCTGTTAATTCTCTTCCATATGGGTCTACATATTCAACGTTGACTCTTGGTTCTGCAAGTTCTGTGATTGTTATATTAAATAGCAAGCCTCCTGGAACACCAGTACCATTACCAGAATTATATGTTACACGAATCTTTATATTTTGATCAAAATCTGCTTCAATAGATGCTGTTTTTGCTAAAGTTCCGTCAACTGGCCAACCAACATAGTATTGAGTATCTCCAGCTGCATTTATAGTTGCAAAAACTTTTGAATGTTCTTGTCCATCTGCTGTCTTCCACTTAGCTGTAAGTTTAAATACACTGTTAGGAAGTGATGTCCAATCAAATTCTCTTCCGTTAAGTCCTACTGCTGTTAAATTTACTATAGTGTCGTTGCCTTGATTCAATGGAGCTGCTCTTCTTACTCTTCTTTGAGCTTGTCTTTCAGGCAATTCAAAAGTAAATACTTCCTTATTTCCTTCTACTTTTCCTTTTAATTCAGTTGCTGTTACTGAACCTTCAGTGTTTGTATCTTGAGTATTTAAATCATTAGATTCTGCAAATACTGTTCCACTGAAAGTTGAAACTAGCATTAAAACTGCTAAGAAAAATGAAAGTAATCTTTTACTAAATTTCATTTTACCTCCTTTTGGGGAGCTAAGCTCCCCGCCTCAACCTACTAATTTCTTTCTTGTATCAATCTATCCTACCTAACTGATTTTTCGTATGGATTTGTTGTATAATTCTTTGTGCCTTCTCTTACTATACCTGATACAACTAGAATGTCTCCTGATTCTAACTTGTTATCAAATGTAATTCTTTCGAATTTTTTAGCTTCAGCTAATGTTATAGTCTTTGTTTCAGCTTCTTGTCCGTTTCTCATAACTTTTACAGTTACTTCAGCATTTGCTCTATCTGCTGAAACTTTTATAAATTTCTTTCCAGCTCTAACTCCACTTAGAATTACTTCAAGTTGATAGCTTTCTGTGTAATCAACTTTTTTTGTTTCGCTGTTACCAAATCTATCAGATGCTATTATCTTAATTTCAGGAATATTTCCTTCTTCAATTCCCTTCCTTAGGGTAGTGTTAAGATCTTTGATTATATTTTCTTTATTTTCCACTGTAATTTCTTTTAGAATTTCTATAGCAGGTGTACCGTCTTTATAATTAATTATGATCTTAACTTTTCTTCCATCTGGAATTTCATTTATAGTTCCTCTTAGGTCGATAAATCTTCTAAATGCTTCGTCTTCAGCTTTTGCATCTGTAATAGGAGCGGCTCTATCTAGTTTTACATACTTACGATTTTCATCGCCAGTAGCTGGTGTGTAAGGATCATCGCCAGTTCCTGTTGAATCGCTAGGATTAAGACCTGGTTGTTCAGATTTTATTCTTATGATGTCGCCATCTTTTACATCGCCATCTAAAGTTATTTCTTTCTTTGTTCCCTTATCGTCATCAGAATCAAGAGTTACTTTTCCTAAATCAACCCATTTATTTTGAGTTTCATCCCACTTTTGTGCAGTGTAAACTGTGCCTTTAGTAGGTTTATTTAAAACTGGGTCTGGAACTTTAAACTCAATCTTTGATTTTCCATCAGCATCGTTTGGAATTTGTTTCATTTCTTCAACAGGTGCGGATGTACCTCTCTCGTTGATTGTGATTCTTCCTTCAGGACCTGTAACATCAGTACCAGATTTTTCAACTACATATTTAGCAACAATGTCTTTTCCTGCTTTTCCTTGTAGATTAAGTGGACTTAAAACAAGTTTATCTCCATTAGGAGTAGCTGTTATAGTTCCATCAGTGTAAGTTCCATCATTTTGTTTTACAAGAGTTACTTCGTTATCGTCTGCGACTTTTAAAATAATCTTTTTAATGTCAGCATTCTTTTCAGCGTCTGTCCAGTGTAGTTTTGCTTCTGTTTCATCATCATATACATTGTCAAATACTGGCTTTGGAATATCAATTGGTGTTGATGTGTTCCAAATTTCATATCCAATTACTTCTTGGTCATCTCCAGTTGTTAGAAGTGATTTTCTTGAAGTTGCAGATGTAAAGGCATCTACACCAAGAGTGAAAGATTGGTCTTTTGCAAGTGGATCTCCATAAGGGTTGCCTGCATTTTCGTGTAAGTTTTTAGGTGCATTAGGATCTTGTGTAGCAGTTGAATCTTGAAGTCTTATATAAGTTTTTGCTCCCAATGAACCCCAGTTAGGTGCTGTAAAGTTTGCATAAGCGTCTTTTAAATCATCTGTAACAATTACTGATACATAAGATTTTCTTTGTCCTAATTCGTCAAATCCTGGAACTTTCCAAGTTAAAGGAGTTGTTGATTTGCCATCCCAAGCTTTCAAAGCATTAGTTCCACCTGGAAGTGGATAGTAACTAGCATTTTGGTGAACTGTTGGTGTACCATAATCAGTTACAGCAGTTCTGTGTAGTAAACCTACATTAACTGGCTTTTTATTAGCATCTTCAACAGTATTTACATACTTACCAAATTCTCCTTGATTCTTATCAATATTCATATAAGAAGGATGAACTTTTACTTCAAAGAATGGTCTGTAGTTTGCATATAAGTGAAGGTCTTTACCTTCATCAATTGCATCTAAGAAAATATTATATATTCCTACTCCGTCATTATTATCCTTACTTGGAACATCTTGTGCTCTTAATGCTATAGAGAAAGTATTTGGAATATATCTTGTATATTTGTATTGATCTCCTCTTAAATCTTTAACCCATTCTGTACTCTTTGGAATTCTCTTTGTTCCACCTGCAACCACGCCATTAATTAATTCACCAATTCTTTCATTGTTTTGACCAGCGATTAAATCTGATTTTTGTGGGTCGTTATCGAATCTATATAGGGTCCAGCCAAGGAATGAATTGTTTGGTTTGTTAAATAGTTTTGCATTTGCATCTGTAATCTTATCAATTTCAGATTGTTCTCCAGTTACTGGAACTGCTGGAAGCTGTTTAATAACAAGATTTCCTTTCATTTTAGAAATAGTTGAACTTGATACAGCGTCTATAATGTCATTTGTCTTGTCAATATCAGATATAGTTACTGGAATTGTTATAGTTGTTTCATCTTTAGGATCAGCAGTGTTATTTGAGTGAAGGACTATATTAATACCTTCGCCATAAACTGCATAAACTGTTCTTTCTTTGTCGATTGGAGATTTTGAATCGAAGATGTAAGTTTCTGGATTTGTTTTATCGTCAACTTTTGCCCAATCTTTAGCTTCCTTTATAATTTTGTTATTATCTCTAAGTTCGTTGAATTGTTCAACTGCTGTCTTTCCGCCAGGGATGTCTGTTAGCTTAGTAGTTGTCCAACCAAGAATTCTCTTACCTTGTGGTACATTTATTTCATTTTTAGTTGGCATTTGTCTCTTTAAGAAAGCTGCCTTTTGATCTTTGTTTGTCAAATCATATTCTAAACCGTCATGGCTAATGATGTTTTGATAAGTCCTGCCGTCAACTTCCTTAGTTTTCTTGTTTTCATCAACATATCTAACATAGTCGCCTTCAAAACCTGATGGTTTATAATTTTTGTTTACTTCTCCTGTCAAGTAATCATATCTGTATTGATTACTTAATGGAGCAATCTTTTCAATAACAGTAAGATTTTCCTTTGATGTTTGTCCATTAAGGTCAAATTTTACTTTTGTTTGAACTTGTTCTATTACTGGTTCTGATTTTAAAGAAGTTTCAGAATAAGTTGTAAATACAATAGGTTGGTCTCTTAATAATCCAAGTTCTTCAACAGCTTTGTTTTGAGTTGCATACTTAATGCTTTCTGCTCCAAAATATTGTTTCTTAATATTAAAAGCAAGTCCTTCGTATTCCTTTTTATCAAAAGTTCTCTTTTCAAAAATAGCTGATGTACCATCATTGTTTACTGCAAATTTTTGAGCTTCTTCTTTTCCGTCAGATCTTAAATAAGCAGTTATATCGCCATCTTTATTTTCTTCTGTGTTAATAAATGATTTTCCTAAATAATGTGTAGACTTAGCTTCTTCTGGAATGTAAAGTTCTGATCTAACTCCACCTTCACTTCTCATAATTCCAGTAAACTCTTTAGAATCTGTGAAAATTTCATCTACTATAGGAACATACTTTTCAATTACGGCTGTTGCACCAACAGTTGAAATTGAATTCTTAAAATACATTGGTGGATAGAAAAGATCAGAGCCATCAGTTTTGGTAACTTTGTTAAGTCTTAAAAATTTATTACCTGTTAATGATTGTTTATTTTTTAGCTTATCTCCTGATACTCCATTTTGTTCTCCTGTAACTATATCAAAGTCAACAAAATCAGGATATTTTCCTTTATTTCCATAGTCAAGATTTGGCAAATAAACTGTTATAGGAGTTCCTTTCTTTATAGTCATACCAGTCTTTATATTATAATCTTTCATATAAAACTGCCAACCATACATATTTATAGCGTAATCATCAGTATCAGGGAAGAAAGCATGTCCTTCTCTTTTCCAAGACTTCCAAATTCCTTCACTGCCACCTATATTTAGCACAAAGTCTTTCATTTCTGCCGCAGTTCCCATGGCACCTGATATCCTTACGTATGGATTGAAGTTAAGAGTGAAGAAATTGTTTTTGTTAGGTTGTATAACTATATCTTCAGTTGTAGTTGTAGTATATTTTCTAACTCCTCTATTGTTTGATAGGATATATCTTGTGTCAAACATAAAGTTCTTTGATAGTTCCTTATCCTTAACTAAATCTTCATTTATCTTTTCTGGGTCTATATTATATTCAAAGACCATAATAGATCCAGAACCTCGAGGTCCATCTCTTAAAATATTTTGAAAATCTGTTTTTGGAGATTCAACATAGTTTGGATCTGCTGAATCAACATTATCTTTATACTCATAGCCTGTTTCTGCAAATTGTAAGAATACAGCACCATCTTCACGGTTAAATGTTGGGTTTCCTTCTCCATCAAGCTTTGCTGAGCCATCTGGATTTAATTCCAAACCTTCTATATAACTTGCGTAGATAGGAAGTTTTGTTCCAATTGGCGTTTCATTTTCAGATAGGAAATAGATAGAACCGATTTGATTTTTTTCTTCAGCTGTTTTACCTTTATTTCCTAAGTCAAGATATTTAATGAAGTCTCTATCAAGAGTTTGTCTAATGCCATACTTGTCTCCATCCATCTTTCCGCTAACGACATCTGAAGCAAAAGTATAGATTAGTCTAACTTTTTTATCATCTCTATCAAGTTGTAGGGCTGAGTCTGCTGAATGGAACTGGTCATTTTGTCCACCAAATTGTGTCATTGATTTAGTAGTTGCTTCCATTAAATCCTTAGGTCTTTTTGATAGATCTCCTACAACTGCAATTTTAGTATAGGTATTGTATCCTAGTGCAGCGTAGTCAGCATCATTATATCCTCCAGCTGTAGAGAATATCTTTAAATTGTTGTTATTGCTATTATACAGTCTTAATTGAACTGCTTGTGTCTTTTGTGCAAAAGTCTTGTCCCAATCAGTATCAGCTTTTAAAACTATATTAACTTCTCTGTGACCATATTGAGTACCTACATTTCTATAAGGGAATTGTAGGCAGTTGGCGCTTTGTCCCCTAACAGTAGATACATCTAGTGTGTCAAAATTGTTAATAGAAAAAACTTCTGTCTGTTTCCAAAGTACGTATGAAGCCTCTCTATCAATCTTTTGATATAACTCAGATGGGAACCTCATAACAAATCTATCCCAAACACTACTGTCAGCTTGGTTTCTATGGCTAACTTCAAATTTTAGAACTATCCTTCCATTTTGGTCATAGTATCTACCAAGATAAGTAAAGCCAAGGGTATTAAGTGGGTCGGCTCCTCTTTGTCCTTTGATTATTTTTACATTTTCAGGAAGTGACCAATAACCAGAGCCATCATCTGTAGCTGCACTGTCTTCTTCCCAGTTAACTGAAGGTTTCCCTTCCGGATCTACTGCACGAGTAGATGTGCCAGGAAGTTGTGGTTCTTCTGCGAAAACATTCACTGGCATCATTGTGATTATCATCAAGAATGCCATGACTAGTGCGAATGTTTTTCGCAAGTAATGTTTTTGAAAATTCTTCATAAATTTCTCCTTTCTTATTTCTTGCATAAGCAAGTTATTTTTAATCTTCTGTACCTCTGATGCCGCTTTTAAATCTATAAAAAAACAGACGTGTCGTGCCACTGACTCGTCTGTATAATCGTAGTATAATTGCGTGATTGTTAAGTAAATGATTATAATAAGTAGAGGATTTTTAACTAAGTATAAGCATGCGGTTTAGTTAATGTCCTTTACTTGTTTCGACCTTTTTGATAGCATCTAATGAAGCTTTATCGGTGGCACAGAAGATCGTATTTGTTTGTACATTCATTTTAGCACGTGTATGTCTAAATGTCAAGTTTAAATTATATTTTTAAGAACATTTTTTATATATAGACAGTAGTGTAACCCCCCCCATCTCATTTTCTCGTTGTCTGTCTATAAACATGTGTATGTACTTTATATGTCTAATGGATAGGCAATAAAAAATGCCAGGCGATTTGCTCGTCTAGCATAGGGTCTTCATTATATTCTCTTCCTTATTTATATTATATATAATTATATATGCTTTATATTGTTTTGCAGTTATTTTGCTCTATATGCATTTGAAATTTTTTATACGTGCCATATAGCTCCATCATTTTTTCCGAGCCTGACCCTCTCTTTTAGGCATAATGTTAAATATTCCAAACCAAAACGAACTGCTTCTTCCATTTCAAATCCCTTTGCTAAGTATGTGGCTATGGCGGTCGAGACTGTTGCACCTAGTCCAAAGGCGGCTCTATCGACTCTCTTCCTATCTATAATTTTCTCTTTGCCATCTATGATGAGGACGTCTTTTAGTTCGCCTTCGAGCGCGCCTCCTGTGATCAGAACGCTTGTGCCATAATCAAGGTGAAGCTTTTGTGCTGCGGCAAGCATTTCGGTAACTATAGTGACTTTCATCTCTGTCAAAGTTTCTGCCTCTTTCATGTTTGGTGTAAGTAGCGTGACTTTATGAAAGATGTTTTCCTTTATATATTCAAGTGTTTCGCCGTCTGTGTAGACGTGGCCGAACTTTGACACGATGACTGGATCTAGTACGACGGGCACCTCTCTAAAGTATTTATCTAATGCGTCTTTCACGGCTTTGGCCTGATTGATGTTTGAGATGAGTCCTACTTTGACGCAGCCGATGCGAAAGTCCTCGCTCGCTGCCTTGATCTGGTCGTAGACCATGGACGAAGAAAGCGCAAGTCTTGAGATGCACCTTTGTGTATTTTGGCTGGTCACGCATGTTGTCGCGACTGTGCAGTAGGTATTTAGTTTTAGTGCTGTCTTGACGTCTGCCTCGACGCCTCTTAGGGCGCTTGAGTCTAGTGCCGAAATTGACAGTATTACGGGCTTTTCTTTTAGCATGGCTAATCTCCTTTATTAAGATGATTTTATTACATTCGCTTATCTTTGTCAAGATGCTTATGATTATAGTGATGGCCGTGGCATGATTATAGTAATGGCTGTGCCATGACTATAGTGTGGCATAAAAAAGCTCTCTGAGTTTATCTCAAAGAGCTTAACATATTTATTTACTTTCTATGAATCTAATGATTTTGTATATTGTTAGTGCAAGGTCTTCTCTTGTGTATGTGCTTGTCGCGTTGTAATTATCTTGGCTTTCGCCATTAACAAGGCCTAGCTCGTCCATGTACTTAACTTGATCAAGTGCCCATGAAGCGATCTTGTCTTGGTCTTTGTAATTAAAGTCTTTTACTTTTTGCATATTGATTTTGTGTTCTTTTATGAAATTATAGATGACTGAGGCAAACTCTTGGCGTGTGATCTTTTGTGTTGCCTTAAGCGTTTTGTCTGGGTAGCCTTTGTAGATGCCGTGTGTTAGCGCCCAGGTCATTGCATCTGCGTACCACTCGTCTCCTTTTATGTCCTCGTAGTCGATAAGGCCAACGGATTTGTCTTTGGAGATGTTCATAAGGACTTGTGCTAGCATGGCGCGATTGATGGCTAATTTGCCTTTGAACTCTGTGTCTGAAACGCCGCTAAGTACGCCTCTTGCGATAAGCTCTCTGATTGCTTCGCCTTTTTCGCCGTCTGGCAAATCTCTGTGCTGAACTAATCTAAGTGCTTGTGCTGGCGCTAGTATGCCGTAGTCTTGTTTTGCTTCTGTTTTTTCTACTTTTTCTTCTGGTTTTGTTTCTTTTTTAGCTACTTTGTCATTTTTGCTTAGTCTTGTATTTTTTTCATTGCTTTCGTTTTTCTTATCTTTATTGTATCTATCATTTCTATGATTTTCATTATCTTTTCTCTCTGGCATTGCTTCTTTTTCTTTAGTATCTGGTTTTTTATTATTGTCTTGAGTATTATCTTTCTCTTTATTATTTGGCTTTGTGTTATTATTATCTTCTGCTTTTTTATCTTCTTTTACTATTAGCTTTTGATTTTCTAGTGTTAATTCTGTATCGTCTGTGAATTTTAATTTGATTTTGCCAAGCTTGTCGCCCGCTGTCTTTGTGTCTCTCGCTGATTCGTCTGTAACTGTAGCGTGGTCTAAGTGACCTTGGTAGCCTTGTTTATCTGCTACGGAGTCTTTTATTTTAACGCCGTCTTTCCAGTTAACATCAGCGTTTTTATTAACTGTGATGTCTTGTGCTTCGATTTTGTCTTTTATCTCGTTAACTATAGCGTTTCTAAATGGTATTCTTAACCAGATGAAGGCTTCTTTGTCGTCGCAGGCCTTTTTACTAAGTCTTATTCCGCCTTCATGATTATTCATACTTTCAAGCTTTGTATCCTCTTTAAGTGACATCGAAGCTTTTAGGCCTTCATATATCATATCTTTGATTGCATCTTTTGTCTGTGTTTCATTTAAATTACCAATTTCTGTTTTTAAATCGTTTCCTTCTTTTTCATCAAGTTTAAATTTTAGCTTGTCAATTTTTCCTTCTCTATATAAGTCAGTAATTGTTCCTGCGAGGCTATCCATATCTATATCTGAAAACTTTTTATCTTTATTCACTATTGTAAATAGCAATTCATAATGTGCTACATAATTAGCAGGATTTTGATTACTTTTTACGTCTATGTCTTTTAACTTATTAAGTCTAAGTACATAATCATCGTTTTTCGTATTAACGCTTTCAATTTTATTTTTAAGCGCCTCTTCAAGCTCTTCTAAAGCCTCTTCATGTGTTTGGCAACCAGCAACTGTTTCTGCTTTTACTTCTTCTTTTACTACTTCTTCTGAAGCTACTACCGTCTGTGCGTTTTTCGCATCTGTCATGTCTGCTTCAACGCTCTCTGCCTTGATGTACTCGAATTGTGATAGTGCAAAGGCAATGATGAATGCTAGGGAAATAATTCTTTTTAATTTGTTCATTTTAAAACTCCTCTCTTAAGCCTTAATTTGTCGGCTCGTGTATTAAATAATGCATAAGCGTCCATAAATCTAAGGCTTGGCCCTGCCTTATATATTACTTACGATTGCGAAATAATTATAACATTTTCGGAAGTCGAAATTATTTACAAAATATTTACAATTTTAATTATGCTAATGGCTTTGCCATGTTTATAGTGATGACTGTGCCATAAATATAGTATGGCATAAAAAAGCTCTCTGAGTTTGTCTCAAAGAGCTTCCTATACTAATGTTTTTTATTAAGCATATCGTTTTTAATTGTCCAAAGCTTTTTGCTAAGGTCGACGTAGTACTCGTGCGGATTTTCAAGTCTCTTGACTTCGTCCCAAAGCTTATCGACTTCTTCTAGTGAATACTTTTGCACTTCGTCGATTGTCTTCTTATTATATACTAATTTGCCTTTGTCGAAAATTTTCTTTAGTAGTGGCACTGCTGTGTAGTTTGTAAGTGTTTTCTTCTTCCAAGTGTATAGTGGATGGAAGATCTCGATCTCTTTTGTGAAGTCGATCTCTTCATCATATGTTGTAACGAGGTCGGCAAGTGCCTTTCCTGTTTCGTTGTCGTATAATCTATATAGCTTTTTAAAGCCAGGTGTGGTGATTTTTTCGACGTCGCCACTGATTTTGATCTTGTATATCTCTTTGCCGTCTTTGAATGTGGATACAAGTTTGTATACGCCGCCAAAAACTGGTTCGCTTCTTGATGTGATCAGTCTTTCGCCAACACCAAAGCCATCGATTTGGGCGCCTTGACCAAGTAGGTCCTTGATCACGTACTCATCAAGTGAGTTTGAGACCATGATCTTAACGTCTGGGTAGCCTGCTTCGTCAAGCATCTTTCTCGCTTTTTTCGATAGATAAGCAAGGTCGCCTGAGTCTATCCTGATACCGACGCCTTCATGACCATTTGCACGGAGCTCATCAAAAACTTTTATCGCGTTTGGTATGCCTTCCTCGAGTGTATTGTATGTGTCAACGAGTAAAACACAGGAGTCTGGATAAACTTTCGCGTAGGCTCTAAAGGCTTCTAGCTCTGTATCATACATTTGTACCCACGAGTGTGCCATGGTGCCTGTGGCTGGAACGCCGAAGAACTTGTCTGTGATAGTGTTTGCTGTGGCTTTCGCGCCGCCGATGTAGGCTGCTCTTGCGCCAAGTATCGCCGCTTCGCTCGCTTGGGCACGTCTCGAGCCAAATTCTGAGATGGCTCTGCCCTTAGCTACTCTAACGATCCTGCTCGCCTTTGTCGCTATCAAGGATTGGTAGTTTATAGTTAGAAGTATCATTGTCTCCATGATTTGTGCTTCTTTAACCGGACCCTTGACTATAATGATGGGTTCCTTTGGAAAGACTGGCGTTCCTTCTTCTACCGCCCATACATCGCAGGTAAATTTGAAATTTCTTAAAAAGTCCAAAAATTCTTCTGAAAATATCTTTTTGCTCTTGAAGTAATCTATATCATCTTCTGTAAATTTTAGATTTTCTATATATTCAATGACTTGCTCAAGTCCTGCGGCGATAGCGAAGCCACCATTGTCAGGGACTTTTCTAAAGAACATATCGAAGACTGCCTCTGTATCCGCCACGCCATTGGCAATGTAGCCGTTGGCCATGGTGAACTCGTAGTAGTCCGCCAGCATCGATAGGTTTATGCTTTTATTATCTTTATTCATCTTAATCCTCCCATAAATCTTTTAATCTGCCTTCTAATTTGTATCTCACATGCTTTAGCTCACCTGTATTGCGTGAAGACGTGATGAGCATGAGCTTTCTGAGCTTATCTGAAAAGCTATTGATATAGTCCGCGCTCGCCTCGTATGAGCCGTGGTAGACGTATTTCAATAACTCGCCACCGAGTGCAACGACGTCGGCGCCTATGACGTAGGCTTTGAAGGCGTCCATTGCAGTCCTTATACCGCCTGAGGCGATTAGGGTAAATTTGTACTTCTTCTTGAGCTCCCTTGCATATAGTATGGAGAGTGCTGTTGGCGTGCCAAAGTCGAAGATATCCGAGAAATCTTCGGCAGCGTTTGCCATGGACTCGATCCTAGCAAAGTTTGTGCCGCCCACGCCTGATATGTCGATGTACTTGACACCGAGCTTAGCGAGATCCTCGATATTCCTTTGATTCATGCCAAAACCGCATTCTTTCACTATGACGGGCAGCTTAAAATACTTAAGTGCCGCCTCGATGTTCTTCATATAGCTAGTGAAATCCCTGTCACCCTCGCCATTAATAAGCTCTTGAAAAGCATTTAGATGTATGCAGATGGCGTTGGCATCGATTAAATCAACTGCCTTCTTCATCACATCCAAATTAGCTGTAGCACCGACATTGGCTATAAGGTAGCCGTCTTTGTTGACCTCACGTGCAATGGTAAATGTTTCAGGGAACTTCTTGTCCACAACAGCAATCTTCTCGCTTCCAAGCATCATAGGTATATTAAAGTCACGTGCAAGCCTAGCTAAAATCTCGTTGATTCTAAGCGCCTTTTCGGTGCCGCCAGTCATCGCGTTTATGTAAAAAGGACGAGAAAAGTTTCTGTTGAAGAATTTCTTTTCAAGTCGTACCTCGTCTATGGAAAGCTCAGGAAGAGAGTTATTGTCGATGAAGACATCTG
>ERZ1673697.2927-NODE-2927-length-13643-cov-4.439653_pt1 | contig 13643 bp, 8 predicted proteins | sample MGYA00580227_ERZ1673697 | MGnify/ENA primary metagenome ERZ1673697 (study PRJEB41218, sample SAMN15661759) | gut metagenome | host: Homo sapiens | place: Canada: London | collected 2015-08-20/2019-03-30 | study: EMG produced TPA metagenomics assembly of...
TAGATGAAAAATTGCTGTTGAGCGTAATTCGCCAGCCACTGGCTGATGAATTTAACTGGTCAGACTTCTTTTCAATCGGCTTTAGTCATCATATCGAAATAATATCCAAAGCTAAAACTTTGGAAGCAAGGCTATTTTATATACATGAGTGCGCTATTCGCTATTGGAGTAAATACACTTTAAGGGATTACTTAAAAGCAGACCTGTACAGCCACCGGGGAACTTTGCCTAACAATTTCGCACAAACATTGCCTGATACTAAGCAAGCGCTAAAAGCTGTTTGTTCATTCAAAGATGAATACTTGCTTGATTTCATCAATGTGGAGGAACTGGATGAGCAGGAAGAGGATTTAGACGAAAAGATAGTAGAAAAGTCGATTGTTGCCAACGTGAAGAAGTTTATTATGACTTTTGGGCAGGATTTCAGTTTTATAGGCAATCAATATCGTGTTGAAGTGGCTGGAGAGGAAATGTTCATTGATTTGTTGTTTTTCAATCGGGAACTTAATTCTTTAGTGGCGGTTGAATTGAAGTCCGGGAAATTCCGCAGTTCGTATTTAGGACAACTGAATACTTATCTTTCCGCTTTGGATTCATATGTGAGAAAACCGCACGAGAATCCCTCTATCGGAATAATACTTTGCAGAGAAATGAATCAAACTTTTGTAGAATTTGCAGTTCGTGATTATAACAAGCCGATGGGAGTCGCTACTTACCGTACATCCAAAGATATGCCGGAACGACTTCGTAACGCCTTGCCTGACATTGAGGAACTGAGAAAGTTATTGTAGAGCGAAAGCCTATCTCTTTTTTGGCAGGTAATTTCCTTTTGTTGCCTTTGTACACGAAGCCCACCACTAAGCGATTTTCTTCGTTTTTTTGTTACCTGCTATTAGTAATAGGTGGATTTATTTGCTGATAATCAGATTTGTATGGTGATGTGTTAATATGTGGCAAAATATTATTAATAGCTGGCAATTGTGGAAGAAGAGAAAAACAAGAGACTGAAGCTACCTTACTGCTGATAGTTTCCTATTGTAGAAATTGTTTTTTGCTTGATGAAACTTTAGTTTCATCGTCTTGAAACTGGAGTTTCCTCTGCTTGAAACTTTGGTTTCTTCAGCTTGGAACTAAAGTTTCTGCGGCTTGAAACTATTGGTTTCAATGCTTTGGAACTATAGTTTCATCGCATGGAAACCAACTAGACTAAGCTATTCTTTGATTTATCATTCCAAGGAGCAATATATGATAGTAGCAGGATATGACAGCAAAGCGTGACGGCATTGTGACAACAAAATGTGCTGTCACAATGCTGTCACGCCCTGCTGTCACCTCTTTATTAGCTTATAATCAGTGTGTTATTTAGCTTTTGGTGACAGATGACAGCAATTTTAGATATTTAAATTCTCATGTAGAGGTGAATTTGTTAAAGGTTAAAAAAGGACATAATTTCCGATTTATGGGACACTATATTTATCTTTGCTACCAGTTTTTAAAATCGGAAAAATGAAGATTACGAAGAAGAAAATAGCTTGGGGCATCGTTCTCCTGATATTGATTGCCGGTGGTGTCATTTGTAAGATACGCTGGAAAGTCTGGTTCCACAATATCCCTGAAATACGCTATGTGCTGACGGAAGACCCGCAACGGGTATTTCTGACATTCGGAAATGACGGCGAACTGTCCCGTAATGTGAGCTGGGTGTGCGGAGGCGTTTCCAAGCAGGCAAAGCTGGAATATACAAAGATCGGTTCCGGAGATACTCTTCTCGTTGACGGCTCTTCCAAATTTCTCCGTACACTGGGCGGGTTCGGTTATGCCAACTGGGCAAAATTTAAAGAACTCTCTTATGGCGATTCCTACTCTTATCGGGTATGGAATGACGATCGCTCATCCGATTGGTATTCGTTCACGATGCAACCCGATTCGACTGATCATTTCTCCTTTATATTTATAGGTGACGTGCAGGATACTTTGCGTGGAAAGACACGTGGCTTTATGGAAAATGTGCGCCATCGCTATCCGCAGGCGGACTTCTATATGTTTGCCGGTGACTTTGCAGAGCGTCCGATGAACTGTTACTGGGATGAAGCCTATCAGAGTGTGGATTCCATAGCTCCCACCAAACCGATATTGGTTTCTCCGGGAAATCATGAATATGTAAAAGGACTGGTACGTGTTTTGGAGAAACGATTTGCTTATGTCTTTTCTTATCTGCTCGAATCGAGGTATAAAAATAATAATGTATATTCTATTGATTACAACGATGCCACTATCATCACGCTGGATAGTAACCGTGATCCTTGGTTCCTCTTCTCTCAACGGGAATGGCTGGAGAAAACGCTGAAGGCTTCGAAAAAGAAATGGAAGATCGTCATGCTCCATCACCCGGTATATTCTATAAAAGGTAAGACGAACAACCTTGCCGTGCGCTGGATGTTCGACGGACTGTTCCGTGAATATGGAGTAGACTTAGTGCTTCAGGGACATGAGCATAACTATGCCCGTATGACTAATAAGAACGATGAGGGCGAAATGACCACCCCGTTGTATCTGGTAAGCCACGCTTCCCCGAAGAGTTACCGTCTATCTTTCAATGATAAGTATGATCGTTTCGGGACGAACCGCCGTTTCTACCAGCATATCGACGTGACGGGAGACACGCTCCGGATGCAAGCTTATCTGGAGAATGACTCACTGTACGATGATGTCCGTATTGTGAAGAACGCTTCCGGCACTCAAATCATTGACAATGCAAAAGACATTCCGGAGATACTTGAAATGCCTGCAAGGTTGAGTGGAAAGAAGGCCGAAGAGTTCGAACGGAATGCTGAGAAGTGGAGGAACCGTTCCTTAGTAAAGTAAATACTTCTGTCTCATATCACGGTAGGTCTGCAACTCCTTTTGCCAGCTGTCACGGATTTCCTCTTCCGATTCTCCTTTAAGGATCGCTTTGCGTACCGAATCCGTTCCCATCAGTAAGTCAAACCATCGGGGACGGGAGAAGAATGCTGCGCCTTCGCCGAATAAACGGTAGAAACGCAGAAAGTAACGGAGCGTGAAACCGTTTACGTCTGTTACGTTCCGTAAATCTTCGCCATAACAAGTGACTCCTTTGTGCATCGGATTTTTGTCGAATCCCGGCAGGGAGCGCGGAGTGAAGGCAAAATCGCCATACTTTTTGTTAGGTGCGCCTAACACCTGAAAAGGAAAGGTCGTTCCGCGTCCCACACTGACACGTGTTGCTTCAAAAGGGCAAAGTGAGGCATAAAGGCGGATGGATTGTGCATTGGGCAAGTTGGGAGATGGTTTCACGGGAAGTACATAGGGCTGTCCGTGTTTCCACCCTTTTACGGGAATCACAGTCAGCGGACAAGTCTTTGCCTGGGTAGTCATCCATCCTTCTCCATTGATCATCTGCGCCAGCTCTCCGATAGTACAACCGTGAAGAACCGGCAAAGGCAGCATTCCGACAAAACTTTTATATCCGGCTTTTAATACAGGTCCCTCTACGTAATCGCATGGATTGGGGCGGTCCAGTATAATCATCTCTTTTTTGTTTTCCGCACAAGCTTCCATTACATAATACATCGTACTGATATATGTATAGAAACGTGCGCCCACATCCTGGATGTCGAACAAGATTACATCGATATCTTTCAGTTGGGCGGCAGTCGGTTTTTTATTATCTCCGTAGAGCGAGACGATGGTTACTCCCGTACGGCTGTCTTTTCCGTCTTTTACTGTTTCACCGGCATCCGCGTTGCCGCGGAAACCGTGTTCCGGTGCAAAGACTTTCACTATATCGATTTTTTGTTTTAATAAAGTATCCAGCAGATGAATTGGCTCTGTGCCGACGATGGAAGTGTGGTTTACCACCATTCCTACCCGTTTCCCTTTGATTAACGGCAGGTATTGATCCATACGCTCGGCACCCGTAATTACTTTTCCACTGGCGTATGTAGAACACAGTATTATGAACAGAGAGAAAAGAATGAGGGAACTTCTGGCTTGCATATCAGTAAATTTTTGTAATATTGCACAAAAATATCATTTATCAGTAAGGGAACAAGTAATAACTAGTGAAAAAGTATGAATCCAATAGAAATCATCGACAAATTTTATCCGCAGGATACGGAACAACGACACATTCTACTAATACATAGCCTTTCTGTAGCCCAAAAAGCTTTGAAGATTGTAGATGCACATCCTAACTTACCTATCAACCGCAGCTTTGTCAGAGAAGCCGCGCTTCTGCACGATATAGGAATCTTTATGACCGATGCTCCCACCATCCAATGTTTCGGAGAGCATCCCTACATCGCACACGGTTATCTGGGTGCAGACCTTTTGCGAAAAGAAGGTTTTGAACGCCATGCACTGGTTTGCGAACGTCACACCGGAGCCGGACTGACACTGGAAGAAATCATAGAACGCCAGCTTCCTGTTCCTCATCGTGAGATGGTGCCCGTCACTCTGGAAGAGCAAATAATCTGTTTTGCCGATAAATTCTTTTCTAAAACTCATCTTGACGAAGAAAAGACAGTAGAAAAAGCCCGGAAAAGCATTGCAAAATATGGTGAAGAAGGTCTAAACCGCTTTGATGGGTGGTGCTCTTTGTTTTTATAGCACTAAAAAATAATTAAATAACGGAGATTCTCACGCATTATTGATGAAGATTGTGTACTTTTGCCACTTCAAGCGTAAAACTATTAGTTAATGGCGCCATTGAGAGCAAAAATAATTATATCATTCATATTGCTGATTGTCTTGCTGATGCTTCCTGATGAGGCTACGTCTCAGCGTCGAAGAAGAGGGATGATTGCCTCCAACACTGTACAAACGGATTCCCTTAACAGGAAAGATTCGTTAGGGGCGGATACAGTTGTGGTACGCGTCGACTCTGTAGCACCGACAAAGAAACAACCGCTCGATGCACCGGTTATTTATGAATCTAACGACTCCACCACTTTTACATTGGGAGGTGCCGCTACGCTTTATGGTAGCGGCAAAGTCAACTACCAGAACATTGAGCTGGCAGCGGAAGTGATTTCCATGAATCTGGACAGCAGTACAGTACACGCCTACGGTATTAAAGACACGACGGGAACGATCAAAGGTAAACCTGTCTTTAAAGAAGGTGAAACTGCATACGATACAGAAACAATCAGCTATAACTTCAAGAGCAAGAAAGCGGGAATCACCGATATTATCACTCAACAGGGTGAAGGTTATGTGACCGGTAGCAGAGCCAAGAAAGGAGCAAATGATGAAATCTTTATGGAGCACGGTCGCTACACGACTTGTGATCATCATGACCATCCTCACTTCTATATGCAGTTGACAAGAGCCAAAGTGCGCCCCAAGAAGAATGTAGTGACAGGACCTGCCTATCTTGTGGTGGAAGATGTTCCCCTGCCGCTGGCTGTGCCGTTTTTCTTCTTCCCTTTCTCCAGCAGCTATTCTTCGGGTTTCATTATGCCGACGTATATGGATGATTCAAGCCGTGGTTTCGGTCTGGCGGAAGGCGGATATTACTTTGCTATGAGTGACATCATGGACTTGAAGCTGACAGGAGATATATTCACGAAAGGTTCATGGCGGCTTTCCGGATTGACCAATTATAATAAGAGGTACAAATACTCCGGTACATTGCAGGCGGATTATCAGGTGACCAAGACCGGAGACAAAGGAATGCCGGATTATACGGTTGCCAAAGACTTCAAGGTAGTGTGGAACCACCGTCAGGATGCCAAGGCAAGTCCGAACAGTACTTTCTCCGCCAGTGTGAACTTCTCTACCAGTAGTTACGAACGATCTAACATCAACAACCTTTATAACTCCCAGTTGTTGACTCAGAATACAAAGACATCAAGTATCAGTTACTCCCGTAGTTTCCCCGATATCGGTCTGACCTTGTCTGGAACGACCAATATTGCGCAGACCATGCGTGACTCATCCATTGCAGTAACGCTTCCTGACCTTAATATTACATTGAGCCGTCTGTTTCCCTTCAAGCGGAAGAAGGCTGCCGGAGCCGAGCGTTGGTATGAGAAGATATCAATCAGTTATACAGGACGTCTGACGAACAGTATCCGTACTAAGGACGACCGTCTGTTCAAGACCGGTATCAGCGGATGGGAAAATGCGATGAATCATAATATTCCTATCAGTGCTACTTTTACACTGTTCAAGTATTTGCAGGTTTCTCCTTCGGTCAACTATACAGAACGCTGGTATACCCGTAAAATGAATCAGACGTATAATATGGAAGAACATAAGTTGGACCCTAACCTGAATGATACTGTTAATGGTTTCTATCGGGTATCCAACTATTCTGCCAGCATTAGTTTGAGTACGAAACTGTATGGTATGTATAAACCTCTTTTTATGAAGAAGAAGGAGATACAGATTCGTCACGTTGTTACTCCGCAGGTAAGTCTGAGCGGGGCTCCCGGATTCAGTAAGTATTGGGAGGAATATACCGATTATAATGGCAATACTCAATATTATTCTCCTTTTACGGGACAACCTTTTGGAGTTCCATCACGCGAAGGTTCGGGAACGGTTAGTTTCTCGTTGTCCAACAATCTGGAAATGAAATATTATGATGCTAAAAAGGACACGCTTAAAAAGGTCAGTCTGATTGATGATTTGAGTGCGAATATGTCTTATAATATGGCGGCAAAGGAAAGACCTTGGAGTGATTTGAGTTTGAATATCCGTATGAAGCTGACCAAGAATTATACTTTCAATATGAACGCTTCATTTGCAACTTATGCCTACGCTTTCGATAAGAACGGTAATGTAGTGACCAGCAATCGTACGGAATGGTCTTATGGACGTTTCGGACGTTTCCAGGGGTATGGTTCTTCTTTCAACTATACCTTTAATAACGACACTTGGAAAAAGTGGTTCGGTCCGAAGGAAGACGCTGAACAGGATAAGAATAAGAAGGATTCTGAAGATGGAGACGGAGAAGATTCTGAAGGAGCGGAAGATGGAACTACGACCAAGAAGGTAGAGAAGGCGCAAGCCGACCCGGACGGTTATCAGGTATTCAAGATGCCTTGGTCTTTAAGTTTCAGTTATTCATTCAATATTCGTGAGGACAGGACTAAGCCTATCAACCGTTATTCAATGCGTTATCCGTTTACTTATACCCACAATATTAATATGAACGGAAATATAAAGATTTCCAATAACTGGTCGCTTTCATTCAATTCGGGTTATGACTTTCAGGCAAAAGAGATTACGCAGACTTCTTGTACGATCTCACGTGACCTGCACTGCTTTAACCTTTCTGCCAGCCTTTCACCATTCGGACGCTGGAAATACTACAATGTAACCATTCGTGCTAATGCAAGTATTCTTCAAGACTTGAAATATGAGCAGAGAAGCCAGACACAAAGTAATATTCAGTGGTATTAATGAAGGAAATAAAGAATAGAGAATAAGTCCGGAAGGATAAGATATAAAAACGGCTGCATGATCTTTTGTGATGACGCAGCCGTTTTTCTTTATGTCTCAATCCGGTCTATCGGATTTGGTATTACCATATTATTTCCGTTTCTCCGTTTGCTTTCAGATAATCGTTTGCACGGCTGAAGTGTTTGTTGCCGAAGAAACCATTGTAGGCAGAAAGGGGAGAGGGATGAGCAGAGCTAAGTACCAGATGCTTGTTGCGGTCGATGAAAGCTCCTTTTCGTTGGGCATAAGCTCCCCACAGGATAAATACAAGATGTTCCCGTTCTTCTGCCAGTGCGCGGATAGCGGCATCTGTAAAAGCTTCCCATCCACGATTCTGATGAGAGCCTGCCTGATGAGCGCGTACAGTCAGAGTGGCGTTGAGCAATAATACTCCTTGCTCAGCCCAGCGAGTCAGGTTACCGGTAGTAGGAGCGTCTGTACCTATGTCTGCCTTTATCTCTTTAAAGATATTGACCAAAGAAGGAGGGAAGGGTACTCCGTCGTTTACAGAGAAACAGAGTCCATGTGCTTGCCCCGGTCCGTGGTACGGGTCTTGTCCGATGATTACTACCTTCACTTTGTCGAAAGGACAGAGGTTGAAGGCGTTGAAAATAAGTTTTCCCGGAGGGAAAATCTGATACTGGCTATATTCACTTTTTACGAATTCTGTCAGTGTGCGAAAGTAATCTTTTTCAAATTCAGGCTGTAAGTGTGTTTTCCAGCTTTCTTCTATTTGTACGTTCATAGCTATTATATAAGGTGTATATCAAGTTCTTCACATTCTTTACGCATATCTTCGGGCCAGATGCTGGCTTGTATTTCTCCGATATGAGCTTTGCGAAGGTAAAACATACACAAACGGGATTGACCGATACCGCCACCGATAGATAGTGGAAGTGTGTCATCCATTAATCGTTTGTGGAAATAAAGTTTCAGTCTCTCTTCTTCGTTTTCTTCTTTGAGCTGGCGTTGTAGCGCTTCTTTGTCTACACGAACACCCATAGAGGACAGTTCGATGGAGCGTTGCAGTACATCATCCCAAAGTAAAAGGTCACCGTTCAGTCCCGGCAGGTTGTTCAGGCCGGTGGATGTGTAGTCATCATAATCCGGTGCACGTCCGTCATGTTTTTTGCCGTCGCTTAGTTTGCAACCGATACCGATGATAAATACGGCACCGTATTTTTGGCAGATGGCATGCTCACGGCATTTGGGTTCCAGGTTCGGATAGAGTTGGCGTAGTTCTTCCGAATGGATAAAATGTAATTTCTGAGGCAGACAAGGTTTGATCTGCGGATACATTTCATATACCATGTATTCTGTACGGATCATGGCAGCGTAGATACGATTTACGATCTCTTTCAGGAAATCTACGTTTCTGTCCTCGTTGGTGATGACACGTTCCCAGTCCCATTGGTCTACATAGAGCGAATGGAGGTTTCCGAGTTCTTCATCAGAACGGATGGCGTTCATGTCGGTATAGATACCGTATCCCGGTTCGATATTGTAATCGGCGAGAGTTAATCTTTTCCATTTGGCTAATGAATGAACGACTTCTGCTTGTGCGTCACCTAAATCCTTGATAGGGAATGAAACAGGACGTTCTATACCATTCAAGTCGTCATTGATACCCATTCCTTTCAGTACGAAAAGAGGGGCTGTCACGCGTCTGAGGCGTAATTCGGATGACAAGTTTAACTGGAAGAACTCTTTTATTTGTTTGATTCCCAACTCTGTTTGTTTTAAGTCGAGTAACGGTTTATAGTTCTTTGGTTTTATCAAGTAACTCATAGGATTGTTGATTGTTAATTGTCGGCAAAGATAGGAATAATATTAATATCTGTATTGGATATTCTCTAAAAGATTGTCAAATTGATAAAGTATATGCTCTAAAGCATTTCAAAATAACAGAATGTTAAGGGGCAATACTGACTTAAGAACTATAAAAAAAGATGAATCATTAGGAAGATGAGAAGATTTTTTATACTTTTGTCATCGCATTTAGGAAATGGCCCCGTAGCTTAGTGAATAGAGCGTCAGATTCCGGTTCTGAAGGTCGTGCGTTTGAATCGCACCGGGGTCACATGAAAATCCCTTGATAATCAGCAGTTATCAAGGGATTATTGTTTTTATATGACTTTTATCCTAGCTTCTCGATACCTGCAATCCTTTATCGGAAAGCGTCATTTCAACAAAGCGTGCACGCGGATTAGGAGCCTGTTCGGTCAATATCCGACGGATGCATCCGGCCGCTTGCGGATCTTTAGCCACCATATATAAGTAACCGCCACCTCCTGCACCGGGCAATTTATATCCCAGCGTATAATCTTTGATTTGTTCGATAATGGCTGCTACTGCCGGTGGATTCGTGCCACTGTCCAATGCTTGGTTTTGTATCCAGCTTTTGCCGACAAGATTGCCGAAAGTTTCGAAATTACTTCGCAGGATAGCTTCGCTCATATCCATCGCATGGGCTTTCATTTCTGCTAATAAACTAAGATGCACTCCGGAGTTAAGGAACATGGAACTGACAATTTCAGCCAAGATTCCTTTGGCTGTACGGGTGATTCCAGTATAATAAAGCAGATGGCAATCCCGATATTCCGGCTGCACAAAGAGCTGGTCGGGTAACCACCGTACTAATGGATGTTGTTCGAAGCCGGATTCGGATTGCAGCAGTTTTACGCCGGGGAATACGCCGCCGTATTGATCCTGCCATCCGCCGCCGGTGGTGAGCAATTGTTCCAATACCAGTGTATAATTGCAGATGTCGTTCCTATCCCATGCCAGTCCGCAAAAATCATTGATAGCTCCGAGTACGGTAGATGCAAGGATAGAACTGGTACCTAGTCCCGAACCTGCCGGAATGGCGGCCAGTAAAGTGATTTCCAGTCCTGAACCGAACGCTTTCAGATGTTCTTCCAATGACGCATGAGATTCCGCCGCAAATAATGGGGCAAATCCTGCCAGGGTAAGTGCTGCCTTTGGTATGGAGAAAGGCGAACCGACTTTCTTGTAATCCTGCAATTCCTCATAACTTCGGATAACCTCCACAGCTCCCATATCAATGGAACGAAGTACGATATGGAACTCGTGACATGGTTTGACGTATACCTGTAGCGGCGGCTGCCCATTCAACTCAATCGCCAGATTGACTACACTTCCTCCCGAATAGAGAGAGTAGGGAGGTGTATCTGTCCATCCTCCTGCAACGTCAATGCGCACCGGACTACGCCCCCATACGATCTGATCCGAATAAACATTGAGTTTAGGATAGTTCTTTTTTCCGGCAACGGCTTCCAGTAATCCGTCACGGAGTAGCTGGAACGCGGCTTGTTCTTCTTTGCAGCCTTCATTGCCTTGCAGCTTCAGGATACGTGCCCGAAGCATACGGTTATGTATACGCACCATGGGTGCGGCATCCTCTTTCAAGACAGCGGGAACATCCAGATTGAGCCGGACAAATTCATTGGCGGCGTCTTGCAAGTCAAGCTGATAGAATACACTCTTCTCATAATTGGCGGACAATCCTTTCCAGTTATCCCTGCGGAAAGCGCTGCGCTGTGCGTAAAGACGTTCCAGATTCGCTTGTGCCGATATCTCGTCAGCGGATAGTTTTTCAGCTCTCAGCCATAACTCTTTTCCTTGTTTTAGTTGTGGCTCAGCTGTCATCCAGCGTATTAAAATACCCAGTTCTTCGATGGAAGTCGTTACGGGGAAAACAGGAGCAGCTTGCAGATCATCTGTACGTCCTTTTATGTCTTCCAGCCCAATCTCTCTTTCCTTCATCCACTGTGTGAAAGAGTTCCCCAAGTAGGTGGTCGAGTCATTACTTAAATCACCTTTGAAAACATCATCCAGCCCATAAGGCCGTGCGACAAAGGCTGCGTCTCCCATAGGAACGATGTCGATGCAGACTCCGTCCGGCAGGTTTATATTCCAATGGTTTTCGGGAACTCCTGTAATAATCTGTCGTGAACCTAATTTCCATCCTTCTCCTACGTGGCTGTTCTCAATCCATAAATTGGCGTTCTCTGCAGATAACTTCACTTGGGTAAACGAGTTTTGTATAAAGATGGCAGGATTCGGTTTTACTTTCCGGTGCATGATACGCCTTTGGTCACGCACTTTGTCCTGTATGGCGAGTGTGGAAGAAATCAGTTCCCGACTCGTTCCGAAATGATAAAACTCTCCGCCGGGTAAAGGCAGGATTGCTACCGAAAGTTTGTTTACTTCGTCGTCTGTCGTTTGGGGATGCTCTCCCAGTGCCAGGCCATAATCCGAATATAAATCGTAGTAGCTGATATCATTCGTGCCTTCTTTCAATGACCGTTTCATCAATACCTCAACGGCACGGTCACTTAATATCCATATACCGATATCCATCAGGAAAAGATGGGTCTTTGATAATCCTTCCAATTCCTCTAAAGAAGGTTTCTGCAACATGAAGTCGAGCACTTCCGGCTTCTTGCGGTCCGATACGAATACTCCGTGGTGAGTAGCCAGTGAAGGATTCACCCATAAACCATAACATACGACATCTACTTCCGGGATGTCTTGCAGCGGTTTTTCCGAACGGATATATACGTCTCCGCTGGCTATCAGCGTGTTCAAGCCTTTCGGAGCCTGCTTCATGATTCTTTCGTATAGCGGAAGTTGCAGCGACAGCAGATTCTGTCCCAGCTTTTGTCCTCTCTCCCAACTGAAAACCGGTATGGGAGTCAGTATTTTGCCCGAAGGAGCATAGCCGGGCAAGCGGCGGCTTTGTCCTCCCGCATGCAGCAAAATCTTTTTTTCGTTTCCAATCCATTTGCTGAAAGTCTCTTCCGGTGCAAAAGCCTGATGGCAGGCCTGCAACAGCCAGGTCGTTCCTCCTCCGGAGCCTAACTTGCTGCCTACAGGGTCTGATGTACAAAACCAGTCAGTATGATTCACTTCTTCCAGTTGATGAAAACTGTCAATTAAGTTGGGAGGTAAGGATAATAACTTTTGCATAGTAGAATCGGTATTTATTGGTTTATAACATGATTGTATCCCAGCTATCGCAGAGTGCCTGCATAGAAGGAAACAGCAGATCGGCTCCGGCATCCAGCAACACCTGTCCGTCCAACGGACCAGTATTGACCGCGATTGTGAAAATTCCGGCTTTATGTCCTGCTTCCACGCCCAATGGGGCATTTTCGATAACGATTGCTTCGTCAGCTTTGAACCCTCCTTTTCTTAATGCCATCAGATAAGGTTCTGGATTAGGTTTGCCATATTTCACGTCAAAAGCGGTCACCATTAGCTCTTTATGAAACATTCCCGGAAAATTGTGTTCCAGACGTTCCAACAAAGAAAGCTGTCCCGAACCAGTGACTACCATAGGAGTCAGCCCTTCACTCTTTACTTTCTGCAAAAGTTCCCATGCGCCGGGCATACGTTCTGCTTCCGGATAAGAATTGAACAGGATACTTTTTTCGTGATATATACTTTCTATTTCCTCTTGTGTGGCCTCTTTTCCTAATTCACGTTGAAATACGATATTGATAGTCGATGCCCCCGTGCGTCCTTCGTGCATATATGCTTCTTCCCGGCTCAGATCAAGGCCGTGAGTTTTCATGACTTGATGCCATGCTTCGGAGTGATAGGGCATGGAGTTAAAGAGCACGCCGTCCATATCGAACAGGACGGCTTTCAGTTTCTTTCTCATAATTGGGTTAGATGGAATCTGTTTGATATTTATTCTTTTTTCAGCATATCTTTCAGTTCAGGCACGGTGATCACTACATCATGCTGAGCTTCCGATTGTTTGCCGATATATCTGTAGACTATATTTCTGTCACAATTCACACAACTTTTGATAAACAGTTGGGTAGCAAGATCGGTCTGATTGCCTAATGTTTCGATAATACCTTGTTTCACCTCTGCGGCATTTGCTTTAATCTGGTTCATATCACACAGATCTTCGTCAACACGACAGATATAAATCACTGCTTCATCGCTGAGTTCGATTTTCTCGATCAGAACGTCCTCACTTGCCTGTATCGGGAACTGTAAGTTTGCCATCTGTACCTGCGTTTCCAGTTTAGCCAGGTCGCTTTCGGTGGTGTCGACATCCTTATTGAGAATTTCCTTAATTTCATCTGTTGTCAGTTCGCAGACTACCTGCTCTCCCGAATCTTTACCTATATATA
>ERZ1673697.2928-NODE-2928-length-13640-cov-63.284579_pt1 | contig 13640 bp, 10 predicted proteins | sample MGYA00580227_ERZ1673697 | MGnify/ENA primary metagenome ERZ1673697 (study PRJEB41218, sample SAMN15661759) | gut metagenome | host: Homo sapiens | place: Canada: London | collected 2015-08-20/2019-03-30 | study: EMG produced TPA metagenomics assembly of...
GCAAGGTCTGTTCCCGGTAATTCAGTTTCTCAAATGCCCGCTGCACCTTTTCTGCTTGTATGCCGTTCCAGAGGATGTCGGTATAGTTCCAGCTATCGTCAAGGGCTATATCCTCGCCTGTTTCCTCGCCGTCCTCGTCCGTTATATAGAACGGCTGCTGGTTGCGGATTCCACGGACAACTTTCAGATATTCTTCCGCAAGAGCAAGGTCGCAGTTATACTTCTTGGAAAACTGGTTGACCGCATCTTTGGTGTTATGGTACAGCCACGCCATTGATCGCACCATTTTGTAATTGGTCAGAGAGGATACCGACCATTTTTCTTCGCCCATGCGGAAACGGAGCATAGAATCCCAGATGAACGGATAGATGTATGTAGCATACTCCGCACCCTTGGCAGGATCATAGTCCATCAGCTTTTGGAGCATTTGCTCCCGGCAGGAGATCTTTATATCGATAAATCGGTCTGTGTCGTACAGATTGCCGCCGTCCACACTGAGAAAGCCTTTGATGCGCTTGTTGAGCTGCGTTTCGTAGTGGTGCAGAAAGAACGAAAAATATAGCAAATTCTTTTCCCGCAAAGCAGACAGGATATATTCATTCAGACTGTCCACCGCTGGCGGTTCCGGTTCCAGTTGGAAGATGCGCTCTGCCACATAGGGGATGATGCCGTCACCGTGTGGATTAACTTGGTGCTTCGGTATGTATCCGGTCATGTTCCACGAAAAATCATTTAGCATAGCGCACCTCCCTTCTAAGTAATCAGCGGGAATAATTAACCATAATTCCAAGTTTGTCTTGCAGCATTTATATTATCCAGAAGAACAGATGCAGGATTTGCCTCGTAATAGTACGTGCTCATATCCAAAATGCCTTCTTCCATTTCACCCCACTCTGCTGTGCGAGAAACAAAGATTCTATTATATACACACCAATCGCATGTGGTGGTGAAAGCAGCAATATCTGCAAAGTCTTTTGGAAATACAATTCTTCTTCCATTTGATGTTGGCTTAAGATAGTTCTCCATTATTTCTTTGAAATTCTTCAGATCATAATCCGTAGCGTTTTCCAAAGCTTTACAGACAATCAATTCTTCGTGCGTGAATTCTGTAAGTGTTTCTAAATGGTTTGCAAGAATTAGACCATAAATAACGCAAACCTTTGGGCATTCTGCATTTACGGTTTGTTTGAACAGATTGGCTACGATAATAGCCTTTTCCGGGCTGGAGTTTACATAGTTGTAAAGCTCGTTCAATCTTCTTTCGAGATTAAAGCCAGATGCAAGACCGTTCAGTAGATGGCCGAGTTTGAAGGTATTGTATTCAGATAGAAGATCATTTCCTATTCCGCCTACAATTCCCGCAACTGGGTTTACTACGCCCAACACACCAATAGAGCCAGAACGGATTATTTTGGTCATAGGATTGTCCATAACCCGGCTAAGCGCATTCCCAATATCAGTTAAATCATATTTCTGTGCCATTACATATTCCTCATTTCGTCCGTAATTTTGCTTCTTTCTTCAAAGCAGCCTGTCCCATCTCTTTTTCGTAATCACCTTTGGCATAGGCGACATTGCTCAGCGCTCGAAGCATTTTATCCTTTGCCAGCTTTTTCATAACCTCTGCAAGATCAGCGTCCAGAGTACCACGCTTCACATAGCGGTTTATGGTGTTCAGCCGTTTCTCATAAATCTGTTTCACCGGATGATCGTCCGCAAGCTCCCGTTGTTCTCTGCCTTTCAGGTTGCCGATCTGTCGGCAAGTGCGGTGCAGCTTGTCCCCCGGTGCATAGCCGCCGCAGTATTTGGTGTGCCTTGCGTTGGTGGTGAGGAACCACTTGCCGCAGATTTTGCATTTTTTCGGGGCATGACCAACACATAAGCCCTCAAAAAGATCAGACCGGAACATCCCTACAAAGGATACATAGTGCATCCGCTTGACCAGCTTCGCAACTTTTTCGCCGGGACGGATGACCGATATATACTGAACGGAATTATTCAAAGTAGACATCCAGGCATTGCCCTCCGTGATAGAGAACTCCGGCGGAAAATAGTCGCCGAACATTTTTGCAAAACCCTCTGCGGTGCGTTCTGCTTCATTGCCGTCTGATTTTTCTGCAAAATCAAGCATGGCCGTTTGGTATTCCCCAAGGGAGTATGCCAGATGCCCGAAAACTGCGGTATAGCGTTGGAGCATCATCGCATCGGCAAAGTTCTGGATTTCTTCAAATTGCAAAGAATTGGTTGCGGCTTTTATGGCAAACTCCACATATTTCAGCGCATTGTCCACAGTAAAGACTTTTTCAATCCGTTCTCTGTGCTTTGAGATATTCATATAGGAGAACGGCGGTGTTTGACTGAGAATATCAAGCATCGTCAGAGCAGCTTCCGTTGCAATAGGACAGAGTGCAGAAGCATCCTGTCCGGCGTTTAATATTCCAAGCAGCAGATTGATTTTCTCGCATTGCTCGTTCATCTTTGCGATGGTATCCGCAGGGACATTCAGCGCATCACAGGCAAGAGCGCCGACAGGAAGTGTTTTTCCCTCATATATGACCGTATCCTGCCAAAAATCCAATGTCATCAGTTCTTGGTTCATGCTTGCCCCTCCTGTCCTGTTTTTTCATTTTCTTAATTCTATCATGCTAATGTAAAGAAATCTACATCTATCCATAAGTTGTCCTGTTTTTTGAAACGGGGTTGTCCTCCGATTAGCCTGTTTTTTGAAAAATCCGGCATAACCATAGTAGAAGGAGCCAAACCCCTGCCAATCACGGCGGGTGTTTCGTGCTTTCTAAATACTATGAACGGAGGTTTTTCTATGACAATCTATGAAATCATCAAGGCGGCAATCAGCGTAAAGCAAGCCGCAAAACACTACGGGCTGAATGTCAACCGCAATGGTATGGCTTGCTGCCCGTTCCACAACGACAGGCATCCGAGCTTGAAGCTGAACGAGGATTATTTCTTCTGCTTCGGCTGCGGAGCCAAGGGGGATGTAATCGACCTTGTGGCAAGACTGTTCGATCTGAGCAGTTATGAAGCAGCGCAAAAGCTGGCTGCGGACTTCGGGCTTGACCCGAAACCGCCCACTGCCGCAGCTATGGTCAAGCCAAAGCGTCCCTATATCCGTCAGTTCCGGGAGAATGAAATGCTGTGTTTCCGGGTGCTGACGGATTATCTGCATCTGCTGGAAGATTGGAAAATACGATACGCACCCAAGACACCGGAAGATGCTCTGGATGACCGTTTTGTGGAAGCCTGCCAAATGCACTGCTATATCGAATATATGGCAGATGTGCTGACGGTGGGTGATCTGGAAGAACGGGTGGCATTGGTGGACAAGCTGATGCAGGACGACAAAATTGCTTTTCTGCAAGAGTATACCGCACGAAAGAAAAAGGAGGTGGCGCACCGTGGCGAAGAACCGGAAAACGCCTAATATGAATTTTCCTGTCTGGTTTGACGGGCAGAACATCAACGAAGCTCTGTTTTGTGAAGAATTTCTGCATGAGCGCAGAATCATCTTCGCAAACGGAGCTTTTTTCACGCCCGATGGTCGAGTGACGGATGACCTTCCTCTGCGTGGGGAGATTTACGACAAGCTGAAATTTTGTGCCGTGAACAACATCCCACGGAAGATCACCAACATTCTGGAAGTGCTGAAACTGGAAGCGCAGGTGTCTGACTTCCCTCCGGAGCAGGATCGCATCCATGTTGCCAACGGTACGCTGCTCTTGAACGGCACTTTCACCGAAGGCAGACCGGCTATCGTGCGAAGCCGTCTGCCTGTCGGCTATAATCCCGATGCTCCTGCACCGGTGATCTGGCTGAACTTTCTGGATGGGTTGCTTTACGCCGAGGACATTCCAACTTTGCAGGAGTTTATCGGCTATTGCCTGATTCCCTCCAACAAGGGGCAGCGCATGATGGTGATTAAAGGCAACGGTGGCGAGGGTAAATCTCAAATCGGTGCGGTGCTGTCCACCATCTTCGGCACGAATATGAAAGACGGCAGCATCGGGAAGATTTCTGAAAACCGTTTTGCCCGTGCCGATCTGGAACACATCCTGCTGTGCGTGGATGATGATATGCGGATGGAAGCTCTGCGTCAGACCAACTATGTAAAATCCATCGTGACTGCACAGGGCAAAATGGACTTGGAACGCAAGGGCAAGCAGAGTTATCAGGGCTGGATGTTTGCCCGGTTGCTGGCATTCAGCAATGGTGATCTGCAAGCCCTATATGATCGCAGCGATGGTTTTTACCGCAGACAGCTTGTGCTGACCACCAAAGAAAAGCCCATGGACAGAGCCGATGATCCTGACCTTGCAGAGAAGATGAAAGCTGAAGCCGAGGGTATCTTCCTGTGGGCATTTGAAGGCTTACAGCGGCTTGTTGCCAACAACTTTAAGTTTACGGAGAGTGACCGTATCCGGAAAAACCGGGAAGCGGTCAAGCGTGACAACAACAATATCTTTGATTTCATGGAGTCGGAGGGATACATCCGATTGAAAGCGGATGCTTCCATCAGCTCTAAGGATTTCTATGAAATCTACCGGATGTGGTGTGAGGAAAACTCCCTTGCACCGCTGAAAGCCCGTAGCTTCAGCGATGCCATGATTGCCAATGCCGGGAGATTCAATCTGGAGCATTGCAACAACATCACCAACTCTGCCGGACGGCGGGTGTGGGGCTTTATGGGCGTGGAAGCTGTGGCAAGACCTCATATAAATGGATTTTACGATGTTTCACCGTGTACGTACGTACCGGAGGACTGGCGGGATTGATTTTGCCAGTCATGCTCTGTACGTATGTACGCAGCATTTACCCCTGTTTTCTTCCGTTATAGGAAACAGCAGCTTTCAAAGCTGACCTGTTTTCGGGCATTAAAAATCAATGGTAATGGAAACAGCAAAGTTTTTGACCGCAGGACGAAACTATTTCACGAAATCGTGCTTCTCTGAACCGTGTACCCTGTTCACGGAACAATGGGTGTTTTCACTATTCCAGACCAAACCACACAAAACGGCAAAGTGGGATATGGTCATATATGGACAGGACATCACAAGCGAAATTCTGAACGGATTTCGGAGATTGCAGATTTTTCACTGTTCGGTGCATCCACTCCACCTTGGAGCGCAGAGGTTGCACCGACACATGAACTGAATTATGGAGGATTTTATCAATATGAATATACGCAACGAAATAAAGGCACAGATCATCCGTGCCGGGATGACCATGCAGGAAGTTGTTGACCTGCTCTCGGACGAGTACGGATGGAGCGACAGCGTTTCCAACCTGTCCGCAAAATTACAGCGGGAAAGTATACGATACAAGGAAGTATTGGAGCTTGCCGCTGTGCTTGGTTACGACATCGTATGGCAGAAAAGACGGGAGAAGTGATACCCCGGCAACAGCCCTCCGCATCTCCCGTCCCCATAGGCGCACCGCAGTGCTGCCCATGGACAGGCAGTGAAAGATACGGTTTTCGCTGCCATCGTCTGCAAGAAATGTTCCGCAGAACAGCTTCATGCAGACGGGCTGACCAAGGTAAAAGGCGCAGACATTTTGCCTTGGTCAGCAGAGGTCACCGCAGTGACCGCATTCCCCCTCGGGAGAGCCCTCGGAGAGCCCACGGCACTTTGTAGCCAGCATGGATGAAAGTGTAATAGTGGGTTATTACACTTTGAAAAAGTGCCGTTCCTCAGCCCTCCGCTGTCTGCAAATCTTAAAGAAAGGACAAAAATCTATGGCAAGAAATGATGGAATTGATCGTACCTTAGCCAGAAATCAGGACTTGGAAACTCCGGATGATGTGACAAAAGTACAGGAACACAATGAGCGTGAAAAAGACCGTTATTCCAATGTGGACATCGTGCCGGAACGTACTGCGCTGAATGTTCACTTCAAGTCTCCCACTGACGATTATGTAAAAATGTTTGAGCAGATGGAGCAGGACAAGATCATCTCCACCAGAGGGCTGAAACCGGATGCCGTCAAATATGGCGAGTTGGTTTTCGATGTGAACTCCGCTTATTTCTACAACCACGGCGGCTATGAGTTTGCAAAACAGTTTTATGCCGATGCCTATAAAGCCGCCGTGGAGATCGTGGGCGGTGAGCAGTATATCCTCTCCGCTGTAATGCATGCCGACGAGCGCAACCGGGCAATGTCGGAAGCTCTGGGTGAGGATGTGTACCACTATCACCTTCATGTGGTTTATATCCCGGTGGTGGAGAAACAAATCCTGTGGTCGAAGCGATGCAAGGATGAATCCCTCCGGGGAACGGTAAAGGAAACGATCACACAGGTCAGCCGCAGTAAGAAGTGGGAATCCAAACCCGTTCTTGATGAAAACGGAAATCCTATGTTGAACGCAAAAGGGAAAAAGATTTTGAAGTCGTCCTACAGTGTGCTGCAGGATGACTTTTTCAATTTCATGCGAAACGCTGGTTATACCGATGTAGAGCGTGGAGAATGTGGCAGCACCGAAGAACATCTGACGGTGACACAGTTCAAGGTACAGGCCGAACAGCAGCGTTTGGAAGCTGTGACCGGACAGGTGGCACAGGCCGAGCAGAGCTTAGCGGATGCCAAAGCTGCCACGGAGAAGCAGAAAAAGAAACTGGAAGCTCTGAAAAAGGAAACTCAGGCTGCTAAGTCTGTTGCTATGACTGCACATGAGATTGAGTCGATGGGCAAGAAAAATCCCATTACGGGAAATGTTACCATGACGGCGGATGAGTGCCGCACGCTAAAGGATTATGCGGTCAGCAGCTTTGCGGAAAAGTCTGAGAAGCTGAAATACAAGCAGAAATTCGAGCAGGCAGATAAAAACGCAAAGATATGGAAAGACCGTTTTGAAAAACTGAACAAAGACTATGAGGAGCTGAAACAAAAAGCCCAGCCTTTCCTGGATGCGATTGAGATTGCATCTGAAAAGGTCTGGGCTTTTATCAATGCCATCCTCGCCAGGGGAAAGGAACTGTATGAACACAAACACCCTGCCCGCAATCGTGGACAGGACATGGAAATTTAAGAAAGGAACTATTTGCCTATGAAGAAAACCGTAGATGAAATTAACAAGATGATTATGGAAGATGCCCCGATGGAAGAAATCAACGATGCCATCGGCTATATTGATATTTGCTCCTGCTTCGATCCGATTTTTGAGCCGCCTATTGATTTTCTGGAAGAATGCCGCAAGCGTTGGGAAGCGGCACAGTCCTCTTTCTGCAAAACCATTGAGTGCAAGATCGGAAACACATGGTATGTGATTGAAACGGAGTGTGATGGAAATGAGCCACTTACCGACAAGGTAAAACGACTCATTTTTTCTGACAAGGGGGTGATTTGTTAATGACTGCGACACAAAAGCATGATATAATTCCAATATGCACAACGGTACTGTCGGCTGACCAACCACCGAAGGAGGATATTATGTTGGATCAGCAGAAAATTACCATTCTCTATTGCCGTCTGAGCAACGAGGATGCCCAGGAAGGCGAGAGTAACAGTATCGCAAATCAGAGAGAGTATTTAACCCGATATGCCCGTGACCACGGGTATACAAACCTGAAAATTCTGGTGGATGACGGTTATACGGGGACGAACTTCAATCGTCCCGGTGTGCAGGAAGGCTTTGAGCTTGTCAAGCAGGGGCTTGTGGGCTGCTGGCTGGTCAAAGACCTCAGCCGCTTTGGTCGTGACTATCTGACTGTTGGACAATATACGGATATTATCTTTCCGAGTTATGATGTCCGCTTTATCGCTATAAATGATGGCGTAGACAGCAACCGGGGAGACAGCGAGGGCTTCGCCGCAATCCGTAATCTGTTCAACGAGTGGTATCCCCGTGATACCAGCAAGAAAGTCCGTGTCAGTTTGCGGCAGAGAGGAACCAGTGGGAAGCACATGGGCAAACCGCCCTACGGATACCGCTGTGACCCGGAGGACAAGGATCACTGGATTCTGGATGAAGAAGCGGCTCCGGTAGTCAAGCTCATCTTCGACCTTTGCATTGACGGCAAAGGCCCGGAGCAGATTGCAAGGATTCTGGAAGAAAAGCAGATTATGACCGCAAAGGCACTCTATGCCAAGCGAAAGAAAAAGCCGATGCCGGAAAGACCGTACCACTGGGGCAACCAGTCCATTGCAGGGATTTTGGAACGGCAGGAGTACACAGGCTGTACCTGCAACTTCAAGACTTATTCCAAGTCCTACAAGCTGAAAAAGCGGATTCCCAATGAGCCGGAGAATATGTTTTATCTGCCGGACACACAGGAAGCGATTGTATCTCAGGCACAGTTTGACAGGGTGCAGGAACTGAGGAAAAACAAACGCCGCCCCGCAAAAGCGGAACGGCAGGGATTGTTCTCCGGGCTTCTGTTTTGTGCCGATTGCGGCGGCAAGCTCCACTTTGCCACAAGCAAAAGCTTTGAGGGCAAGCAGGATCACTACGTCTGCAACAACTACAAGAGCAACCGTGGTACTTGTACTGCCCACTATATCCGGGAAGATGTGCTTCGTGAAATCGTTCTGGAACGCATCCGGGCAGTCAATGAGTATATCCGAAGCGATGTGGACGGTTTTCAGGAGGAATGGCTGCAATGCCGCAGGACTGACCAGGAGCGCAGCATCCGGGATGACAAAAAGAAGCTGGAACAGGCAAAGAAACGCCTTGCCGATCTGGATGTCATCATCGCCCGGCTGTACGAGGACTATGTTCTTGGAAATCTCAATCAGGACAGATACAGAAAGATGTCTGCGGACTATGAAGCGGAGCAGGAACGGTTAAAGCTCGAAATTGAAGTTATCGAAGAATGGGTGGAACAGCGGGAAGAAATGAACGACGGTCTGGATGCCTTTATCGCCCTGACACAGAAATATGTGGATGTGGAGGAGCTGACACAGACCATCGTGAACGAGTATATCAAGAAAATCATCGTCTATGCCCCGGACAAATCCAGCGGCAAGCGCAAGCAGAAAGTGAAGATTTTCTTCAACTTCGTGGACGATGTAGATATTCCCGTTATTTCCGAGCCTATCATCACGCAAACAACCTATGAACACAGAAAAACGGCGTGACCTTCGGGTCACACCGTTCTCTGCGACAAAATAGTTACTTGTCACTATTAAGCCTTGTCACAACAGGCTTTTTCGGCATTTTGAGGGGCAACTGCTTTTCCAATTCCCCGGTAAGGTTACTCGTAACCTTATATCAGGGCATTGAGGACAAGTTCGCAGACAAATTTCTGGAGGAAGATGGTTCGCTGAAAACCGGCGGCATGGCAGAAAAAGCAACCGCAGCCTACCATAAGGTCGAAGATACCGTGGTCGGCGGTTATAAGAAGGTGGAAAATGCCTTCGTGGATGCATTCCTTGAGAAAGTGGATGAACCGGAATCCAAGGATTCCGAGGAAAAAAAGTAATGCCAAGCAGAGAACGGCAGGTACAGCTCAAATGTACCTGCCGTTCTCTTTTATTTTTAAGATTATAGAAACACAACGCCAATAAACTGTTTCACCGGTTACATGAGGCTACAGAACAATTTGTCACGCAGCATTCTTTGAAGTCTGCCCCGAATTGCTATATCTTTACCAGAAACCACCTGTCTTGATTTGCAAAAAGCGGTCATGACTTATTCAGATTTCTCGCAATGGCTTTGGCTACCTCCGCCACATTAAGAGGCTTGGAAATATGACCGTTCATGCCCGCATCCAGAGAGGTCTGCACATCCTCCGCAAAAGCGTTGGCCGACAGTGCAATGATGGGGATTTCTTCTGCATCCGGGCGTTCCGCCTGCATGGCGCGGATGGCTTTTGCTGCCTGCAGTCCGTCCATTTTCGGCATCATAATGTCCATCAGGATAATATCATAGGTACCCGCCGGGTGATTGGCAAACAGGTCGACAACCTCCTGCCCGTCCGCCGCATGGGTTACGATCATCTCCGAATCCTCTAACAGTATCGTGGCAAGCTCGGCGTTCAAATCGTTATCCTCTGCCAGAAGCACCTTGATCCCTTTCAGGCTTTTGCGCTTTGCCGGCTTCTTTGTTTTTTCGACCTTTTCAGAGCTTGTCAGCTCCATGGGGATTTCCACGGTAAAGGTCGTGCCGACTCCTTTTTTGCTTTCCACCGCAATGGTTCCGCCCATCATTTCTACATATCTCTTTGTGATGGCCATACCCAGACCCGTGCCTTTATACTGCGTTCTTGCGTCGTTTTTCTCCTGCGCAAATTCGTCAAAGAGCTTTGTCAGGAATTCCTCGCTCATACCGACACCGGTATCCTGAACTCGATAGCAAACCACCCTGTGCTGTGCATCGGCTCCCGGACGGTTGCTCACATCCAGACGGATCGTACCGCCGTCATTGGTGAATTTTACGGCGTTGTTCAGGATGTTGACCAGAATCTCCCGGATGCGGACAGGCTCCGTCATGACATAGGGATTTTCCATCGGTTCACGGTGTACCTCAAAGTTCAGGCTCCGGTTCAGAAGGGTACCGTTTATGATCTCAATTGCACTATCCGTAACGGCGGTGATATCCGCCGGAATAGGGGAGAATACCACCTTTCCGCTTTCGATGCGGCTCAGATCCAGTATATCATTCAACAGGGACAGCAGATGATCCGAGCTGTCCTCGATTTTTTTCAGGCAGTTGTGGATTTCGGGTACAGAATCCTGATGCAGCGCGATATTCGTAAAGCCGATGATGGCATTCATCGGGGTACGGATATCGTGGGACATATTGGAAAGAAAGACACTTTTTGCTTTGCTGGCGGCCTGCGCCTGCTCTGCAAGGGTGGTCATTTCTTCTGCTTTCTGCTGGGCGGCAAGCTGTAATTCTCTGCGCGTCTGCAGACGGCTCATAATAATGATCAGCGCGACCGCCATCCACGAGATAAATACGATGATAAGCAAAGCCACAACCGGATGCAGGCGGATCATGTCTGCAAAGGTCAGATTTGTCGCTTTATATGTGGTGTACTGCGCCGCAAGATCCCCGACAAGATTCTCCGGCATCGCGTACATTGCCTTTGTCAGGATACCTGCCAGCGCGTGATTTTCCGTGGAGGAAACCACCATGCGGTAGCTGAAGGTGGGCTGTGCCTGCAGCGTATAGGTCATGGTGCCTGTCGTGTCGCCGTTGACAAACGCCTGCGCCATATAATAGTAGACAAACGCTGCATCCGCCTTGCCGTCACGGACAGCTTCCATCATCTCCTGACGGGTACTGCACATCAGTTTTTCCGCATCGGGTGCCACTGCATCTGCGATCGACTGGGCCGCGGTCTGATTGACCGTGGCGACGACATGGATGTTCCCGTCAAAATCTTTCCGCGTCACCCTTGCCATGCGCATCGTGATATAGGGTGCGGTCAATCCCCATCCTTTGGTTTCTGCGTAATTGTCCGTATCCAATCGTGCATCAATGCTGATGTCTACCGTGCCCTTACCGCTTTGATACGCGATATATTCATCTCTGGTTGCGGGGACAAGAAATTCATAGGAAAGCCCGGCATAGTCCGCTATCTTCCGGAAATAGTCCGGGAGAATGCCCTTTACCTTGCCATTTTCTGTATAAGAATAGGGATACCGGGTCGGGTCGCACAGGATGTGAAGGGGATTGTCCTTGGAATATTGGGCGATGATGCGCTTTTCTTCTTCCGTATACTCCAGACTTTTGGCTTGAGCGCTTTCGTAATTTTTGTTATAGAGGGTCGTTTTCCAGTCGCCCTCGGCGGCGTTCATCTGATCGATTGCATAATTTACCTGGTTCAGAAGCTCGGTATTTCCTTTTTTGACGATCACATAAAAATCACTGCTGCCGAATTTTTCAAGGATGCGCTCGTTGTTTATCCTGCGCAGGGAACTGGTGACAATGGCATCGACCGTTCCGTTCTGAAGGGCCTCTGCCATCTTCTCAGTCGAATCGAAATAAACCGATGTGTAGGTAAAGCCTTTGGTCTGTGCATACTCTGCAAATTCAGCATTCCGGGAGTTTCCGTTCAGGAGTGCAACACGCATCCCATTGTAGGTACTGTATTGCCCCTCAACGATAGCAGTATTATCGCCGCGGATCGTCAGGATACCGTTGCTGGTTCCGATGGGACGGGAAAAATCAAACAATTCTTCGCGGTCAGGCGTTTTGCGGGCAGAAGTGACCATGTCGATCTCGCCGTCCAGCAGCATCCGCTGCATATCCTCCCAGCTTTTGTCATAGCCGATGTACTCATAGTCTGCATCCCAATAGCGCGCCATCAGGCGGAGGAAATCATAGCCGTAACCGCTGCGGTTTCCATCCTCATCCATCATGTGATAGCCGTCCATCGCAAAAAAGCCAACGCGCACGTGCTCATGCTGGCTTTCCGCCTCTTCCGCACGCGCCTGGAAAGACAGCAGCGCCGTTAGAATCAGCATCGCTGTCAGAATGGCCAGCTCCCTGTAAACACCGGCACGCTTTATAAGATTCATAGTACAATCCCCTCTACCTTTACATGTATGACGCCTAAAAAAGCAAACAACGCTTTCAAGGTATGGCGAACCCATACCTGAAAGCGTTATCTAACCTTATAAAACAATATTTGCGGGCAACCGAAAACGGCAGAGCATTATAGTTGCTCTGCTCTGCGGTCAGTATATCTCTGTGCATTCAACCTTGTCAACCTCTGTTTTCAAAAAAGAACACAAAGCTACTGATGGCAGAAAAAGCAACATTTTTTTCTGGCAACTGGCTGACCCAATGGGCCCCTATAGCTTTGCGTCGCCGGCTTGCGCCGGGTTTGCCTATGAACTTGATAGCAGATATTATACCATATAAATCGTCGACGAACAAGTCAAAAATCAGAATAAAATCAAATAAATTCATTTTTTGCTTCTTACAGAAAAGTTGTACCGGAACACATTGCTGTTTGAAAAATGGGCGGCGTTGGTGATTCTATCATCCCTCTGATGCAGCCTCGCCCGGCTTGGTCGCGATGAGCTTATATACCGCAGTGTCCTTGGGTTCCAGCACCGCGAATAGCACATGGAACAGATTCATCATGTTCAGCATAACTTTCCCACCAAAGCCGGTAGGCTTGCGGGTGTTTTCGAAAAACGACATCCTTCCAGCCTGTCGAAAAAGGTGTGCTCACCCCTTGGCCCCCTCTGCGAGGGTGACTCCCCACAGCGTGGGGAGATGTCGCGAAGCGACAGAGGGGCCTGGGCCCGAAGGGCTCCGCCCGCAGGCGGTGGGGGAGAGAACTGTACGGCTGCCCGAAATATTTCGGGCTATGGCAAGGTTCTCTCCCTCCGCCCCTTCGGGGCACCTCCCTCGCAGAGGTGCGTTCAGATACATGGTCAGCCCTTCCATGAGAATCAGCACCGGCACATTCTGCTCGCTGATTTCTCCGCCCCCAATCTTCCACTTTCAGAAGAATGTGAATTTACGCAAAATCCATGAGGTAGATTACGCAGAAAAAGACTGCAACAATTGTTGCAGTCTTTTTGGTTTAGACATCGGGATTTGCCGTTTGGCCTATGCCTTTTCCTCAGATTACCTCCAATTCAAGCGTTTTGGCCGGCAGGCCTTTTGCTTTCACCGTGACCGTAATCTTTCCGGGGGCATCGCCGCCGCGGACCACGGCCAATGC
>ERZ1673697.2941-NODE-2941-length-13588-cov-4.533511_pt1 | contig 13588 bp, 9 predicted proteins | sample MGYA00580227_ERZ1673697 | MGnify/ENA primary metagenome ERZ1673697 (study PRJEB41218, sample SAMN15661759) | gut metagenome | host: Homo sapiens | place: Canada: London | collected 2015-08-20/2019-03-30 | study: EMG produced TPA metagenomics assembly of...
AATGAGATGATGAACAACTTCCTGCTTCCGGGACTGCAGGATCTGTGTGTATCCAGGACTTCTTTTAAATGGGGAATTCCGGTAGATTTTGATCCGAAACATGTAGTCTATGTGTGGCTGGACGCGCTGACGAATTATATTACCGGAATCGGATATGATGCAGAGGGGGACGGTACGGAGCAGTTTCAGAAGAACTGGCCTGCAGACCTGCATCTGATAGGAAAGGATATTATCCGTTTCCATACGATTTACTGGCCGATTTTCCTGATGGCGTTAGATCTTCCGCTGCCGAAGCAGGTATTCGGGCATCCGTGGCTTCTGCAGGGTGATGGTAAGATGAGCAAGTCCAAGGGAAATGTGCTTTATGCGGACGAGCTGGTAGATTTCTTCGGAGTGGATGCGGTGCGGTATTTTGTGCTGCATGAGATGCCATTTGATAATGACGGCGTTATTTCCTGGGAACTGCTTGTAGAGCGGATTAATTCGGATCTTGCCAATACACTGGGGAACCTGGTGAACCGTACGATTTCCATGACGAATAAATATTTTGGCGGCGTGGTAACGGATAAAGGCGCGGCAGAGGAAGTTGATGCAGATTTAAAGAGCGTGGCAGAGAATCTTCCGAAGGTGGTCGGCACTAAGATGGACGAACTTCGGGTGGCGGATGCTATTACCGAGATTTTCACCTTATTTAAACGCTGTAATAAATATATTGACGAAACGATGCCATGGGCTCTTGCGAAGGAAGAAGAGAAAAGAGACCGTCTGGAGACGGTACTTTATAACCTGATTGAGAGCATCAAAGTGGGCGCGGAGCTTTTGGAAGCTTTCATGCCGGAGACGTCTGCGAAAATCCTTGCCCAGCTTGGTGATGGCAAAGTGACGGATAAACCGGAGATTCTTTTTGCAAGACTGGATATGGAAGAAGTCCTGAAGAAGGTGGAAGAACTTCACCCGCAGGCAGCAGAGGAACCGGAAGTGGAGAAGGAAGAAGAAGTTGGTATTGATATAGAAGCGAAACCGGAAATTACTTTTGATGATTTTGGGAAAATGCAGTTCCAGGTGGGAGAGATTATTGCCTGTGAGGAAGTGAAGAAATCAAAAAAACTTCTGTGTTCCCAGGTGAAAATCGGAAGCCAGGTGAAGCAGATTGTATCCGGTATTAAGAAATATTACAGCGCTGAAGAGATGGTGGGTAAGAAGGTGATGGTTCTTGTGAACTTAAAGCCCGCAAAGCTTGCCGGGGTGCTGTCAGAAGGCATGTTGCTTTGTGCAGAGGATGCAGAAGGCAATCTTGCATTGATGACGCCGGAGAAAGAGATGCCTTCAGGGGCTGAAATCTGTTAAAAACGATCCGATTCTGATGAAAATGGTTCAGTTGGGCGGAGGGACGAGAACTTTCCGCCCTGTCTGTTTATAAACGCTTCATAAAAATTTAATCTATCATAACTATAATTTATAAATAAATTGTGGTATAATTCTTGTAATTTCACTTTTGCAGGGGTATTTTTTATGATTTTCGAGACACATGCGCATTATGATGACGAACAATTTGATATAGACCGGGAGGACTTGCTTTTGTCTATGGAGGCAGGCGGCGTAGGAACCATCGTGAATGTAAGCGCGTCTTATGAGTCTTGCGAAAAGGTTGTGAAGCTGGCAGAGAAGTATCCGTTCGTATATGCGGCGGTGGGAGTTCATCCTGATGAGGTGGGAGCCTTGAATGAAGAGACATTTGCCAGGATGAAGGAGTTGTTCTCTAATCCCAGAGTGGTTGCAGTGGGAGAGATTGGCCTGGATTATTACTGGGACAATGAATCCCATGATTTGCAGAAGGAATGGTTCGTCCGCCAGCTTAATCTTGCCAGAGAGCTGGATCTGCCTGTTTTAATTCACAGCAGAGATGCGGCAGCAGATACTATGGAGATTATGAAGCAGTACGGACAGGGACTGGACGGTGTAATTCATTGTTTTTCCTATTCCGGCGAGATGGCAGAGGAATACGTGAAGATGGGATATTATATCGGCATCGGCGGCGTGGTGACATTTAAGAATGCCAGGAAGATGAAGGAAGTGGTAGAGAAGGTTCCGTTGGAGTCTATTCTGTTGGAGACGGACAGCCCTTACCTTGCGCCGGAACCGAACCGGGGGAAGCGGAATTCCTCCCTGAATCTCATCTATGTGGCACAAAAGATTGCGGAAATTAAAGGGATAACCTATGAAGAAGTGGTAGCGCAGACGGAGCAGAATGCAAGGCGGATGTACCGACTGTAGTATACACGAGAGAGTGAAGGTGATTATATATGGCAGAACCTACGCTGGGAATTCCACAGAATACGATAGAGGTATTGAAGAAATACAATTTTTCTTTCCAGAAGAAGTATGGACAAAATTTTCTGATAGATACACATGTGCTGGATAAGATTATCCGGGCAGCGGGGATTACAGAGGATGACTGTGTGTTAGAGATTGGCCCCGGCATTGGAACTATGACGCAGTATTTGGCGCAGGCGGCCGGGAAGGTAATTGCGGTAGAGATTGATAAGGCTTTGATTCCGATTCTTTCGGATACTCTTTCTTCCTATTATAATGTAACAATTATTAATGATGATGTGCTGAAACTCGACATCAGAAAACTGGTAGAAGAGGAGAATGAAGGAAAGCCGATTAAGGTGGTTGCAAATCTTCCCTATTATATTACGACGCCGATTATTATGGGGCTGTATGAAAATCATGTCCCCATTGAAAGCATTACGGTTATGGTACAGAAGGAAGTGGCAGACCGTATGCAGGAGGAACCCGGAAGTAAGGACTACGGCGCACTGTCATTGGCAGTTCAGTATTATGCCGAACCTTACATTGTGGCAAATGTTCCTCCTAATTGTTTTATGCCAAGACCGAAGGTGGGGTCGGCGGTCATCCGGCTGACAAGCCATAAAAAGCCTCCGGTGGAAGTGGAGGATGAGAAGCTTTTGTTCCGGCTGATTCGGGCATCTTTTAATCAGAGAAGGAAGACGCTGGCGAACGGCCTGAAGAACTCTCCGGAACTGGATGTTCCAAAAGAGGTCATCATGGAGTGTATAGAGGAATTGGGAAGAGGGGCGAGTATCCGGGGAGAAGCATTGTCGCTGGAAGAATTTGCAGCGCTTTGCAACAGTATCAGCCGGAAAATGCGTGAGTAACCGATGAGACTGAAAAGAAAGGAGAATGCTTATGGCATCAGTACAGAGAGCATTATTTGAGAACACGCCGGAGATTCAGAGACTGGCAGCGCTTTGCGAGAAAAATAATGCGATTGAAAAGGAATTATACACCAAATATGAGGTGAAGAGAGGACTTCGTGATTTAAATGGTAAAGGAGTCCTTGCAGGACTTACCAATATTTCGGACGTCTGTGCAAAGAAGATTGTGAACGGCGAGGAAGTTCCGTGTGCCGGTAATCTTTACTACAGAGGGTATAACATCAAGGATTTGGTGGAAGGATTCCTGAGAGAAGAACACTATGGTTTTGAAGAGATCGCTTATCTTTTATTATTCGGTGAACTTCCGTCAGCAAGTGAGCTGGCAGGTTTTCATGAGACGTTGGTGGAAAGACGTACCCTACCGCCTAACTTCGTACGTGACGTCATTATGAAAGCCCCCAGCCGTGATATGATGAACAGTTTGTCGCGCTCTATCTTGAATCTGTATTCCTATGATTCAAAGGCGGACGACACCTCCATTCCGAATGTACTGCGCCAGTGTCTGAACCTGATCAGTCAGTTCCCGATGCTGATGGTGTACGGATATCATGCTTATAATTATAGACATGGGGATGATTTGTTTATCTATGCTCCTTTGCCGGAGCTTTCTACGGCAGAGAATATCCTTATGATGCTGAGAGAAGATCGGAAGTATACGAAGCTTGAGGCGAAGATCCTGGATATGGCGCTTGTACTCCATATGGATCACGGCGGCGGTAATAATTCTACTTTTACCACACATGTTGTTACTTCTTCGGGGACGGATACATATTCTACCATTGCAGCGGCGATGGCATCATTGAAAGGACCGAAGCATGGCGGCGCTAATATTAAGGTGACGCAGATGTTTGACGATATGAAAGAAAAGGTAAAGGACTGGGAAGATAAGGATGAGGTCAGGCAATATCTGTATGATTTGCTGGATAAAAAGGCGTTTGACCAGAAGGGCCTAATCTACGGAATGGGTCATGCGATTTATTCGGTGTCTGACCCAAGGGCAGACATTTTCAAGAAGTTTGTAAAGCAGCTTGCCAAGGAAAAAGGCTGTGAAAAAGAGTATCAGCTTTATGAGACGGTAGAGCATCTGGCTCCGGAAGTTATCGGAGAGAAGCGTAAGATTTATAAAGGCGTAAATGCGAATGTAGATTTCTACAGCGGATTGGTATACAGTATGTTGAATCTGCCGAAAGAATTGTACACGCCGATTTTTGCCGCAGCGCGTATTGTAGGGTGGAGCGCACACCGGCTGGAGGAGCTTAAGAATGTAGATAAGATTATTCGTCCGGCATATAAACCTCTTGCCCCACATAGAGAATATGTGAAGATAGAAGACAGATAACGGCAGATACCTGTATGGGAGGAAAAGGAATGAAGAGTGAATTTTACTATCCATCCAGCGATGCCGTTACACAGATTCATGCAGTGGAGTGGATTCCTGAACGGGAAGTGAAGGCAATTCTGCAGATTTGCCATGGAATGGTTGAATATGTGGAAAGATATGACAGGTTTGCCTCGTTCCTGGCTGAAAAAGGATATTATGTAGTGGGTAACGATCACCTGGGCCATGGAAAGTCGGTTCAGAGCGAAGAAGAATATGGATTTTTTCATGAGAAAAATGGAAATCAATGCGTGATTGAAGATATCCGCCGACTGCAGGAGGAGACGATGCAGAAGTATCCTGGTGTTCCTTATTTTATGATGGGACACAGTATGGGCTCCTTTCTGCTGAGGCAGTATCTTACGCTGCATGGAGGCGAGCTTAGTGGAGCTATTATTATGGGAACCGGATATAAGAGTGCAGGAATATTGACGGCAGGACAGATGCTCTGTAAAGTAATTGCCGCTTTCCGGGGATGGAAATACCGGAGCAGCCTGGTAGACAGCCTTGGGATGGGCGGTTTTAATAAGAGGTTTGAGCGGGGAGAGAGCAAGAAAGAGTGGGTAACATCTGATGCGGAGCTTCGGAAAGCCTACGAGAGTGATCCTCTGTGCAGCTTTACTTTTACAGTCAACGGCTATTATCATATGTTTGCCGGAATGAAGACCCTGACAGAAAAAAGAAGCATGGAAAAAATTCCAAAGACACTTCCGGTATTTTTCGTTGCCGGAGAAGAGGATCCGGTGGGAGATTTTGGAAAAGGAGTCCGGAAGGTTTACAAAAAATATGCAGATGCCGGGATGCAGGACGTGCAGATGAAACTGTATCCGGGTGACAGGCATGAAATCTTGAATGAAACCGACAGGGCACAGGTGATGTTTGACCTGTACCGCTGGTTGGAGAAGAGACGGAATAAGTCCGTACAGAAGAACCCCCGCGTTGGCTAGGCGCGGGGGTTCTTGTGTTTTATAGTTATCTAAAGGAATGAGAGTAAAGTGTGACACCGAAAGAATAATCATCGGTGTTTACTTTATGAGGGGGTGATAGTTGAATCTCTATCAACTATCTGACTTTAGTATAATAGATAAATGTGTCTAAAATATGTTAAATCTATAAAAGAAAAAGAAAATCTCTTAAGTAAAGATTAAGAAAAATAAAAACCGGACTTAAATGGAGAATATGTGGGGGAGAGTGAATTTATACAAGGCTGCTGTGCTGAAGATGACCAATAAGAATATCAAGAAATTCTCCGGTAGTGGGTTTTGTTTCCAGTGGATACATGGCGATGGTGGTTAATAAGGAACGATTCCCTCTTTCCCAGCAGACGTTGATGACCGTGCGCAAATCTCTTTCCACACTGCTGGGAGTGGTCTGAAAGGTATTGGCAATTGTAGGATACAAAAGCTTACTGATACCTAACAGATAGTCTTCATTTTCAAGGCATAAAGAAATAGCATAACAGAGATACTTATAGCCGCGATATGTGGCGCCAATTCCTAGAGAGCGTATCAGATGTTCAATTTCTCTCATAATCGATTTCCTTTCTTAACGTAGAATCCTGAACATATCATAAACCGAAAGAAATATAAATTAAAATATATCGACATTTTTCGACAGAAATCTATGGATTAAGACCAGGGGGTAAGAACAGAATTTTTAAAATGTAATATACTATATTAAGAATATTTTGGGGTGTAGATATGAGTATTCAGGAAAAGAACAGGGTTGTAATGCTGTGGGCGGGATACGGAGCCGGGGAGATTGATGTACAGTTTCGCAAGAAAGCGGAGGAATGCACCCGCCGGGGAGAACCGTTTGGTGTATATTGGCATTCTTATGCCTGCACACCGGATATGGCAAAGAAGGAAGCGCAGTATTGCGCAGAGACAATTGAAGAATATAAAATCTTCGGACCGGTTGTGTTTATATTTAGCGAAGACTCGTCGAGATATGTACAATCCAGAGGGATAGCGGTGACGGAAAAATTAAAAAAAGAGCTGGTATATGCATTTTGCAAAGCGATGAAAGAATACGGGTATGACGCTGAGGGGAGGGCGGATGCGAATTAAAATTTTCTTAATAAATTCCCCTGCTTCCTCTTAAAAAATCTCTGGTATTCTTGTATAGTATAAGGGAGGTGATGAAAATGTCCAAAATATTAGTATGTGATGACGATAAAGAGATAGTGGAGGCAATCGATATATATCTTACCCAGGAGGGCTATACGGTGCTTAAGGCATATGACGGGCAGGAGGCGCTTAAAGTTCTGAAGGACGAGAAGGTAGACCTGCTGGTGATAGATGTTATGATGCCGAGGCTGGATGGGATCAGAGCAACCCTTAAAATTCGTGAGGAGAACAATATGCCGATTATTATCCTGTCTGCCAAATCAGAGGATGCAGATAAGATATTGGGGCTGAATGTAGGAGCGGATGATTACGTAACGAAACCATTTAACCCGTTGGAACTGGTGGCAAGAGTTAAGTCCCAACTGCGCAGATACACACAGCTTGGAAGCACAGTTAATGTAAGCGGCCAGGCGGTGTATGGGACGGGCGGCCTGCTGATTAATGATGATCTGAAAGAGGTTACGGTGGACGGTGAGAAGGTGAAGCTCACTCCGATCGAATACAATATTCTGTTGTTATTAGTAAAAAATCAAGGGAAAGTATTCTCCATTGAACAGATTTATGAAAGTATCTGGAATGAGGACGCCATTGGAGCAGATAATACAGTGGCGGTACATATTCGCCATATCCGGGAGAAGATTGAAATCAATCCAAAAGAGCCACGTTATTTGAAGGTGGTCTGGGGAGTGGGATATAAGGTGGAGAAGCTTTAGAAGGGAGCTGCTTATGAACAAATGGTACAAATCAGGATTGGCAAAAGGGATTCTGATTGTTGCCGCGCATGTCCTTTCAGTGACTCTGGTGATAAGCATTTTGTGGATGGCTTCCTATCCGGATGTGGCAGAAGATATGCTGTCCGGCAAAAAAACCGGAAATTACCTGGATACGGAAGGATTTTCAAAGAAAGTTTACAGTGAAAGCATGGAGATTCTTCATCTGCTTGGGATGAAGCGGCAGATAGAGACAGAGGGGCAACTGGACGGAGATAAAATTGTAGATGTGGAGGAATATTTTAATAATAACCGCATCACGAATGAAAATACGAACGGGCTTGCGTACCGTCTTGAAGACCTGAATAATTGGGGCGAGGCCATTAATGATGGCGGAGTAGAAAGCGGGTATACACAGGACGAGACAGAGAATCCGATTATTGTTTGTCAGAAAACAGATAATAGCTATGAGTACTACTATTATGATGAATTGAAGGCGCTTCTGGAGAATGGTGAGCTATCCTTTGTTATGGAAGATTCGTCTTATACGTCAACGGAAGCGCTCAGGATTCTGGTGGAGGATTCGTCCTATAATGGGGAATCCCTGGGAGTTAAGATGGTTCAGGATAAGGAAGGCAGAGTGAAATACGTGAACTGCTGGACTTATGACGGATATTGGACAGAAGAGAAGTATAAACCGCTTGATGCGCAGAATCTTCTGGAAATTGTGAATACAAACGAAAAGTGGAATGGAAGGCTGTCAGAAGCGTTTGATATGATTCATAGTTCCGCTTTGCGGATTTATAATGATGTGAACAGTTATCAGACGTTCGTAAATGAGTGGACGGAGGGAAATACGAATCTCACTTACCTGTTTGTTGACGAGGAGGAGAAAAAGGTATATACCAACGTCTCAGGATATACGTCTTATGATGATGTGGAGAAGAATCTGGAAAAAATCCGGGCGGACGGGAAATATGTAATTGTAAAGCCTAAGCTTGCAGATTTTGATTCCAATATGGAAGGTATTTCAGCTAAGGATTGGGTGGATGTAGTGAAAGATATGGCGTGGACAGATGACAATTTTGTTTTTGCCATGAAGGTTGACACAGCGTTCCCAATCCAGGATACGTATTATACACAGGCAGCCGGATATGAAGAGTATGCGCCGACGGTGAGACGGATGATGATTCTGGGAGGCGTTTCCGGGCTGCTTCTGCTGGTAATCCTAGTGTGGCTTACGGCGGCTGCCGGGCGCCGTCCCGGAGATGATGAATTGCATCTTCACTTTTTTGACCGCTGGAAGACAGAGATTGCGGCTGCGCTTGTGATCGGAGCCTGGTGTTTGTGTATGATGCTCTTAGCCACAATCTGGCCCACAACGGAGGTATACGTATCCGGCGATTGGGTGACGGACGCAAGTGGCATGGTTTATTATTCCGCTGATAGGATTCAGGCTTATGATATAGCACAGGTGATAGTCGCAGGAGCCTGCGCAGCGTTGACCTGTCTTATCTTCCTGATCGGTTATCTGAGCCTGGTGCGGAGAATCAAGGCAAAGTCACTTTGGAAGGATAGCCTGCTCAGATGGCTGATTCACTCCTTCAGGAAGCTGTTCCGTAACATCCACTCTGTATGGAAAATTGTGCTTTTGTATGGTGGATTTATACTGCTTCATTGGTTTGCGCTTGGCGGGAATGGCATGTTCGTCTTCTTAATGTTTGCAGCGGAGATACTGGCTTTTGTCTATCTGATGCGCAGAGTGATTGGGAGAAAACGCATCCGGACGGGGATTATGCGGATTGCCGGCGGAGAAGTAGATTACCAGATCCCGCTCCAGGGGCTTTACGGAGAACAGCTCGAGATTGCAGAGAGGGTGAATACGATTGGAGAGGGCCTGGATGCGGCGGTAGAAGCCAGCATGAAGAATGAACGGCTTAAGACAGACCTGATTACCAATGTGGCTCATGATATTAAGACACCGCTTACCTCGATTATCAATTATATTTATCTGCTGAAAAAGGAGAACTTTACAGATCCTAAAATACAAGGGTACCTGGATGTCCTGGAAGCAAAGGCACAGCGCCTTAAGACATTGACGGAGGATGTGGTGGAAGCGTCAAAGGTAAGTTCCGGCAATATTTCATTGGAATACACCAATATTAATCTGGTGGAAATGATTCAGCAGGTCAGCGGAGAGTTTGCGGAGAAGTTCCAGAGCCGGAACCTGAAAGAAATCGTAAGCCTTCCGGAGGAAGAAGCGGTCATTCGGGTAGACGGACGCAGAATGTGGAGAGTTTTGGAAAATATTTATAACAATGCGGCAAAATATGCTATGGAAGGGACACGTATTTACGCGGATCTGAGAGTGACACAGACAGAAGTGAATTTTTCACTGAAAAATGTATCGGAACAGCCGCTGAATATTGAAGCGGATGAGCTGACAGAGCGGTTTGTCCGGGGAGATGTGTCCAGAAGTACGGAAGGCAGCGGCCTTGGGCTTTCCATTGCCAAGAGTCTGACAACGATGCAGGGCGGTAAGTTTGAACTGTATCTGGATGGCGACCTGTTCCGCGTAACGATTACATTTCCGCGTATGGTGAAATAAAAATCCATTTACTCTGCCGGAAACTTGCGGTATAATAGTCCCATGGAAAATTTAAAAAAAATACTGCAGGACAATTTGAATATAGAATTTATATCTGCCACCCTTAGCAGCCCGCGCTCTAAGGGTGGCGTAAATAAAGTGAAAGTGCGTCCTTTGATGAAGAAGGGCACACTTTTCTTTCAGTTGGAAAGCTTTCAGAATAACCAGGCATTTCACAGGAATTTGGAGCCGGAAGAAGCATACAGGGAGATAGCCGGACTGATGGAGGAGTTCAGGCAGATGCAGATGGAGACCCGGAAGAATCGTTATACCGTGCTGGTGAGTAAGAAGGGGAAGGTTACAATTAAGAAGAAGGCGCAGGACGGATGCATAAAAGATGTGGATATGTCTCATAACCGGAAGAAAAGATATTTGCTGGAAGAAGGGATGCAGATTCCCTTCCTTCAGGATCTGGGAGTTATGACGAAGAAAGGACAGATTGTACACTCACGGTTCGACAAATTCCGGCAAATCAACCGTTTTCTGGAATTTATCGAGGATATACTGCCGGAACTTCCTACAGACAGGGAGATTACGATCCTGGATTTTGGGTGCGGCAAATCTTACCTTACTTTTGCCATGTATTATTATTTACATGAGATAAATCAATACGACGTACGTATAGTAGGGCTGGATTTGAAATCAGATGTGATACGGCGCTGCAATGAGCTGAGTATAAAATATGGATATGAAAAACTGCGGTTTCTGGAAGGGAATATTGCGGATTATACCGGTGCAGATAGAGTGGATATGGTTGTGACGCTCCATGCCTGTGATACAGCGACAGATTTTGCGTTGGCAAAGGCAGTGGGCTGGGGCGCGAAAGTTATTTTGTCTGTGCCCTGCTGTCAGCATGAATTAAACGGGCAGATTCAGAGCGATGTGTTAGCGCCTTTGATGAAATATGGCCTGATTAAAGAAAGATTCGCGGCGCTGGCAACTGATGCTCTGCGGGCGGAATATCTGGAAAGAGAAGGATATAACGCACAGATCTTGGAGTTTATAGATATGGAACATACACCGAAGAATATCTTGATCCGGGCGGTGAAAACGGATGGAAAGAAAGAGAATGCATCTGTAATCTCGGCTTGCGAAGAGGCGCTGCATGTAGAACCGATGATCGGAAAGTTATTGAATCAGAAGGGATAGAATAGATGAAAAAACAATGGATAAACATTGGAGTACTTACAGGTGTTTTCATTGCAGCGGTAATCGTCTTCAGTTATCTGACGAACCGCGGCAATGATAATATGACGGCGGATCTGGGGACTGCGACACTGCCGACAATTTCTTTTTCTTGCGACGGGTATGACGTCAATCCGCTGACAGGCTATAAACAAGAGATGGATATTGCCACCATGCGGGATTCGGTTACGCCGGTTACGGCAAACCAGCTGGTTATGAATATTGACGCATATAACAGGGAGATTCTGAGCGCTGGCTATCGGATATACTCTCTTGACGGGCAGCAGATGTTATATGAAAATGTAATGGAAGATGTAAAAGCTCAGATGACGCTGCCGATTGAAGCGGGAACTCTGACAGAAGAAAGAATGCTGGTGGTTGAACTGGAGGTTGAGAGTGAAGAAGTTTATTACTATACCAGGATAAAAGATCCTTCCGAATGCAACCTTACATCTTGTATGGATTATATTTATAATTTCCATGAAAATGCCCTTTCTAAAGCAGAGAATTCCGGAATATCCGATGCAATCGAGCCGTCCGGTGAGGGAGATAATACCACATTTCAGCATGTGACAATTCATTCGGATTATGATCATGTTACATGGGGAGATTTGGAACCGAAAGTTTCCGGGGAAGAACGATGGTATGTTATGGAAACCAATGCCTCTTATACTTCCGTAAAACTGGAGTATGAGGTGCTGTGCAGTGGGGAGGAAAATCAGACAGACCGGTACCGGGTGAAGGAATTTTTCCGTGTCCGCATGGCGGCGGATCATATTTACCTGCTTAATTACGACCGCAAAATGGAACAGATTTTCAATGGAAGCCAGAAAGTATTGAGTGAAAAAGGACTTCTGCTGGGGATTGCGTCTTATGATGTCCCTTATATGGTAAATGATGATGGTACGATTGTTTCTTTTGTACAGGCGAATGAATTGTGGAATTATAATCAGGATAAAGACGAACTGTCATTATTATTCAGCTTCGTAGATGCAGAGAACATGGATGTCAGGAATATGACGGATGCGCATGAGATTAAGATTCTTGCGGTTGAGGAAGATGGAAATACAACCTTTGCTGTGTATGGATATATGAACCGGGGTGCCCACGAAGGAGAGGTGGGAGCAGCCGTTTATTATTACAACAGCAGTAAAAATTCTATTGAGGAGAAGGTGTTTGTACCCAGTACGAAATCAGCGGCAATAGCCGCAGATGAGCTGGAACGGCTTGTGTATTACAGTACGCAGAAGAACATGTTCTATATGTTGGTTGGCGGAACTCTGTATGAGATTGACCTGGAGAAGGATCGGAGGGAAGAATTGGCTTCCGGGCTGACAGAGGGGCAGTACGCTGTCTCGGATGACGGAAGCATGGTGGCGTACCAAACAGATGGGAATGAGGATGAAGCCACAGAAATAACGGTGAAGAATCTGGAAGACGGAGCAGAATACAACATATCCTGTGCAGAGAATGAATGCATAAAACCGCTGGATTTTATATACAGTGATTTTGTGGTGGGGACTGCCAGAAAGGATGATGCAGGTACGACCATTGCAGGAGAGCAGGTACTGCCGATGTATAAGATAGAAATCCGCAGTGCAGAGAATGAGATAATCAAAACCTATGAGTCTGACAACAGTTATGTACAGTCGGTCGAGGTGGAAGATGGAATGTTGACGCTCAGGCGTGTGAGTAAAAACGGAACGGTATATTCCGGCATGAACGCAGAATATATTACGAATAACGAGGACAAGGAAAAAAGCAACATTTCCCTGGAAAGCTACAGTACGGAGCTGAAAGAAACGCAGATGCGCCTGACCTTTGCAGACGGGATTCAAGATCAGATGCCGAAAGTGTTGAAGCCAAAGCAGGTATTATTTGAGCAGGCGGATGTGGAAGAATTTGACAGTTCTCTGCAGACGGAAGGATATTACGTATATGCTTACGGAGAACTGCAGGGTATCTATGAAACTGCAGGAGATGCCATTGCAGAAGCGGACAGGCAGAGCGGTGTGGCAGTTGACACGTCACTTCGTTATATCTATGAGAGGGGAAACAGGGATACTCAGTACAGCATGGAAGGAAAAGATGAGACGATTTCTGCGATGCTGCAGCAGCTGCAGTCCGGCAAACGGCCCGCTGAGGTGATAAGTGAGATTTCTGGTAATAAAGGAATGAATCTGACAGGCTGCACGACAGAAGAGCTTCTGTATCTTATCAGCAGAGGATGCCTGATAATAGGAATGACGGATAGCCAGAATTCTGTAATACTGACGGGATACACGGATGAGACGGTG
>ERZ1673697.2952-NODE-2952-length-13536-cov-70.872116_pt1 | contig 13536 bp, 9 predicted proteins | sample MGYA00580227_ERZ1673697 | MGnify/ENA primary metagenome ERZ1673697 (study PRJEB41218, sample SAMN15661759) | gut metagenome | host: Homo sapiens | place: Canada: London | collected 2015-08-20/2019-03-30 | study: EMG produced TPA metagenomics assembly of...
ATCGTATTTAATTTTTTCTTATAGCAAAATACCAGCTGAAACGTGAAAGTCAAAACTTGATTCAATCAGCCAAAAATCTGTTTGGCGTAATCGGCGCTGGCTTTGGCGTCCTTGGCATAAAAATCGGCACCGATCTGTTCGGCGTATGCCTTGGTCAGTACAGCGCCGCCCACCATGACCTTGCAGGGCAGGTTGGCCGCGTGCAGGGCTTCAATGGTGGCCTGCATGTTGGGCACGGTGGTGGTCATCAGGGCCGAAAGCCCCACCAGCGGCGCACCGGTCTGGCGCACGGCTTCCACCACGCGCTCCGGCGGCACATCGCGGCCCAGATCCAGCACGTCATAGCCGTAGTTTTCCAAAATTACGCGCACAATGTTTTTGCCAATATCGTGTACGTCACCTTTTACGGTGGCGATCACAATACGGCCTTTGCTTTCACCCTGGCTGCCGCTGGCGGCAATGGCGGTTTTGATCACTTCAAAAGCAGCCTGGGTCGCCGTGGCGGATTGCAGCAGCTGCGGCAAAAAGATGGAGCCTTTTTCAAAGGCATCGCCCACCACATCCAGCGCGGGGATCAGCGTTTCGTTCACCACCTGCAAAGGCTCGCGGGTTTTCAGGGCTTCCCCTGCAGCGGCGCGGGCTTCGTTTTTCAGGCCGCGGCGCACGGCTTCAAACAGAGCATCGGCCCCTGCTGCACCGCCCGCCGGGGCGGCGGCATCAGTTTTTGCCACCTGGGAGGTCTGCACCTGCACATTGGCATAGGCGGCAACGTAATCATTGCACTTCTCGTCCTGGCTGGTCAGCACACGGTAGGCGCGCACGGCGGCCATCATTTCCGGCGTGTTGGGGTTCATGATGGCAAGGTCCAGCCCGGCCTGCATGGCCAACGTCAGGAAAGTGGTATTCATGTAGCCGCGGCAGGGCAAACCAAAGCTGATGTTGGAAACACCCAGCACGGTGCGCACGCCCAGTTCCTTTTTGCACATGGTAATGGCTTTCAGGGTTTCGGCAGCGGCGCTCTGCTCGGCAGAAACCGTCAGCGTCAGGCAGTCGATGTAAACATCCCCGCGGGGAATGTCGATAGCATCCGTTGCGGCCACAATGCGCTTGGCAACCTCAAAGCGACCCTCTGCCGTTTTGGGAATGCCATGTTCATCCAGTGCCAGACCAACCACGGCGGCGCCGTACTTTTTGCACAGGGGCAGAATGCTGTCCAGCACCTTCTGCTCGCCGTTGACCGAGTTGACGATCGGCTTGCCGTTATAAATGCGCAGCGCGCGGGCCAAAGCATCTTTGTTGGAAGAATCCAGCTGCAATGGCAGGTCGGTGATGGATTGCAGCTCCCGCACCAGCATTTCCAGCGTGGCGGGTTCGTCAATATCCGGCAGACCGGCGTTCACGTCCAGCAGCTCGGCACCGGCTTCGGCCTGGGCTACGGCCTGGGCGCAAGCATAGGCGCTGTCGCCCTCCCGCAGGGCCTGCTGCAAGCGCTTTTTGCCGGTGGGGTTGATGCGCTCGCCCACCACGGTAATGCCGTTTACCTCCACGCAGCGCACGGGGGTACACAGGCGGCTGCGCACAATAGGGGTTTTGGCGGCGGGGGTTTTATCCTGGGTCAGCTCTTTCAGCAGGCGGATGGATTCCGGCTCAGAGCCGCAGCAGCCGCCCAGCATGGAAATTCCGGTGGGCAGGTAGGCGGCCATCTCAGCGGCAAACTCCGCCGGGGTGATATCATAGCTGCCGTCCAGGTTCGGCAGGCCCGCATTGGGCTTGACAAACACCGGCATACCGGCGGGCACCACACGGCAGAGCCGCTGAGCAAAGGGCAGGATTTCCTTGGGGCCCAGCGAGCAGTTGATGCCCACGGCATCCGCACCAAGGCCGGCGGCGGTAATGCCGTAGCTTTCCACTGTGCAGCCGGTAAAGGTACGGCCACGGGCCTCAAAGCTCATCGAGGTAAACACCGGCAGGTCACAGTTTTCCTTTGCGGCCAGGATGGCGGCTTTCAGCTCATACAGGTCGGTCATTGTTTCCAGAAAGACGAGGTCTGCCCCGGCTGCGGCACCGGCGCGCACCATCTCAGCAAACTGGGCGCAGGCATCCTCAAACGGCAGGGTACCGGCCGGGGCCAGCAACTCGCCGATGGGGCCGATATCCAGTGCCACCAGGGCACCGGTTTCCTGCGCGGCGGTCCGGGCACATGCGATGGACGCTTCAATCACCTGCTGCACAGTATAGCCGGTTCCCTTCAATTTACGAGGGTTGGCGCCAAAGGTGTTTGCCAGCAGGATATCCGCCCCGGCGCGGGCATAGTCCCGGTGGACGGCAGTGAGCACATCCGGCATGATAAAGGCGGCCAGTTCCGGCTTTTGTTCTGTGGTCAGGCCGCGCAGCTGCAGCTGGGTGCCCATGGCGCCATCCAGCATAATAAAGCGGCGGCGGGCAAATACTTCCTCAATTTTCACAGGTGGTTCCCCTCTTTCTGTATTCGCACTTTTCGCGCAGCAGGCAGTGCCCGCACCCGGCGCGGGCCCCCGTTACCGGGTGGTCCGCCACGCCAAGGATGGCTGTTACGCTTTTGCGCGGGGTCAGCAGATTTTCCGGCGTGACCGCCATGCCAAGGCCGCGCACGGTATCCAGCGCAATGGCAAACGGCTGCTGCAAAGTCAGCGGGCAGTCCCCATAGCCGGGGGAAAAACGCCCCGTCAGGTAGTGCCCCTGCGCCTGCACGCTGGTGCGGATCTCGGCTTCCAGCGCGTTGCACAGCTCTTCCATCACAGCGGAAGCCATCGCATCCACCACAGCGGCCAGGGCAATATCCGTCAGCTCCAGGCGGCGCATCAGGGTATCAGCCCCGCTGCCAAGGGTAACGGCCATCAGCACCATGGCATCGCAGCCGCGCAGGTGGCGGGCAATATCATTCCCGGCGTTGTGCAGCGGCAGGGCGGTCAGCGGCAGCTGTTTCCACACGCCGCGCGGGGTGGCGGCGGCGCGCAGGGCGTTCTCGGCTTTTTGCAGCAGCACCTGGGATGCAGCATCCGGCTGCCAGCCCCCTGCCCCAAGGTAGCGAAGGGTTTCGGCGCGGGTATCGTTTTGCGGGTAGGCTAATTGCACAGCGTTTCACTCCCCCTCTATGGGGCCAACAGGCCGATTACAGCAGGTCCTTGATGCCCTCATACACAGCGGCGGCAACCTTGGCGTCATTCATGGCATACAGGTGCACACCGTCCGCGCCGCCCTCGATCAGATCTCGCAGCTGCTGCACGGCATAGTCAATACCGGCAGCATACAGGCTTTCGGGGTCGTCCTGGTAGCGGGAGATCATGCGGGTAAACTCCGAAGGCAGGCTGGCGCTGGAAAGTGCCACCGTGCGCTCGATCTGGCTGCGCTTAACGATGGGCATAACACCGGCAGACACCGGCAAAGTGATGCCTGCGCGGCGGGCCAGGTTCAAAAAGCGATAAAAGTGCATATTATCAAAGAACAGCTGGGTCAGCAGGTGGGTGGCACCGGCCTCCTGCTTAAAGCGCAGGTTGGCAACATCCTGGGCCAGGGTAGCGGCTTCGGGGTGGCCTTCGGGGTAGCAGGCAGCGTGGATATCAAATTCCGGCTGGGTCTGCCACACAAACTGGGCCAGGTCGCTTGCGTGGGCAAAGTCCGGGCTTTCGGGGCGGGTGGGGGTGCGGTCGCCGCGCAGGGTCAGCACGTTGCGCACACCGGCGGCATTCAGCTGGTCCAGCAGCTGGGCGGCCTTTGCCTTATCGCTGCCCATGCAGATCATGTGGGCCAGCGGCTCTACGTTCAGGTCGTTTTTCAGGAATTCGGCCACTTCCACAGTGGAAACGCCGCCCGTGGAGCCGCCTGCACCGTAAGTAACGCTGATAAAATCCGGGTTAAGGGTGCGCATGGTGCGCAGGGTGTCCTTCATTTTACCAAAGTTGGCGGTCTGCTTCGGGGGGAAGCACTCGATGGAAAACACGCAAGGCTTGCGCTTGAACATCTGGGAGATCTGCATAGGATTCATCCTCCTGTATTTTTATTACTTTCCTCTATTTCTACCCAATTAACGTGCGGGAACACTTTCCTGCCGGCTTACCGGGGTCAGGCACACAGAGTCAGATTGCCGGGGGTTACGCGGCGGGAGCCAGCTCTTCGTCCGGCTGTTTTGCCGTCTGCACAGTAAAGCTACCGTCCGCCTGGGCGGTCACGGTCACCGTGCCGTACAAGTCGGTGCGGTAAAAGTCAATGCCCTCATCCTGCATTTCCTGGATGACCTCGCGGTGGGGGTGGCCGTAATCATTGTTCAGGCCGCAGCTGGCAACCACAAGCTGGGGCTGCACCTGCCACAGCAGTGTTTGGGTGTTGGATGTGGACGACCCATGGTGCCCGGCCTTGAACACGGTGGACCGCAAGCGGAACGGATATTGCTCCGCCAGGGCGGCTTCCTCGTTGCGCTCTGCATCACCGGTATCCAAAAAGGTAAAGTTCCCGGCTTCAAACCGCAGGCAGAGCGACATATCATTTGTTGCATCGTCACTGCCCGCTGTATCGGCATCCACACCGGGCAGCAGCACGGTCAATGTGCCGGTGCCGATGGTGTACTGCTGGCCGGTATAGGCAGTTTCCACCGGTACGCCGCATTCCTGGGCGGTTTGCAGGGTGCGCTGGGTCTGGCCGGTCACGTCAGTTTCGCTCAGGTCGGGGGTCAGCAGGGTCTGCACATCAAAGTTCTGCAAAACGGCCTGCATGCCGCCCACATGGTCGGCATGGGGGTGGGTCATCACCAACAGGTCCAACTGGCTTACGCCATAGCTGCGCAGGTCCTGCACAAGGTTCTGCCGGGCATCCTTGGGGCCTGCATCAATCAGGCAGGCCGCACCGTTCTGCAAAATCAGCACGGCATCCCCCTGCCCCACATCCAGGAACACCACTTCGGTTTCCCCCTCCGGCAGCGGGGCTGTGGTTTCGCTCTGGCTGGGTTCCAGGCCAACCCATTGGTAAATCTGGTCCCAGCTGGGCACAAAACCGTTGCCGCCGTAATTTTCGACCACATACAAGACAACGGCGATGAGAACAGCGGCCACAATGGTCCACACCTGGGGGCGGCGGTAGGAATGGCGGCAATACCTGCGCCGCCGGTATTTACTCACCCTGGCCCAGCTGGCGTTCCTGCCACTGGGCGCGGGTCAGCAAAACGGCACGGGGCTTGGCGCCCTCATAGGGGCCGATAATCTTTTCCTGTTCCATCTGGTCCATGATGCGGGCCGCACGGGCATAGCCCAGCTTGCAGCGGCGCTGCAAAAGGCTGGTGGATGCCTGCCCGGCTTCGATGACGCATTCCACCGCCTGTTCAAACATGGGGTCGCGGCTGCCGCTGTCATCGTCCGAATCGGAGCTGCTGCCCTTGCCGCCCTTTTCGGCCACGGCACGGCGCTCCATCTCGGCAATCATCTCTTCATCATACTGGGCGCTGGAAGTGGATTTGATAAAGTTCAGCACAGCGCTGATCTCTTCATCCGTCACAAAGGTACCCTGCACACGCACGGGCTTGGAAGCACCGACCGGCAGGAACAGCATATCGCCGTTGCCCAGCAGCCTTTCGGCGCCGCCGCTGTCCAGAATGGTGCGGGAGTCGATCTGGCTGGAAACTGCAAATGCAATACGGCTGGGGATGTTGGCTTTGATCAGGCCGGTGATAACGTCCACGCTGGGGCGCTGGGTTGCCACAATCAGGTGGATACCGGCCGCACGGGCTTTCTGGGCAATGCGGCAGATATAATCTTCCACCTCTTTGCCGGCAACCATCATCAGGTCGGCCAACTCGTCAATGATAATGGCGATATAAGGCAGGTGTTCCAGCACATCGGGGTGCTGCTTGGCCAGCTTGTTATAGCTCTTGATATCGCGCACATTGTTTTCGGCAAACAGCTTATAGCGGCGCTCCATCTCGGCCACACTGGCCCCCAGGGCACCGGCGGCCTTGCGCGGCTCGGTCACAACGGGCATTAACAGGTGGGGAATGCCGTTGTACTCAGCCAGTTCCACCACCTTGGGGTCGATCAGAATCAGTTTGACATCTTCCGGACCGGAGCGGAACAAAAAGCTGATGATGATCGAGTTGACGCAGACGGATTTACCGCTGCCGGTGGAGCCGGCGATCAGCAGGTGGGGCATTTTACACAGGTCCGCCACCTGGGCTGTACCGGCAATATCTTTGCCCAGTGCCATGGTCAGTGGGCTGCGCATGTTGATGTAGTTCTGGGATTCAAACACCCCGCGGATGCTGACGGTAGACCGGATCTTGTTGGGCACCTCGATACCAACGGCGGGTTTGCCGGGAATGGGGGCTTCGATACGCACACCGGCGGTGGCAAGGTTCAGGGCGATATCATCCGACAGGCTGGTGATACGGCTGACCTTGATGCCCGCCTGGGGCTGCAGCTCATACCGGGTCACGGAAGGGCCGCGGCAGATATCCAGGATATGGGTCTTAACACCAAAGCTGTCCAGCGTGTTCACCAGGATATCGGCGTTTTTCTTCATCTCGGCGGCCGCGCCGCGTTCATCTTCCGGCTTGGCCGCATTGAAAAGGTTCAAAGATGGGTAAGTATACGGCGGGAACTCCTCTTTGGCCTGGGCGGCAAAGGCTGCCGTAGCTTCGCTGCTGGCATCCTCGTCCGCTTCGCGGGCTGCACCGGCAGGTGCGGTGGCTGCCGGGGCATTCGCCATTGCTTTGGCCACGCTGGGCGGGCTGGAAATGGGAGCCGAAGCCGAATTACCCATGCTGGAAGATACCCGCAGCCGGTTGGGGCTGCCGGGGCGGCGTTCATCCGTTACGCTGTACACTTTAGGCGCAGCGGCGGCAGGCTGGGCCGTGGGCTGCGGTGCCGGGGCCTGCACGCTGACCCGCCCGGTGAGCAGATCCGATACCGGAATTCCGGCGTTCCAGGCAGCCTTGGCTGCATCGAAACCGCCCTGGTCAAAGCTGCCGCCCAATGTGGGGATGGCTGTAACAGGGGCAGGCGCTGGCTGGGTGGGTTCCGGCACCAGCGGTGTTTCAAAATTATCCGCGCTTTCGCTGCTGCCAGCGTCATCCGGTTCCGGCAATTCCTCTACCGGCTCCAGCGGGGTGGAAAAATCTTCCGCCGAGGCGGCAGGTGCGTTATCATCCGGTTCCGGGGTCAGCGGGGTTTCAAAACTTTCCGCTTCATCCTCATCGGGCAGGCCCACATCGGCACCGGCCACGGGGGTATCCCGCCCGGTCACGGCGCGCTGGATCAGGTCATTCAGGCTTTCTTCCTCCACCGGGGCTTCCTCAGCCTGCTGGGCCTCCGGTTCCAGGTGCAGCTCAAAGCTTTCTTCCTGCGGCTGGGGTTCCGGCTGGGGCGCGGGGTACTTGCGATGATTCAACTGCTCCAGCGGGTCAAGGCCAAAGGTGCCGCCGGGGCCGATATCAATTTTCTGCAGCGGGTCATGCTGCACGGCGTTCTGCAAAGCGCGCTGGGAAGCATCCGGCCCCAGGTCCACATCAAAGTCCGAACGCTGGGCGGGCGGGGCAAAGCTTTGGGTGTGCTGCACGCCTTGGGGCGCAGCCTGGGCACGCTGCATATCGGGGTATGTTGCGGTGCCGGGCTGCGTATACGTCTGCTGGGGCTGGGCCGCCGGCTGTCCGGCCTGCGCCGCGGCGGCTGCCTGATCGGCAGGGTTTGCCTGGGCCGCATTGCGGCGGGCGGCTTCCTCCTGTTCCAGATAGGGGGCCACATCAAAGGGGCGGCGGGTGCCAGACTGCGGCGTGGCCGGAGACTCGCCGGCCATGGGCGGCAGGCTGCCGGTCAGGTTTTCAAGGGATTCTTCCTCCGCTTCATGGCCAAACAGCTGGGTATCATAAGCGGTTTCTTCCTCCGCACGGGCGGCGCGGCGGGCTTTGAACTCCTGAATATAATAGCTGATGAACTGCACCACATCCACCGGGGTAACGGCAAAAAACACCATCAGCCCCATCAGGATGACAATAATCATGACGATATTGGCACCGGGACGGCCACAGACGGCCAGCAGCGATGCACCGATGGGCACACCAAGCACACCGCCGGTCCAGAACTTGCGCTGCCCCCAGGCAAACAGCATCTTGACGGTCTGCCAGGGGGTATCCCCTACCTTAAAGTCCGAGAAGATGACCGCCGTACCGGCCAGCAGCACCGCCAACAGCAGCACCTTGCCAATGAAAGTGCCCACATGGTAACCGGATGCCAGCAGATAGGCCAGATACAGCAAAAACGGGCCGACAAAATATGTAACCACGCCAAAGGTGCCAAACAGCCAGCCGCGTAGAACATTCCAGAAGCTCTGCCCCGGCACCAGCACCAGCGCAATGGCCAGAATGCCAAACCCGGCCAGCACCACGCTGCGGATCAGGTTTTGCTGCTGGGCGCGGCGCTGTTCCAGCCTGGACATCCGCTTTTTGCTGCCGGAGGGCGAACTGTTGTGTCTGGCCCCGGAGCTGCTGCTTTTACTGCTTTTGCTGCCGGAGGCGCGGTATGTGTTTTTACTGTTTTTTCCGTTTTTGGCGGAACTTGAACGTGCCATGCTCTCCCTACCTCTTTACTATAATATGCGTATATTCAGGCTGCCCTGTTCAGCGGGCAGCCATTGTTGATTTGCTTTGGCGCGGCGGGCCCTGCCCCCGTTTTGAACGAAAGTTCGTTCGCCTTTTATCTGGCAGCGGGCGGCCATTAAACAGCATCCGGCGGCCCCGCATAAAGAGACTTTCCGCGCAGTGATTTTATCTGCCATCCGCCACGGCGGCTGTGCTGTGCTGTTTTGGGCAGGGGCATACTGCCCCTTATAGCATAAGGTATATTGTAGCATGAAAACGCCCGCTTGTAAAACCCCTTTCTCTTTCTATTTTCATCAAATCCTTTCCGCCCACTGGCGGGCAGCGCCCCCTCAATATCCGGTTTTCCCGGCGTCAATTTCGGCATACAGGTAGCGCAGCGCATCGCCCAGGTTGCCGATGGCGTCAATCAGCCCCTCTTCCACAGCCTGTTCCCCGCCCAGCACGGTGCCCATATCCATCACCAGCTCCCCGGTATTGTGCATCAGCTGGGTAAAGCGCTTGGCGCTGATGCCGGAATGCCCCGCCACAAAGCTGACGATGCGCTCCTGCATCTGCTCAAAATAGCGCAGGGTCTGGGGCACCCCCAGCACCATGCCGGAGTGGCGCACCGGATGCACCGTCATGGTGGCGGTGGGCACAATAAAGCTTTTGCGGGCCGAAACCGCCAGCGGGATACCGATGGAATGCCCGCCGCCCAGCACCAGCGTTGCGCTGGGCTTGCTGACGCCAGAGATCAGCTCCGCCAAAGCGAGCCCGGCTTCCACATCGCCGCCCACGGTATTCAGGATGACCAACAGCCCCTCAATGGCGGGGTCCTCCTCAATATCCACCAACTGGGGGATCACATGCTCATACTTGGTGCTTTTCTGGTTATCAGGAGCCAGGCTGTGGCCCTCAATGGTGCCGATCACCGTCAGGCAATAAATGGCATGGCGGCCCTTGGTGGCGGGCACAATGCCGCTGTCCGTGATCAGGTCATGTTCCAGCCGCATGCGCTCCACATCCTTGGCGTCCTTGGCAGCATGGGGGGCGGGCTGTTGTTTTGGGGTACGGTTTGGCATGGCGGGGGTCCTTTCCTTCCGACAAAATCGGTGCGCCGGGCAGTACAAAACCCGGCTATACCCTGACAGTATGCCCCGCTGGTACGCTTTTTTATGCACAGAGGGGCGCGACTGGGCAAAAAAAGCGCGGAAAAACTTAGATAAAAAATTGACAATCGGCACAAGATTGATTATACTTTTACTAGAATTTACATCGGAATCACACAAGAGGCAGGGTGTTCCCTTACCCCCTGCCCGGAGAACGGGAGATTAGTCTTTATGTCATCAACAATGCAAAACAAAGCATCGTTGCCCGTGATCAAGCGGCTGCCCAAATATTACCGCTACTTGAGCAACCTGCAGGCAGATGGGCGTGATAAAATTTCTTCCAGCGAGCTGGCCCGCATGATGGGCACCACCGCCAGCCAGGTGCGGCAGGATTTTAACTGTTTTGGCGGTTTTGGCCAGCAGGGCATCGGCTACAAGGTGGATGTGCTGCTTACCGAGATTGGCAAACTGCTGTTTGGCAACGGCGAGCTGCTGCCTACCGTGCTGATCGGCGCCGGCCGCCTGGGCACGGCGGTCTCCAGCTTTATCAGCCGCGATACCAACGGCTACAAGCTGATTGCCGCGTTTGATATCAACCCCGCCCTGGAGGGCAAGGAGATCAGCGGCGTAACCATCCGCCCACTGTCCGAGCTGGAAAGCTTCTGTGCGGCGCACAAGCCGGTGGTCGCCGTGCTGTGCGTGCCGCGCCAGAGCGCCATGGACCTTTCGGACGAGCTGGTTCGGCTGGGTATTCAGGGCTTCTGGAACTTCAGCCACTATGATCTTTCGGTCGTTTATCCGCAGGTCACAGTGGAAAACGTCCATTTGGGCGACAGCCTGATGAGCCTTGGCTACCGGCTGCGCAGCCATGATGAATAAAAGCCGTGCACACAGCACATGACTGTTTCCGGCGGGGTGTACCCCAGCGCCTGCCCCGGCATGGGTGCAGGATCCTGTGGTACACCCCGATTTTCATGCTGTTTTTCACTTTATTTTAATAAGGAGCCAAACATGGCAAAGCTATATTACCGTTACGGCGCAATGAACAGCGGCAAAACCACGGCGCTTTTGCAGGTTGCTTTCAATTATAACGAACGCGGCATGCGGGTGCTGATTCTGAAAGCCAGCGTGGACACCAAAGGTGGCGATCATATTGTTTCCCGCCTGGGGGTCAGCCACAAGGTGGATGTGCTGGTCAGCCCAGACATGGACATCCTGGATATCGTCCGGGCCGATACCGCCGCCCATGGCAGCGCCCCTGCCTGTGTGCTGTGTGACGAAAGCCAGTTCTTTACCCCGGCGCAGGCCGAGCAGCTGTTTTTGGTCACGGTGGACCTGAACATTCCGGTCATCTGCTATGGGCTGCGGGCAGACTTTATGAACCGCGGTTTCCCCGGTTCCACCCGCCTTTTGGAGCTGGCCCACACGATCGAGGAGATGAAAACCATCTGCGCCTGCGGCCGCAAAGCCACCTGCAACGGCCGCAAGGTAAACGGCGAGTTCGTGTTTGAGGGCGCTCAGGTTGCGATTGACACAGTGGATGCTGTAGAGTATCAGAGCCTTTGCCCCCAGTGCTGGTACCGGGAATACCGCGCTTTCCTGAAACGCCACCCCGCGCACCAGTGATCCATTCTTTTATTTCAATCTGTGTTTCGCCTTTTTATATAAGGCAACACCGCACAATTCCCGCCTTGCGGCTTAAGCACCGCTCCGGCAGCTGCGGCACGGCATCTGCGTTGCCAAAATGCTCGATAAGACATCCAGTATTATCTGCGCTTTTGGCTTAGCAGCTGCCGCACCTCGCTCGCCGTATCGGCACTTAGAATTATGCGGTATTGCCTTAAGTAAATGACAACATATATGGCACAAAAGCCGCTGCCCAGCCTTGCAGCACCGCTTTTGTGCCATTTTTGTTTCCAACACTTTGCGGCGCAATTTTCAGAACACCAAAAGGCTGCATATACAAGATATGTTTTATGTGCAGCAATTTCCATTCCATTTTTCGCACACATTTTGCCATCGCGAATATTTTTAGCATACTGTATTTCTTCCCATTGCAAATTTTGCACGAATGCGCAAAAGAAGTGCGTTTGCGTACATTTTTTGCGTTGCCGAATTTGTGCGTTTGTTTTCTGTGATTCATTCAGCATTTTTACACGTTTTCCCCTATAATTTCGTTGTAACCGTTTTGCAACATATACAAATACGCACAAATTTTCTCAATTTGTGCAAGATTTTTCCGCAATCTTTATTAGATACGGGTTTGAGCTATTTCAGCATTATGCACAAATCGTTTTGCCTTAGTTCGTATGTTTTGACATAGGTTGATTTTTTGTCCATTCAATTAAAGCAATATTTGTTTGTTTTCATGATTTACACACTATTTTGGATATTTTTTTGATGTTCACAATTTGTTATTATAATAGCGTTGAATGAAGCGGTCAGTTGTCAGGCCGCTCGTTATATGAACATTTTTTAGGAGGACTAAAACAATGAAAAAGGCAATCGCCCTTGCAATGGCCAGCGTTATGGCTGCTGGCCTGCTGGCAGGCTGCGGCGGCTCCGCTGCCAACAGCACCGCAGCTTCTTCCGAGGCCGCTTCTTCTGAAGCTGCTTCCACCTCTACCGAGGCTGCTACCGAGGCTCACACCATCAACACCACCGATCCCATCACCCTGACCATCAGCTGGTGGGGCGGCGATGCCCGCCAGGCTGCATACGAGGCTGCCTGCAAGGCATTCACTGAAAAATACCCCAACATCACCGTTGAGTGCACTTACGGCCCGTGGAACGGCTGGGAGGAAGCTCAGTCCACTGCCCTGGCTGCCGGCAACGCTGCCGACGTGATGCAGGTCAACTGGAACTGGCTGTTCCAGTACTCCGGCAAGGGTCAGAGCTTCGTCAACCTGAACGATTACTCCGATGTGCTGGATCTGACCCAGTTCCCCTCTAACGCTCTGGATGCCTGCACTGTGGCTGATTCCCTGCAGGCTGTTCCCGTTGCTATGGCCGGCCGTATTTTCTACTGGAACATGGCAACCTTCAAGAAGGCTGGCCTGGACCACTACCCCACTACTGAGCAGGAGCTGCTGGACGCCGCCAAGACCTTCCAGGAAAAGCTGGGCGATGACTACTATCCGCTGGCTGCCACCACGCTGGACCGCATGATCATGATGACCTTCTACCTGGAAAGCAAGTACGGCGAGCCCTGGGTTACCGACAGCACCCTGAACTACACCGTTGAGCAGCTGCAGGAAGGTCTGGAATGGATCCAGAGCCTGGAAGATAACCACGTGATGCCCGACCTGAAGACCATGAACGCCGCCGGCGATAAGAACATCACCGATGGTCAGGCCTGGATCACCGGCAAGTACGCCGGCATCTTCACCTGGGACTCCAGCGCACTGAGTTCAAGCCAGAACCTGCCCGACGACGCTGAGTTCGTTGTTGGCGACGAAATCAAGTGGGGCGAGGCTGCCAACGGCGGTTTTGCCAAGGTTTCCATGGGTATGGCTGTTACCCAGAGCTGCGAGCATCCTGTTGAGGCTGCTGCCCTGATCAACTTCATCCTGAACGAAAAAGAGGGCGCTTCCATCATGGGCACCCAGTGCGGCATGGTTTGCTCCAAGGCCGGCCAGGAATACGCCAAGGAGGCCGGTGCTGTCAACGAGCTGATTCTGGAAGCCAACACCAAGGTTATGGCTTTTGTTGACCAGCCGTTCGACCCCTGCTACGAGAGCACTTCCCTGAAGGACGAGACCAATGGCGTGTACAGCGATGTGTTTGAAGGCTTCAGCTACGATCAGTATGATTCCGCCGAGGCTGCCCAGA
>ERZ1673697.2955-NODE-2955-length-13520-cov-10.284441_pt1 | contig 13520 bp, 13 predicted proteins | sample MGYA00580227_ERZ1673697 | MGnify/ENA primary metagenome ERZ1673697 (study PRJEB41218, sample SAMN15661759) | gut metagenome | host: Homo sapiens | place: Canada: London | collected 2015-08-20/2019-03-30 | study: EMG produced TPA metagenomics assembly of...
GACAGATGGCTCAGTCTAAACTGGACAGGCGGCTCTGCCGCATAAGAATATTCAATTTTTACATGGAAGAGAGGAAATACCTAAAATGGTATAACAAAGTGGGTTATGGATCAGGCGATATTGCAGGAAATGTTGTATATGCATTTCTGACATCTTTTGTAATGATTTATTTGACAGACACCATAGGCTTAAATGCAGGTATTGTCGGTACATTAATTGCTGTATCGAAATTATTTGATGGTGTATCAGATATTTTCTTTGGTTCTATGATTGACAGAACAAAGAGCAAGATGGGAAAAGCCAGACCATGGATGTTTTATGGATTCTTTGGATGTGCTGTAACATTGTTTGGTGTATTTGCTATTCCAACCAGTCTGGGCAAGACTGCACAGTATGCATGGTTCTTTATTGCATACACATTATTAAACGCAGTATTCTACACAGCAAATAATATTGCTTATGCAGCATTGACATCGCTTGTAACAAAGAATGCGAAAGAGCGTGTTGAAATGGGTTCATTTAGATTTATGTTCTCATTTGGTACCAATCTTTTGATTCAGTCCATCACATTTGGACTTGTAGCATCATTTGGCGGTGGGGCAGCAGCATGGAGAATTGTAGCAATCATATACTGTATCGTTGGTATCATATCAAATACATTGTCATGCTTTTCGGTTAAGGAACTTTCTGATGCGGAGCTTAGAGATGGAAAAGAGGAAGAAGACAGTAAGCTTACATTGGCAGAAACATTTAAGCTACTTATATCTAATAAATATTTTGTCATGATTTGCGTTGTATATATTCTTCAGCAGTTAAGAGCAGCTATGCTTAGCGTTGGAACTTACTTTATGACGTATGTGCTTTTTAATCAGAAACTCTTCGGTGTATTCTCGTGGGCAATTAATATTCCATTGATTATAGCACTTGCTATCACACCTACATTGGTTGCAAAAGCAAGAGGAATGTACAAGCTTAATAAGTACAGCTATGTATTTGCTACAATCTGTCGTTTGGGAATTGTTGTAGCTGGATATTTAGGAAGCATTCCTCTTATGTTAGTGTTTACCGTATTAACATCTCTTGGTGAAGGACCTTGGCAAGGTGATGTTGGAGCAGTTATCGCAAACTGTTCAGAGCATACATATCTTAAGACTGGTAAGAGAATTGATGGGTCTATGTTTTCGTGTACATCTTTTGGTACAAAGCTTGGTGGTGGTATTGGTGTAGCACTTTCAGGATGGTTACTGGATGCAAGCGGATATGTTAATAATGTAGCTGTTCAGTCAGCAAGCTGTATCAGTATGATGAATGTTATGTACTTGTGGTTACCATTTGCGTTTGATTTGATTATCACAATCATTCTTTCATTCATGAATATTGAAGGTGCAAACGAACAGTTAAAAGAAAGTATGGAATAAAGAAATAGCCTCCAGAGTGAATATTTACTTTTGGGGCTAAATGTAAAATTAGAAAGCGAGGTATGAAAATGAACGCAGATATCAGATGGATTGATAATCCGGAAATATTCAGAGTGAATCAGATTGCAGCACATAGCGATCATGACTATTTCACAAATTATGAAGCGTTGAACAGCAATTCACATAACTTAATACAATCATTAAATGGACAGTGGAAATTTTGTTTTAGCAGAAATGCGATGAGCAGACCGGCTGATTTTTATAAAGAGGATTATGATACATCATATTTTGATAAGATTATGGTTCCGGGTCATATTGAGCTTGCCGGTTATGATCAGATTCGTTATATCAATACCCTGTATCCTTGGGAAGGTAAGAACTACAGAAGGGGTGCTTACAGTATAGAGAGTGCAGGAGATGGAACAGGAATGTTCAGCGAAGCTGAGTATAATCCGGTTGGTTCGTATATTAAAAAATTTGACTTGGATAAGGAGCTTTGTGGTAAGAGAGTTAGACTGTTCTTTGAAGGTGTGGAGCAGGCGATGTATGTATGGTTGAACGGTGAATTTATAGGCTATGCAGAAGACAGCTTTACACCATCCGAATTTGATCTGACACCATATATCAGGGAAAAGGATAATGTGCTTGCAGTTCAGATTCACAAGATGTGCAGTGCAGCATTCTTAGAGGATCAGGATTTCTTCCGCTTCTTCGGTATCTTCCGAAATGTATCTCTTAGAGCACTTCCGGAAGCACATGTGGAGGATATGTGGTTGAATCCGGTGCTGAATGAGGATAATGTGAGCGGAACATTAAATACAAATATTCGTGTATCTGCTACAGAAAATCAGGATGTGTGTGCACGGATTATATTAAAAAATGTGGATGACCAGGTTATCTTAGAAAGAAATATTGAATTAGAAGATAAAGATGGAGACTTTGTTGGCAGCATATCAGACGATATCAAAGACATTAAAAAGTGGGATGATCATACGCCATATCTTTACAAGGCTTACATCGAATTATTAAAAGCAGATGGAGAAATCATAGAAGTTGTTCCGTACAGAATTGGATTTAGAAGAATTGAAATCAAGAACAAGGTAATGCTTTTAAATGGAGAACGACTGATTATCAATGGTGTTAACAGACATGAGTGGAATCCAAAAACCGGAAGATGCATCGGCTTGGAGGATATGGTTTCTGATATAAACTGTATGACAAGAAACAACATCAATGCAGTAAGAACCTGCCATTATCCGGATCAAATTCCGTGGTATTACATGTGTGATGATGCTGGAATCTATGTGATGGCGGAGACAAACTTAGAGAGTCATGGCTCATGGCAGAAGCTTGGTGCGGTTGAGCCGTCAGTCAATATCCCAGGATCCATTTCACAGTGGAGAGAGGTTGTAGTAGATAGAGCCAGAACAAATTATGAGACGTTTAAGAATCATACATCTATTCTTTTCTGGTCACTTGGAAATGAATCCTATGCAGGTGATGATATTAAGGCTATGAATACTTACTTTAAGGAGAGACAGGATGGAAGACTAGTTCATTATGAAGGCTCCTTCTATACAAGACAGTATGAGGATACCATATCTGATGTAGAAAGTCGTATGTATGCAAAGCCTTATGAGATAAGGGAATATCTGAGCAACCATCCGAAGAAGCCATATCTTCTTTGCGAGTATATGCATGATATGGGAAACTCCTTAGGAGGATTTGATTCTTATATTAAACTGATTGATGAATTTGAAATGTATCAGGGTGGATTCATATGGGATTTTATTGATCAAGCAATTTTAGTAAAAGATCATGTAACAGGAAAAGAAGTTCTACGCTATGGAGGAGACTTTGATGACAGGCCATCAGACTACGAATTCTCAGGAAATGGAATCGTATTTGCTGATCGAAAAGAAAAACCAGCAATGCAGGAAGTGAGGTATTACTATGGCTTATACAGATAAAAGTAAATTAAGAGTTGTATATGGTGATTATACACTTGGTGTACATGGTAAAGAATTTAATTATATATTTTCTTATGCACAAGGTGGATTAGAATCTATAGTAAAAAATGGATATGAATGGTTATATCGCTGTCCAAAGCCTACTTTTTGGAGAGCCTTGACAGATAATGATCGAGGAAGTAAATTTCATATTAAGAGTGGAAGCTGGCTTTCAGCCGATATGTTTATCGATTGTAAAGATGTTCAGGTTTTTATGGATGGTGAAGTACAAAAAATATATGCACCAGATAATAATAGTTATGAAGGAGATGTTTCAGCTGATGAGATCAGGGTTCAATATACTTATGAAACAATCAATACTCCTTCTACAACGGTTGTTGTAACATATACGGTAGATATTACAGGAAAAATTCAGGTGAATGTGCATTATAATGGTGTTAAAGGATTACCTGAATTCCCAGTCTTTGGTATGAGGTTTGTTATGCCAACGTTGGCAGATAAATATTTATATAAAGGATTATCAGGAGAAACTTATCCAGATAGAAAAGCAGGAGCAATAGAAGGAGTCTATGAAGTTTCTGATTTGAGCCTAACACCATATCTTGTTCCACAGGAATGTGGTATGAGAATGGATACAGAATGGGTAGATATTGTAAGACATACGAGTCTCGATAATAGCAGGACAGATTATTCATCTCAAACACTTCGTATTGAGAAAAAAGATGAGCCATTTGCTTTTTCATGCTTACCTTATACAGCATCTGAAATTGAAAATGCATTGCATCATGAAGAATTGCCACCAGCAAGAAGAACGATTCTTTGTATTTATGGAGCAGTTCGAGGTGTTGGAGGCATTGACAGTTGGGGCAGCAATGTAGAAGATGAATATTGTATCAGTGCAGAAGAAGATATAGATTATTCATTTACTATCTGTTAAGCAAAGTAGGGACACATATGAATGTTAAGATTACTAGAGATTGGATAAAAAGCTTTTTTGATTAGGACCAACGGTAGATTTAGTCGGTAAACTCATTAAATCACGAAGTGTTACCGAGAGAAGTGCAACATAGATTATAAAGAGCAGTTGCAAAAAAAATCAATATAATAAAGATAAAATTTGTTTAATATGCATATTTTGTCTTTTTATATATAAACAACTCAAATATTTTTATTATGCCTTGAACATTTTGTTCAGGGCATTTTTAATGAAGACGATAGATAATCGAAAAAAGATTAAAAGAAATTTTTAATCTGAATCATTAATATATCATAATTTTTTATTTGCAATAGTAATTTCTGGGGATAGTTTGCAAAACTAACTTCTGGCTTTGACTTAAATGGACTGGAATTTAGTTTTGCAATTCAACAAAGAATTTTAAAGAAAAAGAGTTAGAAGAATCTTTAGAGAAAGTTGGAATATCTGGGACATAAGGTTTGCGAATTAAGTGGTGGAGAACAACAAAGAATAGCAATTGCAAGAACGATGTTAAAACCATGTGAGATTATACTTGCAGATGAACCAACGGGAAATCTTGATACAAGCAATAAGGAAAAAATTACTCATTAAGACAAATATGCATTAATTAGTTAAAAACTTGACATTAAAATATAAACATATTATAATTACTATACAATTAAATAAAAAACTTCAGGGCAGGGTGTAATTCCCTACCGGTGGTAAAGCCCACGAGCCGTAAGGCATGATTCGGTGAAATTCCGAAGCCGACAGTATAGTCTGGATGAAAGAAGAAAAAAACATGAAAAAGTTTCTTTAACTATGATTAATTGCTCTGGGATATTTTTATTCCAGAGCAATTGATTTATATATAAACAATTCAAATATTTTTATTATGCCTTGAACGTTTTGTCCAGGGCATTTTTTAATGGAGGCGGTATAGGATAATCAATAAAAGAAATCATCAACAAAAACTTTAGAACAATGTTAGGAGGAAACAAGATGGTAACGTTTCATACAATTAAAGAAGCATTAGAAGATTTAAGAAGAGGGAAGATTATTTTGGTAACAGATGATGAGGATCGAGAAAACGAGGGAGATTTTATTTGTGCAGCACAATTTGCAACCACAGAAAATATTAATTTCATGGCAACACATGGAAAAGGACTGATCTGTATGCCAATGTCAGAGGAATATGTAGAAAAACTAAAACTGCCACAGATGGTAGAAAATAATACAGACAATCACGAAACAGCATTTACAGTATCCATTGATCATATTACAACAACGACAGGAATTTCAGCGGTAGAACGTTCGATTACAGCTCTTGCATGTGTTAAGGAAGATGCAAAACCAGAAGATTTCCGAAGACCAGGACATATGTTTCCATTAAAAGCAAAGAAAAATGGAGTATTAGAAAGAAACGGACATACCGAGGCAACGGTAGATTTATGTAGATTGGCAGGTTTAAAAGAATGTGGATTGTGTTGTGAGATTATGAGAGAAGATGGAACAATGATGAGAACGGAGGAATTATCAAAATTGGCACAACAGTATCAAATGAAATTTATAACAATAAAAAATTTGCAAGATTACCGAAAATGCAAGCAAATATAAAAGAAATGTTAAGATATAGGTTAAATAATTGTCATTGATATGTTGGAATGATACTACATGTATATAATTACAGCTACAGTCCATGGACACATCAGCTGAATATATTGTTCAACCTGAGAAACCACTTAGAAATAAGTGGTTTTTTTATGTAAAAACACTAGTTTACAACGTTATAAATGACAGACTTGTTGACAAATCAACTGTTTTAAAGCCTTTATCATAGTCTCTGATTTTATATGTGTTTCGATATTTTTCACGAAAGTGGCAAAAAATATCTGTTTACGGATTTCCTGATTTAATTCAAAACGAAACTCCTGTACACTTTTTGTACGGTATTTAGAAAAATATTTATCCTGATAAGGCAGGATCTTCATAGCACAGTAACTGATATTAATCAGGTTTACCAGCATTTCTATTCCCTTGCGACTCCGTACCATATAGTCGCAAAAAGACCAGAACGTTTTCTGGTCATAGTAGCCGATTTCGATCTTCCATCGAAAGGCATATAGTAACAGCGGAATATAGTTTACTGGATCATGATCTGTCTGGTCAGAAGATGAGTGTTCCTCCTCCGTACAAAATACCTTCAGATCTTCTGAAAAGATTGTGCTGAAAAACAGACGTTTTGTGCCGTTTCCTTTTTCAGTATCCGTGACATAAGCAAGAACTTCCCGGTCGCCAAAGATCTTTGTGAAAACCCGGCGGACACCAGTATAATAATCACCGATCTTTTCCTTGGAAAAAGTAAAATCTGTTTCAACGCAAAGCCGTTTTCCGTGCTTGGCAGGACGTCCTCTGCGCCCAGTCCGTGCAGGAGCGAGATCATACATGACAGAATCAATCCTTGCATTGCCAATGAGATCAAGGTTTGGATATTCATCAATAATAGAGACCAGATTTTTCTTTGTATACCAGCTGTCACAGAGAATAATGACATGTTCTTTGCTGAGGAATTCAGGCATGACCTGACGGATCATGGAAGCTGCCAGTTCCAGTTTAGATTCTTTTTTCTGCCACATACGATAGCCAAGAGGAACAGACAGGTAAGATATCTTATCATGATCCAAAACAGGCACGCATAGCATGATACTTACAAAACAGTGTCCATTGAGATAGTTGGAACCATTTTGTGCAGCATGATCAAACAGTTTTGAAACATTTTCAAATTTTTTGCCAAACTTGGATACCATGGTATCATCAACACATAGAAAAACCGGATGTGTTTTCAATGGATCAGTATCAGCTTTAAAGCAGTACGGGCTGTAATATTCATAAAGTTTGAATAATCAACCTTTGCATAGGAACAGGCATAATAAAAAACATTCAATGATCTTTTTGTAATGCCAGATAAAAAATAGTGATACAAAAAGCGAATGGAATGTGCGGATTCCAATGCAAGTATTGACAATATCAGTAGAAAAAGAGAATCCGCTGTAGGTACAGAAAAAGTTTCAAAATAAATCAAAAAATATTGGCGAAGTCTACCAATCAGAGTTTTTTCGTTGTATAATGTTTTTATCGTACAGAATCACTTTCCTCTGTAATGTTTTTTTGTCAAACTCATTATACATCAGAAAGTTCTGTACGATATTTTTTTATGAAAAAAGTTGTAAAGTGGTGTATTACGTAGATACTGTAGGGAAAATGCAAAGAAGATACAAGAATATATTCAAAATCAGTTACACTGGTCGATTGATTTATGCATACTCTCATTATAATATGTGTGCAGGATGTGGATATATGTATCAGATAAAACAGTTATCAAATGGGAACGTGGTCTTAGTATGTCCAATGTTGTATTACTCATACCAATAGCTGATGAGTATTGAACTTAAGAGATAATTGAATATGGAATATGATACGGACACCTTGCAGTAATGCAGGGTATTTTTGTCTTTTATAGAAAATTTACAGTTCTATATATTGATAAGTGTGAATGTATATGATAGAATAAGTGTAGTTTTGCAGGAAGGAGTGGATACTATGAGTTATAAAGAAGATGTTCGTATGATTAAGGCCTTGGCAGATGAAAACAGACTTCGTATTTTGGAATGTTTGCATCATGGAGAAAAATGTGCCTGCGTTATACTTGAAGAGTTATCCATTACCCAATCAACTCTTTCTCATCATATGAAATTGCTTTGCGACTGTGGACTTGTCGATTCGAGAAAAGATGGGCGATGGATGCACTACTCAATTTCAGAGGAAGGGAAAAAACGTTTTAAGGATATGTTTTCTCATTATCTTGAAACCACTGATTCAGATGGTGGATGCAGCTGCGATAAGTGCGAATAATATATACATTAGGCAATCAGGTAAGATTGCCTTTCTCTTAAACGCATACATTGATATATGTAAATCTATAAAACTATCAGGAGGTTAAATATGCAATTTTTGAGTACAATTTGGATATTCATACAAGATCAAATTTTAGGAATGAAATGGCTTAGTTCATTGATTGGTAAGTTCTTATACGCTATTGGTCTTGATACATCCGGGAAGATTGGAGGCAGTGTTCAGTTTTTATCTATGATGTGATAAAAATTGTTTTCTTGCTTTGTGTGCTGATTTTTGTCATTAGTTATATTCAGAGTTTCTTTCCGCCAGAAAGAACTAAGCGGATACTTGGAACATTTCATGGAATTGGCGCAAACGTCTTAGCGGCATTACTAGGAACAGTTATCGAAAAACTTCACCTTGAAAATCAGGTAGAAGAATTTATAAGAAATGCAAAGCAAATCGATATTCTACAGGAAGAACTAACGGTTAAAGACAGAATAAAATATGCGTGGGAGCAGGTTGTTGAAACATTAAAAAAAGTCTTCCCATATATTCTTGTTGGTGTTGGAATAGGAGCCTTTATTCATAACTGGATACCGGAAGATATTATAGTGAGATTTCTTGGTACTGGTAATCCATTTGGTGTCATTATTGCCACAATTGTGGGGGTTCCAATGTATGCAGATATCTTTGGATGTATTCCTATTGCAGAAGCACTGCTTGCTAAAGGTGCAAGATTGGGCGTTGTGTTGTCATTTATGATGGGAGTAACCACACTGTCTCTTCCATCCATGATTATGCTGAAAAAGGCAATCAAACCAAAACTCTTAGGTCTGTTCATTGGAATCTGTATCGTAGGAATTATTATTGTTGGTTATGCATTTAATGCATTTCAATATTTACTTATTTAACAGGAGGAGGAAAAGATCATGTCATTATTTGGATTAGGAAAGAAAAAAGAAGAAGTTAAGGTAGAGCCAGCTTGTGCTTGCAATGGAGAAGTAGCTACTTATGAAGCATCATCATGTTGCTGTGGCGGTCAACAAGTAGAAAACTGTTGTGGTGGAGATAATAAGGTTACAAGCATTAAGGTGCTTGGTGCTGGGTGTAAAAGCTGTCATGATCAGTATGAAAATGTTAAAAAGGCCATTGAAGAACTAGGGTTAGGAATTGAAGTAGAATATATCACAGATATGGAAAAGGTTATGGCTTACGGTGTTATGAGTATGCCTGTCATTGTTGTGAATGAAACAGTTGCTTCAATGGGGAAAGTATTAAAGAGCGCTGAAGTAATTAAGCTGTTTGGAAAGTTGGGATTTTAATGGCAAAGAAAAAGAGTGAAGGGATTAATTTTTTCCAAAAGTATCTTACAATCTGGGTATTTATATGTATGGTAGTCGGAGTAATCATTGGTAAGTTATTACCGGCCATACCTAACGCACTCGGTAATCTTGAAATATCTGGGATTTCTATTCCGATTGCAATACTTATCTGGATTATGATTTATCCAATGATGCTTAAAGTTGATTTTCAGAGTATTAAACAAGTTGGAAAGAATCCAAAAGGGCTTTTCATTACATGGATTACAAATTGGCTAATAAAACCATTTACCATGTATGGAATTGCAACATTGTTCTTGTTTATAGTATTTAAAGGATTTATTGCACCAGAACTTGCTACTCAGTATCTTGCAGGAGCAGTGCTTCTTGGAGCAGCACCATGTACAGCAATGGTATTTGTATGGAGTACTCTTACAAAAGGAAATCCTGCTTATACTGTGGTACAGGTAGCAACAAACGATTTAATCATACTGATTGCATTTGTGCCAATTGTAAAGTTTTTGCTTGGAGTATCAAATGTATCAGTACCCTACGGAACATTGTTTTTCAGTGTGATTCTGTTTGTGGTGATTCCACTTGTTGGGGGTGTATTAACAAGAATAGTTGTAGTTAAAAATAAAGGAATAGAGTATTTTGAAACCACTTTTGTTCATAAGTTTGATAACGCAACTACAGTTGGTTTGCTTCTTACTTTGGTTTTAATATTTGCATCACAAACAGAAGTTATCTTATCAAATCCTTTGCACATAGTGTTGATAGCAGTGCCGCTCACGGTTCAGACTGTTCTTATTTTCTTTATTGCTTATTCAGCGTCAAAGATATTTGGAATGTCACATGACATAGCAGCACCGGCAGGAATGATAGGGGCATCAAACTTCTTTGAGTTAGCTGTAGCCGTAGCTATTGCATTATTTGGTACAACGAGTCCGGCTGCACTTGCAACAACAGTAGGTGTATTAACAGAAGTTCCTGTTATGCTTGCGCTTGTAAAGGTGGCCAATAGTACAAGAGGATGGTTTAAGAAATGATAGATGGAAGAAAAAAGGTAGCATTTATCTGTGTTCACAATTCCTGTAGAAGTCAGATTGCCGAGGCACTTGGAAAACATCTAGCATCTGATGTGTTTGAAAGCTATTCTGCCGGGACAGAAACAAAGCCACAAATCAATCAGGATGCTGTTCGTATAATGAAAAAACTCTATGGAATTGATATGGAAACAAATGGTCAATACAGTAAGTTAATTACAGATATCCCAGACGTAGACATCGCAATTTCAATGGGATGTAATGTTGGATGTCCTTTTATCGGCAGAACTTTTGATGATAACTGGGGACTAGATGACCCTACAGGAAAAGATGATGTGGATTTTATTAAAGTGATTCGTGAAATTGAAGAAAGAATTATTAAATTGAAGAATAGTTTATAATCATTAGCACCTTGCAGCAATGCAGGGTGTTTTTGTCACTTTATAGGAAAGTTCGCCTTTGGCTCCTTTCCAAAAGAAAAATAGCCCACATAAAAGTGGGCAGAGCAAACAGATGATCATGGTTTTAGAAAATATAAAAACCTTCTTCACCAAAATCATCACCAAACACATCTTCATAAATAAGAACTACAGTCATTATTGTTGGAATTATAATGATAGGTATTGGCTGGTATAAAAAATCAAAGAATGATAAAAAGGTATTTCAATATATGAAAGAACAGGATTAAATGAACTATGAACGAAGCTTGTGAGATAGAAAATAATGTTATAGTTTTTCGTTGCAAAAAATTTGTGCTAAAATAGATATCAGAAAGAAAAATGGAGGACAATAATATGATTTCATTTGCAAGTGACTATATCGCAGGGGCACACCCGGTAATTATGCAAAGATTACTAGAAACAAACATGGAAAACTTAAGCGGATATGGAACGGACCAATATTGTGCGCAGGCAAAAGAAAAGATCAAACAGGCATTTCAATGTCCAGATGGGGAAGTCTTTTTCTTAGTCGGAGGTACACAGACAAATCAGGTGATCATCAGTACAATGCTTGCTCCGTACGAAGGTGTGATCGCAGCTAAAACAGGACATGTCAGTGTGCATGAAGCAGGTGCGATTGAATATAGTGGACATAAAGTGATCGAATTAAAAGAAAATGACGGAAAATTAGCAGCAGAAGATATTAAGAAATGTATCGAAGATTTTTATTCAGACGATAATCACGAACATATGGTATATCCTGGAATGGTTTATATCTCATTTCCTACAGAATATGGAACATTGTATTCGAAACAGGAACTAACAGAGATCTCAAATGTCTGCAGAAGCTATAAAATTCCATTATTCATTGATGGGGCGAGATTAGGTTACGGAATTGAAAGTAAAGAAAATGATCTGAGACCAGAAGAAATTGCAGAACTATGTGATGTATTTTATATTGGGGGAACCAAAGTAGGAGCATTATGTGGAGAAGCAGTCGTATTTCCACATCATAATACACCGAAACATTTTGTGACACAGATCAAGCAAAGAGGCGCATTATTAGCTAAAGGAAGATTGCTGGGAATCCAGTTTGATACCCTGTTTACAGACAATCTTTATTTTGAAATTAGTAAACATGCGATTGAGATGGCAGAGAAATTAAAAGAAGTCTTCCATAAGAAAGGATATACATTCTTCTTAGAGTCTCCAACGAATCAGCAGTTTATCATCCTTGAGAATGAGAAGATGAAAGAACTGAGCAAGAATGTAGAATTTGGTTTCTGGGAGAAATACGATGATAACCATACGGTTGTGAGATTTGCAACAAGTTGGTCAACGGATGAAAATTCGATCGATCAGCTGGAAGAATATCTGTAATAAATTTTATTATAGAAGAAATGCAGTTTTGTATGTAGGAGATGCAGAACTGCATTTTTGTTTTATAGGAGAATTTTATGAACGAAAAGTAAAAAAAGTTGATGGATAAATATAGAAATGATATAATGAAAATATAGTAGGTTAAAACAATAAAGGCAAGATAGGAAAGGAAAGTTAACTATGAAGAAATTTTTATCTATGACAGTGTTACTTCTGATCATCGTACTTGCAGGATGTCAGAAGGATCAGACAACAAAGTCAAAGCAGAAGACGAATACAAATGATGCAAAAGTTGTAAAAACAGAGAAACTAGAGACAATGAGCTACGAGGATTTTTACGAGAATCTAAAAGAGGAAGAATTGAACGACTTGGATATCATACAAGTTGCTGATCAGAAAATTACAGCTGTGATAGGTAATTACTTTCTTGTGCTGAATGAGAACAAGAAGAATCATACATATAAGATCAATAAGATCATAGATTTGCATCCATATGGAATGAATTATTATTATAATGAAGAATCAACAATGTTTTATCCATCCAAAGATGGAGAAAAATATCTAATTTATAATGAATGCAGATATAATTCAAAAGATCAAACAATCAATGCTAAAGATGATAAAGAACTTAAGAGTATAGTCATTGATTTAAAGAAAGATGAGGTAACATACCGAAAGGGAAATCATCTGGAAAATTTGAAGAAGAAGGAAGGCGTATCCGAAAATAATTATCCAAAGATAGCAAAATTTTCAAAGGATATGAAGCAGTATGCAAAAAAGAAAAAATATGAGCTGATGACAAACTTCTATTTAAAATCAGGAAAAGACAGATTCTGGGTAATGAAACCATTCTATGAAGAAAATATTTTAGAAGGCAGGATTTTTAGATATCATGAAGGAAAAATACAGTGCGTATTTAAATTTTGGGAACCATAAATATAACGTATCTATTATAAAATGAAAAATGCCATCCATATATTGTAGCTTTGATAAAGAAAAACACAATATATGGATGGCAAAAATAATTGTCAAAAAACATAAAAAAGCTGTTGACATACTGTATACAGCTATGGTAAGATAATCAACGTCGCTGAA
>ERZ1673697.2962-NODE-2962-length-13496-cov-4.296258_pt1 | contig 13496 bp, 8 predicted proteins | sample MGYA00580227_ERZ1673697 | MGnify/ENA primary metagenome ERZ1673697 (study PRJEB41218, sample SAMN15661759) | gut metagenome | host: Homo sapiens | place: Canada: London | collected 2015-08-20/2019-03-30 | study: EMG produced TPA metagenomics assembly of...
TTGAAAGCATAAAGGGTATTGTAATTCCCAAATATTCCCTGTCTGTCAAAACATTTGTACACACTGATATATTTCCTTCCGTCGAGATCCTCTAGTATTTTAGTTATCATTCTAAAATGTTTTTGAGTTTAATTGATAATAGGTATTGTATGAACATACTATCATATGTTATACTGATTAGCAAGAATAAAATTAAAATAATCGTATCAAAACTTACAAAATAAAACTTGATAAGCAAAGGAGTTATAAAAATGTCAGATACTATGGATATTTGCGGTTTAAAAGCAGAACGAGGGCAGAAACTGCAAACTTACATTCCTGTCCTTGACTCTAATACAAAAATACCTATCACTATCATCAACGGTCAAAATGATGGTCCTACTCTTTTAATAACAGCCGGCATCCATGGTGGCGAATATCCTGGTATCGCAGCGGCAATAGAAATATCTCAGGCTATAGAACCAGAAGTTATCTCCGGATGCCTGATTATAATACATCCCGTCAATATTCGAAGCTTTTGGGAACGCAGTGCTTTCGTTACCCCCGATGATGGTAAAAACCTCAACCGGGAATTCCCCGGCGATGTCAACGGAACACTTTCACAAAAAACAGCCTGGCTGCTCAGTCGACATTTTTTCCCTTTAGCTGATTTTTATGCTGATCTGCATAGCGGTGATATCCATGAAGAATTGTATCCATACGTATATTATCCCGGGCTGCCCAACTCTGAAATTTCTGCAAAAGCGCGCGAAGTAGCCATGGTTCTGGATATGAAATTTATGGTTCGTTCAACTGCTACAACAGGTGCCTATAATTATGCCGCCATTTCAGGTGTCCCTTCTCTCCTTATCGAACGAGGCGGATCCGGATTATGCCGGCGTGAAGACATTGACGCCTATAAAAACGATCTTCATAATATCCTTTGTAAACTCGAACTTCTTTGCAGCCCACAGCAACAACAAAAACATACCCCTGTTGATGTCACTGACGTTATTTATCTTGAAACTGATAAGGCCGGCTGTTGGTTCTCCAGTTGCCGTTGTGGCGACAAAATAAAACAAGGTGATAAACTAGGTTACCTGACTGATCTTTTCGGCAATACCATTACTGTCTATAATGCCGAACAAGATGGTATTATTCTCTATCATTGCTCTGCTCTAGCAGCTCCTAAAGGCACTATTTTAGTAACCTATGGTAAAGTTAAGAATAATTAAAATAATGTTGCTTGACAAAGCCCCAGCAAACCAATTACAATCAAAGTAATCTCTTTGCACTGCATATCGCTACAGTACAAACTGAACAGGCGGTAAACCTTTGGTTTTAGCGGCCGGGCCCATCGGGCAGCAGATTCGTAAACAAACATCTGCGGGACAGTAGTAGTTCCGCAGATGTTTTTATTATATCTGTGCCGCTGCAAGAGTAACCCCAGGGAGGTTATCCACCATGCAAGACAAAATTGCCCAGTCCGAACGTCTGGCCATGCAAGTTTCTATTAATAGTATCATCGTCAATCTAATTCTTTCAGTTGGTAAATTAGCAGCAGGGATACTGGCTAATTCTGCCGCAATGATTTCTGATGCCATTCATTCCGCTTCCGACGTCTTCAGTACCTTTATAGTTATGGCCGGCGTCAAGATATCCAATAAAGCTTCTGATGCAGAACATCAGTACGGACACGAACGTTTGGAATGTGTCGCCGCCATCATTTTAGCGATAGTTTTAGCACTGACAGGTATTGGTATAGGTTACGCAGGTTTAGAAAAAATACTTCACGCTTCAGCCGAAGATTTGAAAATACCGGGCAGCCTTGCTTTGATCGCCGCAGTAATTTCCATTATCGTTAAAGAAGGTATGTTCTGGTACACTAAAAAAGCAGCTGCCAAAATAAATTCCAGTGCTTTAATGGCAGATGCCTGGCATCACCGCAGTGACGCATTATCCTCAATAGGCAGCTTTATCGGTATTCTAGGCGCCCGTATGGGCTATCCTGCTTTAGATCCTCTTGCCAGTGTAGTCATTTGCCTGATGATAGTTTACGCATCATACGAAATTTTTAAAGATGCCATAGACAAGATGGTCGACCGCTCCTGTGACGAAGCCACTATCAATACGATGACAGCTCTGATAAACGCTCAAAAAGGCGTTGACCACATAGACGTACTGCAAACCAGAAAATTTGGCTGCCGCATCTATGTAGATGTCGAAGTAAGCGCTGACGACGACCTGACTTTACTGGAAGCACATACTATCGCCGAAAATATTCATAAAGCAATTGAAAGTAATTTTTCGGAGGTAAAACATTGCATGGTCCATGTAAACCCATGCAGCGAAGTACACCATGACTAAATAAAAAAACCACCACTGTTCAAGTGATGGTTTTGGCAGGCGCACCCCTACGCCTGCCAACGAAGGAGGAGAGAAAGGATTTTCTATTCTTTTAAGAAAGCCTTGAAAACAGCAAATAAATCAGAATATATCTGCCGGACAGAGTGAAAATGTGTCCGGCATTTTTACTCTGTAGAACAATCAATATTTCGACCAGCAAGAATAAAACGACAATCATAAGAAAAGACCGTCTTCTCAAGGCGCGAAGACGGTCAAATGTTATCAGTCAAAGCGGTTCTGCCACTCTCACATAAACAGAACCTCATTGGTTAAAAACATCTCCTTCCTGTCTCTCGCAGGTCAAGCAGTGATGCTTATATAGGCTGCTGTCCGGCTTCAGGTATTACCTCGGCTTGTGCAAGGACTGACCTGTTACGGTGACGGGATCGCATCGGATTTACACCGATCGACATTTAAGTTCATAGAACACCCATATGAAATATTGATTTGTTATATTAATTATAAGCATTACTAATTATCTTGTCAACACTTTTAGTAAAAAAACTTCTAAATATTTTTTGCGTTATATATTACTAATAAGTATTAGTAATAATTTTATGTTATGTGAAAACATTTGCACTTCTATCGTAATTTTTAAATACGCTTATCTTATGCTGTAAAAAGATAAGCGTATTTTTCATTAAGCGTTAATAACGTCGCGTCTGCAACCGATAATACACACACTAGCTCTGGTTTTTCTTTTAGTCATCTACTCTCACTTCTTTCATTCTTTTGACAGCAGAGAATCTAAAAGCAAAAGGATATTGTTGCCAATAGCAGCGTGGAATCTAATGTTATCTTTATCGTCAATGCTCCACGCAACATGCATGGCGCTAGTTTTATTCGAATATAAGCGTTTAAATTCGTCAAGCATCTGTTTTGGTAATTTGACATACAGCATCATATTATATTGTTTAAATTTTTCATCAACCAGGACGTAGTGAGAGTCGAGAACTTCCAATCCATAACGTTTTTCGATTAATTCTATCAGGCCTTTAATAGCCGGGTTATCATTCATCTGTATTGCCTCCTTAAAAAATGGCGCGGCCCACAGGCGGCCGCGCCCCAATGGAGAATCCAAAAATTATTTTATTTCAAAAGGCGAGCTGTCTTTAACATTAACACCGCTCAGCTCAGCAGCAGCAAATCTGTTGATGAGATCTTGAACCGCCATAGTAGCCGAAATTTTTCCGCCCACTACTTCACGCTCGATCTCTTCTTTGCAGCCAATAATGGCTGGCGAACGATAAAACAGATTATGCAGATGTTCTTCAACCATGGTATATACCCAGGAAAGCGTCTGCTGTTTCCTGCGTTCAGCTAACACGCCATTTCCCCAGCCTTGTTTCATAAAGGCTTCGATAACATCATTCCACAGTTCCATAATTCCCGCTCCTGTATAAGCAGAGCAGGTATAGGCATGAGTCGTCCAGTTTTCGGTAGCCTGACGTAAAAATTGCAGGATACGTTCATACTCAGCTCTGGTAACCATTGCCCGCTGTTTATTATCACCATCGGCTTTATTGACGACGATTGCATCGGCGAGTTCCATTACGCCTTTTTTCATCCCCTGCAATTCGTCGCCGGCGCCTGTCAATACGACCAGCAGAAAAAAATCTACCATCGAACGTACGGTAGTTTCACTCTGCCCTACGCCTACGGTCTCGACTAAAATGGTGTCATAGCCGGCAGCTTCGCACAAAAGCAGTGTTTCACGGCTTTTACGAGTCAGACCACCCAAAGTTCCTCCCGAAGGAGACGGACGGATAAAAGCATTCGGTTCGCGTGAAAGCTGTTCCATACGTGTTTTATCGCCCAGGATACTGCCTTTGGTAACAGTACTGGAGGGATCGACCGCCAGTACTGCGACTTTATGTCCGCCACGACACAGGTTTGTGCCAAGAGCCTCAATAAAGGTGGATTTACCTGCACCAGGCACACCGGTGATCCCAACGCGTGTCGATTTACCAGTGTAAGGCAGCAGTTTTTGGATAACCTGCTGTGCCGTCTCAAAATGAGCGGCAGCATTACTTTCAACCAAAGTGATGGCGCGTGATAAAATTGCGCGGTCACATTTGAGGACACCTTCGACGTAATCGTCGACTTCCAGCTTACGGCGTTTGATAGCCGGAGTTACTTTGTCTTTTTTATCTACTGTTACACCTGGAGTTCCTTCATGACCGCCTGTAACACCGTACATTACCCGGCAGGCAAATTTATCGTTTTCTTCTTCAGGCACCCACGAAGGTTTATAAGTATCTGTCATGGCTTAATCCGCCAAGCGTCTGTTCAGCTCTTCCAGTACTTTTTTAGCGCAGACAGGTATAATGGTGCCGGGTCCAAAAATAGCTGCTGCACCGTGTTCGTAGAGATAATCATAGTCCTGGGCAGGAATTACGCCGCCGATAACGACCATGATATCCTCACGTCCGCGTTTTTTAAGTTCTTCTACCAGTTGCGGCATCAAGGTTTTATGACCTGCTGCCAATGAGCTCATACCAACGATATGAACATCATTATCTACTGCATCCTGCGCAGCTTCTTCCGGAGTTTGGAACAGAGGGCCGATATCTACGTCGTAGCCCATATCTGCGAAGGCGGTAGCAATAACTTTCGCCCCGCGATCATGTCCGTCTTGTCCCATTTTAGCAATATAGATACGGGGACGACGGCCTTCGCGCTGTTCAAAGTCATCTGTCATCTGACGAACTTCCTTGATAACATCTTCGTCAGCAAATTCGCTGCTGTAGACGCCGGAAATTGAACGGATGATAGCTTTATGACGGCCGCAGACTTTTTCGACAGCGTCAGAAATCTCGCCTTTGGAAGCACGAGCACGAGCTGCGTTAACTGCCAGCTCCAGCAAGTTGCCTTCGCCGGTTTCCATGGAATGGGTGATAGCGTCCAAACAACGGCGAACTTCATCGTTGTCACGGTTAGCACGCAATTTTTTCAGACGTTCGATCTGCGCCAAACGAACTGCAGTGTTGTCGACTTCCAGAATATCAAGCGGATCTTCTTTTTCCAGACGGTAATCGTTTACGCCGACAATTTTTTCGGCGCCGGAATCGATATGAGCCTGACGACGTGCTGCCGCTTCTTCGATACGCATTTTAGGAAGACCGGTATCAATAGCTTTGGACATACCGCCGAGCTGTTCGATTTCCTGGATATGTGCCCAGGCTTTTTGGATCAGCTGATTGGTCAGTGCCTCTACATAATAGGAACCGCCCCACGGATCAATAACTTTGCAGACTTTGGTTTCGTCCTGAATGTACAATTGAGTATTACGAGCAATACGAGCCGAGAAATCTGTCGGCAACGCGATAGCTTCGTCCAAAGCGTTAGTATGCAGCGACTGGGTATGCCCCAAAGCTGCTGCCATAGCCTCGATACAGGTACGCGTAATATTATTGAACGGATCTTGCTCTGTCAGGCTCCAGCCGGAAGTTTGCGAATGTGTACGCAAAGCCATAGATTTGGTTTTTTTCGGGCCGAAGGAATTAACGATTTTCGCCCACAGCATACGTCCTGCACGCATTTTAGCAATTTCCATAAAGTAGTTTTTACCCATTGCCCAAAAGAAGGACAAACGCGGTGCAAACTGGTCAATAGTAAGACCATGCTCAGTACCTGTACGCAGATATTCGAGACCGTCGGCTAATGTATAGCCAAGTTCGATATCAGCAGTAGCGCCTGCTTCCTGCATATGATAACCGGAAATCGAGATACTGTTGAATTTGGGCATATAAGCGGAGGTATATTCGAAAATATCACCGATGATGCGCATGGAAGCTGTAGGCGGATAGATATAGGTATTACGAACCATGAATTCTTTCAGAATGTCGTTTTGGATCGTACCTGCCATAACTGATTTGTCTACGCCCTGTTCTTCACCAGCCAGGATATAGAAAGCCAATACAGGCAGCACTGCGCCGTTCATTGTCATTGATACAGACATTTGATCCAGAGGAATGCCGGAGAAAAGAATCTCCATATCCAAAATAGAGTCAACGGCAACACCGGCTTTACCTACGTCACCGACAACGCGCGGATGATCGGAGTCATAACCGCGGTGAGTTGCAAGGTCAAATGCGATAGACAGACCTTTTTGCCCTGCCGCCAGGTTACGGCGATAGAAAGCATTTGATTCTTCTGCAGTAGAGAAGCCTGCATATTGACGTACTGTCCAGGGTTTGGTTACATACATCGTTGAATAAGGTCCACGCAAAAATGGCGGGATACCTGCCATATAATGCAGATGTTCGCAGTCTTTATAGGCATTCACATCATATAAAGGAGCTACGTTGATTTGTTCCATTGTACGGTAAAAATTTTCTTCAAAGGATTTACCGGTTTCAGTTTTTAATTTTTCCTTCCAGGCAGCAAACTCGGCGTCGCCTTGTGCGGGTGCCTGCTGAAAGGGAATTTGACTAAAATCAGGAATTCTGGACATTATCAGAACATCCCCCTTTCTTTTTGCATACGAAGCAAGGTTTCATAGCAGTTGGATTTGACGCTGATGTAATCATCCATACCTGCAGCATCACAGATTTCTTTCAGTTCTGCGCTGGGAGCACCTGCCAGGAATACCTTCATTTCCGGATTTACAGCTTTGATGCCTTTCGTAACTGCTGGGGCCAGTTCCGGATAAGTAGCGTCAGTCGAGCAGACGATGGCTGCATCGGCACCGGACTCAAGCGCTGCTTTAACAGCTTCTTCGACAGTGAGGAAGCCATTATTTGACACAACCTCAAAGGCAGCCACCTGCATGAAAGAGGTAACAAAATCGGCACGTGCTTTATGCTGCGGGATCGGTCCCATATTGGCCAGGAAAATTTTAACGTTTACACCGGTTTTATCAACAAAATTTTCCGTACGCATACGCAGTTCTTCATAGCGTTCAGTCCAGCGATGCGGAGCAATAGCTTCAACCTTTTTGCCATTAGCGCTGCCGGTAAGAGCTGCTGAAATTTCACCCATAGTTGCTCCAGCCAATAATGCTTTTTCAGCATCAGCTATCAAAGAACCCAACTCACTGGCATCACGTTTGCCAAGGTCGCTGAGTACAGCTTCTACATAAGCATTGTCGCGTACTTTTACGTTGACTTCCAAATCAGTTTTGCGTGCTTTAAGGATTCCTGCGAAATCAACTTCAGGCACTTCCAAAAGTTCTTCAGTCATGTTCGGGTACATGTTATTGCCGACTGCACGATCTTTTCTGGTAGCAAGATTTTTAAAACGTTCTTCTAAAATAGCTTTAACCGCTGCCTGTACTTTGCCGCTTTCAAGCGCTGCCAATAAGCCGCCGTGGCTTTCGATTTCCTGGAACTTAGCCCAGGTTTTTCCCGTAAATTCCTCTGTCAGCGGTTCGATGTACCAGCTGCCGCCGGAAGGATCGATCGGCTGAATAAAGTTGAATTCATGCTGTTCCATGATTTGGATATTACGTGCAATACGGCGGGAAAATACATCACTGGGACGAATGCAATGATCAAAAGGTTTGACATACATGCCGTCCATACCGCCAACAACCGCAGAGAAGGATTGTGTTGCCGCACGCAGCAGATTTACATAAGGATCGTATTTCGTCTGACAGAAGGTAGAAGTGCTGACATAAAGATTGATCTTTTGTGCTTCTTCATCCCCACCGCAATTTTTAACGATTTGCGCCCAAACCATTTTCAGACTGCGCAGTTTAGCAATTTCCATAAAGAAATTAGCTCCGATACTGAAATGAAAACGCAGGTGGCGACAGAAGGTGTTGACATCAATACCACGGCGTTCCATAGCGCGCATATAAGTTACAGCTTCATTCATAGCATACGCTACTTCCTGAATGTCGTTAGCACCGCCATTATGATAAACATCGGTATTGACAACTACTGTTTTAAGCTGCGGAGCATTTTTTTCAGCCCAGGCAATGCTATGTGCCATTTCGTCATAATATTCGTCCAGCGGACGAACTAATTCGCCGTCCAAAGCAAGTTCGCCAATCGGATCGACAGTAATAGCGCCATGTAATTTTTCGAGGTCCAGACCTTTTTTCTCGCAGACAGTGATTACAGCAGCCAAAAGAGCGATGTTGGAAGCGCCGGCATAAATATCGATTTCGAATTTTTCCAGATCAACACCATCCAGCAGTTTTTCCACGTCAGCTACAGTAGCCAAAGATACGCCTATATCAGCAACATCTTTTACTTCTGCCTTATCAGGATCATAGCCTTTGCGTGTCGCAGTATCTAAAACGACACTAGCAGCGGTAGTTCCTTTCAACAGCTCGTATTTAACCATTTCATTGGCTTCGGCAGGAGTTTTTCCATCACACTCCTGAGCAATAGTCCATACTTTATGGATATAACCTCCTGCATTAGCACCGCGCAGGTTGCTTTCCATGCCGGGATAGGTTTTATTGTGGGTAATCCTCTCCTGATCCTCTAATCTATAAATAGGATTCAGGGTGATACCCTCATAAGTTTTAGTGAACATACTCTTTTCAAAAGAACCGCCTTTAAGAGCAGTCACTACTTCTTGCTTCCACTCCTCATAGGACGGCGGCGTAAATTCATCGAAAGTAACCGGAGGGATAGTTCCCACTAAAGTTTCTTCCTGCTGAATCTCTGCTGTAAGGTTTTTATCTTGTTCCATATACGGCATCCTTTCATTAATTATTTTCTGTGCCGGGGTAGTAAATGTTCACCTCCTGTACTTTGCTTACTTATGTATCGCAGAATGGTTCGAGAATCTCCTACCGAAACTGCCTCTATAAGCCCCTTATCAAAAAAAGCAACCATCACAAAAAATGTGATGGTTGCTCTTGCCGCGCACCCCTACGCAGGCAATTGAGAAGAAGGTTCTTGCACAAAGAGAATTTGAGAATGGCAATAAACCCGGCAGGTTGTCCAGACCTGTCACAAATAAATATATACACTGATGGCTGACCTTATTTTCGAGGTCTAGCCATCACACTTCGACCTCAACGCGCTTACAAAAGCACAGAAAAACAGAAAACCGTTTTCTTAAAATAATATTAAGAAAAACGGTCAGAAATTCATAGCAAAAGATTCGCACTTCGTATTTACCTAAAATACGAACTCTGCAGCATCTCCTCCCCGTCTCTCGCAGGTCAATCAGCGATGTAGCTAAGGCAGTTCTTCTGACTCCGATTCATAGCTCACTTCACCTTCCCAGTATTACTACCAGTGGCATTTGAAGTTTACTCCTCGTTACAGCGGCGGGACCGCGTCGGAATTGCACCGACTTCTCTATTAAGCTCTGTAGAGCACCTTTAGCTTACAATATTCATTTGTTAGCTTAATTATATTTATTACTATTTCTTTTGTCAAGTCTTTTAATATATTTTTTCATATATTATTTTTCGCAAATAAAACAGTATCGTAGCTTACTATTTTATTCAGTAAGCTACGATACTGCTAATCAAGACTTTTATTTTTAAAATACATAGTGATTCCCAAAGGAACGCAGATATTCAAAAACAATAACCGTACTAATTGGTAAGTAAGAATGATTGAAACATCTTCTCCCATACTCATTCCAGCCAGACACATTTCCGCAATTCCGCCGGGAGCCATTGCTAAAAAAGCGGTTACTAAAGAAAACCCATACCGTTCTGACAGGGACCAGGCAACAACAACACTGACACCAATCATCAAAACGATACCACTAAAAATATAAGGCATCAATTCCTTAGTAGCCGAAAGTTTTTTGGGATCCAGCATTACGCCCATGTATAATCCAATACTTACCTGTGCCAGCATCATAAGCAAACCAGGCACAGGCTGTAAACTTCCCAAAAAATACGACCCTGCCGCTGTTGCCAGAATCGGCCCCAGCAAACGCGGTGTTGGCACCTTTAACTTAGTCGCAACAAAAGCGCCTAAAAACGACACTGGGACATTGTTTTGCATAACCTGAGCACCTAAACCATGGATTACCAGAACTGGTACTGCTACAATAACGCCTACCAGCCTCAGAGTCTGCATAACGACAACAACATTTGCGTCAGCCCTTGGATCATCCTCCGACATCAGCATCATTTGCGTCAGCCCGCCAGGCATAATGCCCATCACACAACTGATCAGATTAGCCGAAGTATGTCTCGCTGTCCACCAGGCAATTAAAACAGCAACAGCTACAGCTATCAGCGTGGCTTCCAGTACCCCAAAGGTCTGATGCGTCATTTTCTCCCATGTATCAGCTGTAAAATTACGGCCAATACCATACCCAGCTACAAGTAAACCCAATTCACGCCAATTCTTAGGCCAGGTAACAGGCGAACCAGCTATCTTACAGGCTACTGCAGCAAAAATGCCGCCTAAAAGATATGGTATAGGCAATTCCATTTTTAAAAATAACGTTCCTAAACAGGCTGCCATAACAAATAGCAGCAAACGATTCAACATATTTCCCTCGCTTAATAATGCCCTTCCAGTGCCGTCATGATCCGCCCTATCAATTCACTGCGCATTGTATTCTGAGTTACAGAATAGGTCATAATACGGCTGTCATCCAGTCCCAGTTCCCGTTTGAATAATGCTTTTTGAGCCATCGCTGCATTTTTCGACAATTTATCTGCTTTGGTCAAAATAACCTGAACCTGCAGTCCACAGTCCAGTAACCAGTGATAGCTTTCAATATCGCTGTCCAAAGGCTTATGCCTGATATCAATAAGCTGACAGACCAGTCCTAGATTATCAGATCCGGAAAGATATTTACTGATAAATCCTGACCATTTATCTTTGTTCGTTTTAGCTGTTTTGGCAAAACCATAACCTGGTAAATCTACTAAATAAAAATCAGCACGTTCTTCCTGCCCTTCAGTAGTGCGTTTAGCCTGTAAACCATAAAAATTTATAGTCTGTGTTTTGCCTGGAGTCGAGCTCACTCTTGCCAATCCGTTACGTCTGCAGAGCGAATTGATCAGTGATGATTTGCCAACATTAGAACGCCCTATAAAAGCAGCCTCTATTAACGGTGGTGTCGGATATTGGTCTGCTCTGACAGCAGATGTGATATATTGGGCATGAATAATATCCCAGGTTCCTTTATTCATCTTACTCCTCCAAAGCTAATTTCAACACTTGATCCATATGATTAACAGGAATGAATTTTATTGCCGCACGCACATTGACAGGAAGTTCTTCCAGATCCTGCATATTCTGTTCTGGAAGCAGAATGGTTTTTACACCATAACGATGCGCCGCCAGCATTTTTTCTTTAATTCCTCCTACCGGAAGCACTTTGCCAGAAAGAGTGATCTCTCCAGTCATGGCAATACCCGCTTTTATGCAATGTTTAGTCAGTGCTGAAACCATAGCCGTCACCATAGTAATGCCGGCGGAAGGACCATCTTTTGGGATTGCGCCTTCCGGTAAATGAATGTGGATATCAGTAGTTTCATAAAACTTTTCATCCAAATGCAGCTCTTTAGCCCGAGAACGAATATAAGTATAACCGGCCTGAGCAGATTCTTTCATAACATCACCCAACTGCCCAGTCAATACCAGACCTCCTTTACCGTTAGTAGCCAGTACTTCTACCTTCAGTAATTCACCTCCAACACTGGTCCAGGCCAAACCTGTGCAGATACCTATTTCTGCCTTGGCAGTCAGATCGCTTTCCAGAAAAATAACCGGTCCTAAATATTTAGTCAGATTTTTTTCGGTAACTTTAGCACTTTTTACCTGTTTCGTCACAATACGATGTGCTGTTTTACGGCAGATCGCCGCTATTTTCCGTTCTAAATTACGTACACCGGCCTCACGTGTATATTCGCGTATAACATGACGCAGAGCTGTTTCTGTAATATTCAAAGTTTTTGCAGTCAAGCCATGTGCCTGACGTTCCTTCGGCAATAAATGCAATTCGCCGATTTTCACTGTCTCGTCCTCAGTGTAACTGGTAAGTTGAATCACTTCCATCCTGTCTAATAGAGCAGGAGGGATAGTTTCTACCGTATTAGCCGTTACAATCCAGAAAACATGTGACAAATCAAAAGGGAATTCAATATAATGGTCACTGAAAGTGTTGTTTTGTTCCGGGTCTAATACCTCCAGCAAAGCCGAAGCCGGATCCCCCCGAAAATCAGAAGCCATTTTATCAATCTCATCCAGAAGAAAAACAGGATTCATGCAACCGCTGGTTTGCATACCATGAATAATCCTGCCTGGCATTGCGCCGATATATGTACGACGATGACCGCGGATTTCTGCTTCATCACGAACGCCACCTAAAGAAACACGGGTAAATTTACGCTCAATCGCTCTGGCAACCGAATGTGCCAGAGAAGTTTTACCCACACCAGGAGGTCCGACTAAACATAAAATCGGTCCCTTACTTTGTTTGGTCAAAGCACGTACTGCCAAATACTCTAAAATACGTTCTTTTACTTTTTCCAAACCGTAATGGTCTTTATCCAGTACTTTAGCAGCCACTTCAAGGTCAAAATTATCTTCTGTAAACTTACCCCAGGGCAAACTTAAAAGTACATCGATATAATTGCGGATTACGGCGCTTTCAGCCATCATCGGCGGCATTTTATAAAGACGGTCAAGTTCTTTATTGATTTTTTCAACAACTTCAGCCGGCAGATCAAGCTCTGACATCTGCTTCTTATATTCGTCTATTTCGGCCTGACGTTCATCACCTTCGCCAAGTTCTTTATTAATGGCTTTCATCTGTTCACGCAGATAATATTCTTTTTGGTTCTGTTCTATCTGTTTACGCACCTGCTGTGAAATATTTTTTTCCAGACCGGCAATTTCCAGTTATTTGCATAAATACGTATAGAGTTTATTCATACGTTCTTTAACATCAACCGCTTCTAACAGCTGCTCTTTTTCTTCGATATTTATCGACAGATAACCGGCAATCATATCCGCAACCCGTCCTGGGTCAGTTTGGTCCTTAAAGGTCAGCAGCACTTCACTGTTAACTTTTTTGCTGGCAATAATCCATTGCTCAAACGTTTCAATCAGCATCCTGCGCAGCGCTTCCACTTCATTATCTTCACTGACAACAGAATCCATCGGCAGTGCATTAGCCTGGAAATATGTATCGACAGCCGGAGCTTCGATAATAGTTTCTACTTT
>ERZ1673697.2973-NODE-2973-length-13455-cov-5.198284_pt1 | contig 13455 bp, 10 predicted proteins | sample MGYA00580227_ERZ1673697 | MGnify/ENA primary metagenome ERZ1673697 (study PRJEB41218, sample SAMN15661759) | gut metagenome | host: Homo sapiens | place: Canada: London | collected 2015-08-20/2019-03-30 | study: EMG produced TPA metagenomics assembly of...
GCACATTTCATTCATCTTTCTGTAAGGGTATTCTTTCATTTAAAGCTCCTTTTTCTTCTGCTCTATCCAATACATTGCCTTAAAATTTCATCGCTGGATAACATATTATCTCTGGTAAAATAATCACCCTGTTTTTTCCATTCTCTCATTGCAGTTTTTCCTATTTTCTGTAGTACATCCTTTGCCGGAATCGGCATTGTATTTAATTCTGCCGAATTTACCTGTGTGCTGCCATTTAACATCCGATAATAACGTTCCCATATATCAGAAGACAATAACGTATAAAACCCATATACCTCACAAAGACTAATCCGTTCTCCTACTTTAATTAAATAATTTAAATGATTTTCTGCAGTAAATTGTTTATATGCAAAAGCATCTGCTAAATGCAAGGCTGGCTGTAGTCTGCGTTTTTCTTCTTTTGCCGTCGCTCTCTTTAAAAAAACTGTATTCTGATTTTCCATCACATTCTTCTTAGATTCATCTTTTACTACAAAATACTGTGGTTTCTCTGTCTGAGCAGGAAATACTATTCTTCCTTCTAATACATTACATGAATGAAGCAATGGAATTGTAGACTCTTTTTTCTCCCACGCTATATACTCCTTATTACGAAATTCTACTACCTGTCCCGTTTTAAATCGAAAGCCCGCCTCTTCGACCGTATTAGGCATTTTCTTCATATAGTTTAATACCTTTAAATCTTCTTCATCTGATGGAAGTACAAAATAATGCTCTTTTCCTTCTGGCAAACAATTTCCACTCTCTACCTGAATTTCTTTTACTTTGCCTAAATCCTGCGCATTCTGACTAATCGCAATGATAATATTCCGAGACTGACTTTTCGATTTCTTTCCATAAGTAATCATTGTTTCCTGCAAGATATCATCACTATGTCCCTCTTTCCCTTTGAATACGCTATTTCGAGATTCAAACAAATGTACACGCTGAATATCCATACTATCCATAAAATAGCTTCTGAAACTTTTAAAATATGTCCCTGATGTCCAGGATCTTGGCGTAATAAATACAAACTCTCCATTTGTCCTCAGCATTTTAACTGCCATAGCCATAAACAGGAAATACATATTAGGCTGACCATGCACTATTTCACTCATACACACGGACTCTGCGGCCTCCTTGCGAATTTTCAAATATGGAGGATTGCTGATCACAATGTCAAATAATCCTTTGCTTTTCTGCATCTCCCAATATTTCTGATTGTCAACAATAAAATTTTCTTTCTGGGTCTTTATAAATAATTTTACCTGTTTTTGGCTGCAATAACTACTTATTATTTCTATATTCTTTTTTAACAATGACTGTATATTTTTGTCGTTCTCATATAATACTACAGAAATTTCCCGTGCTGTTCCTCGTGCAATTAAATGCTCTACCACTGCTGCTGTCAACAGACCATTCCCGGCACCTGGATCGAGTATTTTAACCTTTTCAGATTCCGTTCTTATAAGCGATGCCATATACTCTGCCGTCTGTATCGGAGTAAAAAACTGACCGTAGCTCTTTCTTTCTTTTTTAGGAAAAGAATTTACATATTCAATTGTATTTTTCATTATCTCTTTCAGCATACGATCTCCTCCATCTTGTCTTTTTATTATACTTTATACCTCGAAAAAAAGCAATGATTATCGAACATATATTCTGTTTTTTCCCAATTATATCAAAAAAATCCCTACATTGTCTGTAAATACAACAGACTTTGTAAGGATTTAATTTGCTTGTGTCCTCTATTGTAATGAAAGTGTTACCGTCAATACTCCACCCGATGCAGATGCCTGGATCAGAAGCGGTTGTGAAAAAGTATTGGTAAACTTAAGGTCTTTGCTCGTTCCTGCGATCGCTGCATCATATCCTGCCGGAAGATATATTACCGGCAGTGAATGCGGATAACGCTCGGTTGCAGGAAGACCTGCATGCAACATTGCAGCGTAAAGTGTCGATGATACCTGGCACACACCTCCACCGGTTCCCGTGCCGACCGTTCCACTGATATAGATCGGTGCTACAACATAACCGTTCGCTGATGTACGCAGCAGAATAGTCGAGCTAAAGGAAAATGATTTTCCCGGCTGTACTACAACACCATTGATGCGGGCTGCTGCCAGCTCTACGTTAACAGCTCTCGGAACTGTCGCATCATATTCTGTTGTACAGGTACCGATCACATTGCCCTGTACCGTGGCAGTATCCGTTGTAGCTGCATCAGTAACAGTAGCAGCGGATGCGCTTCCTGTTCCGCCTCCGTCTCTGCCCTCTGCCTTACCACATGTCACATAATGGCGGCAATATGCTGCCATGTCGTCACCAAATGCCTGCTGCAGATCTGCGTATTTTGCCCGGTATGCCTGTGGATTGAAATCCGCAGAACAGCTTCTTCCTTCTCTTAATCCGTAATTTACAAAATGATTAAAAAGTGCTGCTTTATTATTGCCAAAAGCAGCGGCTACATCCGGATATGCACTGCGGTAATAATCTGCATCAAAAACTGCCTGATATGCGCTGCGTTCTGCCGCTGTTGCAGCTTCAGTAAACGCCGGGTTCGTCATCAGAAGCCCTGCACATGCCGCAACCGCCAACATCTTTTTCGTCCAATTTTTTCTTTTTATCATGGTATCCTCCCGCGATTGTACCTTATATCTGGTACTATAGTTATTGCATCATCATATCAGACATGGAAGAATTATACAATAGTGCACTTTCACAATCCGTTTACGCTTCCCCGCCCTCGTACACCACATTTCCATCAATGATCGTATACAAAATATGAGTATCCACGGCAAATGGATTTTCCCCCGTCAACACGAAATCCGCATCCTTTCCCGCCTCAATACTTCCGACACGGTCTTCGATTCCGATATGTTTCGCTGCATTGATCGTGATTGCCTTTAACGCATCAAATTCACTTAACCCGTTAAATACCGCCCTTCCTGCGCAAAGTGCCAGATAGCGCTCCTCGATCACCGGGGAATCCGTAATGATAGAAACCTGACATCCCGCTTTTGCAAGTGCCGCAGGGGTATGAAATCCTTTGTGGCGCAGTTCATATTTGGTTGCATGTCCAAAAGATGGGCCCACCGCAACCGGAAATCCTTCCTTTGCAAGATCATCTGCGATCAATGCTCCGTCCGTTGTATGATCAATCCGAAGATCCACATGAAATTCTTTTGCAATACGGATTGCGGTGTAGATATCATCGGCGCGGTGTGCATGTGCTTTTAACGGCATCTCACCGCGGATAACTGGAAGAAGCGCCTCCATTTTTGCATCGTAAGCAGGCATCTTTGAAAAATCCACCTTCCTATCCGCGTCTGTTTTCTGCGAATCGTCCATCACTTGTTCCTGTGCCTGTTCCATCTCAAGTTCATTCCAGCCCTCCGGACAGCCGGCAGCGTGTAATTTTGTGTCATATATTTTTGCCTTTGTGAGTGCCTCCCGCAGCTTCGCGGCAACAGACATTCTCGAATAAACACCTTTTTCCTTATAACAGTTTTTCGGATTCTCACCGAAAGCGATCTTCATGGCTGTTTTTTCTTTGACTAACATGTCATCCACACGCTTTCCATAAGTCTTGATGGCGCAGAATGTTCCGCCAATGACATTTGAGCTTCCCGGTCCGGTGCACACACAGGTCACACCGCCTTCGCGTGCCATCTGGAATGTCTCATCCTGCGGATTGACTGCATCCACCGCGGAGAGCTGCGGTGTCACAGGATCCCCTAATTCGTTATAATCCTCGCCGGCAAATCCGGTCGCATACCCGTCTAATCCCATGTGACAGTGCGCATCCACAAATCCCGGATAAACATCGATCCCGGTTGCATCGATCACATCCGCGTCATTGATGATCTTCCCCTCTAAGACCGGTGCGATCTTTTTTATTTTTCCATTCTCCACTAAAATATCTGCCACAAATGGCTCTTTCTCTATGGCGTTGTGGATCGTTCCCTGTTTGATCAGTAAGTAATTGCTCATGTGTGCCTCCTGTTTTATGTCCGGTGACTGTAAAAATCCTGTTTACCGTTGTTTTGATCAGAATCCGCATTTTGCGCCTTTCTGTCTTACATAATTAATTCCCATATCATACCAACATTATACCATGTATTCTTTTTATCTGGCTCCTCATTTTCCATATACAGGAAAAACCTTGTGATTATGCCCAAAATCACACAAAAAATAGGCATAACAGCAGCGTTTCTGCTGTATATGCCCATTTCACCGCACAACTGACAATCATGCCGACACCTTATAGCGTTATCCTGTAAAAAAGGATCTGCATGCGAATCATACGCTGCAGATCCCTGATGCACTTTTATTTCTCTGACAAATCCGTATTCCTGATCTTATCCCTGATCCGAAGGATCATGGACGGTGATACGGAAAGCTCGTCAAATCCCATCCGAAGGAACGTCTCTGTGAGCGTTTCATCCGCGCCAAGCTCACCGCAGATGCCAACCCAGCATCCTTCCTTATGTCCGTTATCCACAACCATTTTTAACATCCGAAGGACTGCTTCATGGTGTGAATCATAAATATTATCCAGTTTCGGATTCTGCCTGTCGATTGCAAGTGTATATTGTGTCAGATCGTTTGTCCCGATCGAAAAGAAATCAACCTCTTTCGCTAAAAGATCACTGATCATAACTGCCGCCGGTGTCTCGATCATAATACCGAGTTCCACATCCTTATACGGAATACCGTCGGCATCAAGTCCCGCTTTCACTTCCGCAATGATTTCTTTGATCTTTTTCACCTCATTTACGGAAATGATCATCGGGAACATGATCGCAATCGTTCCATAATAGCTGGCACGGTAGATTGCCCGAAGCTGTGTCTTAAAAATTTCAGTGCGGTCGAGGCAGATCCGTATCGCACGGTAACCCATTGCCGGGTTTTCTTCTTTCTCAAGGCCAAAATAACCGACCTGTTTATCTGCTCCGATATCAAGTGTACGGATAATAACTTTTTTACCCGCCATATTTTCCGCAACTGTCTTATATGCTGCAAACTGCGCTTCTTCTGTCGGGTAATTCTCCGACTCTAAATAAAGGAACTCACTCCGGAACAGTCCGATTCCACCCGCATCATTGGCAAGTACATTTGCCACATCGGAAACACCCCCGATATTGGCATAAAGATTGATCTTCGTTCCATCCTTTGTGATATTTTCCTTCCCCTTTAATTCCTGAAGCAGACGTTTCTTCTGCTCATTTTCTTCTTTTAACTTCCGGTATTCCGCTTTCGTATCCTCATCCGGTTCTACGAAAAACTTTGCATCAAATCCATCCACGATACCGAACTGTCCGTCCACACCCTCTTCCGGAAAATCAACTCCGATCAATGCCGGAATATTCATGGTTCTCGCTAAGATCGCCGTGTGGGAATTGGTGGAACCGTGACGTGTTACAAAAGCAAGTACTTTTGATTTATCAAGCTGCACAGTCTCGCTCGGTGCAAGATCATCCGCTAAAAGGATAAACGGTTCATCGCCGCTTAAACCTGCATCACCGTTTCCCTGTAAAATAGAGATCACGCGATTGGAGATATCTTTGACATCCGCCGCACGTTCTCTCATATAATCATCATCCATCGCAGCAAACATCTGCGCAAAATTATCTCCGGTGGAAGCAACTGCAAATTCTGCATTGACCTGCTGGGTTTCGATCATGTTTGTGATCGACTCTACATAGTCGAGATCATCCAGCATCATCTGGTGCATCTCAAAAATTGCCGCATTGACTTCACCGACTTCCCTGACTGCTTTTTCATAGAAAACACCAAGCTGCCTTTTGGCTTCTTCTTTTGCATCCTCAAAACGTTTTTTTTCTGCTTCTATATCCGTTATCTTTGTTCGTTTTACTGCGTTATCCGTCTTATGATAGACAGACAGTCTGCCCATGGCAATTCCGCCGAATACACTTTTTCCGTGCAGTTCCATGCCCGTTACCTCCATTTTAGATTTTTATTTCTGTTTTTATCAATTTTTACAGATTTGCTTTCAAAAATGCCTCGATTGCAGCACTTGCTGCCTCTTCATTCTCTCCATCGGTGCAGACTGTGATCTCCTCGCCGCATTTTACACCAAGTCCCATAACTCCAAAAATACGTTTTGCATCTGCTGCTTTTCCATCTTTTGCAATGGTAATGCTGCATGGAAATGCTGCTGCTTCCTTTACAAGTGCTCCTGCCGGTCTTGCATGGATTCCCCCCTTGTCTGTGATCACGTATTTAAATTCTTTCATGATTTTCTCCTTTCTTTGTACATAACACATTGTTTTATGATTACATATTCACAGTCTCTATATTGTTGCAACATAAAGCCTGCGATTTTAATTACCTTTTCCGTTTCCTATCTTTTTGATACATCCTTCTTTAAAAGTCCAAGGATTACGCATCCTACAACAGAACCAACTGCCAGTGATATGAGATATAACAGCGGATGGCCTACGGTTAAGAATACGAAGATTCCACCATGTGGTGCCATTAATGTACAGTTAAATGCCATGGATAATGCTCCTGCAACTGCGGAACCAATGATACAGGACGGCAGCACACGCAATGGATCCGATGCTGCAAACGGGATTGCTCCCTCTGAGATAAAGGAAAGTCCCATAACAATGTTTGTCGGTCCTGCTTTTCTCTCTTCTTCGGTAAATTTGTTTTTAAAGAACATGGTTGCAAGTGCGATTGCAAGCGGTGGAACCATACCACCGACCATAACAGCTGCCATGATATTGTAATTGCCTGCTGCGATAGATGCGGTACCAAATACATATGCTGCTTTGTTTACCGGGCCACCCATATCTACGGACATCATTCCGCCGAGCAGTGCGCCAAGCAGGATTGCCTTTGCACCATTCATGCTGTTTAATCCGTTGTTGATCATAACGTTTAATGCTCCGATCGGAGGCTCTACCACATAAGTCATGATCACTCCGATCAAAAAGATACCGATTACCGGATAGAGAAGCATTGGCTTGATACCCTCTAAGCCTTCCGGCAGTTTCTCAAACAGTTTCTTTAACAGACGTACCAGATAGCCTGCAACAAAACCTGCAACGAGAGCTCCAAGGAATCCGGATGTTCCGTTTGCTGCGATTGCTCCGCCGACAAAACCGACCGCAAGACCAGGACGATCTGCAATACTCATTGCGATAAATCCGGCTAAGATCGGAAGCATAAATCCGAATGCAACACCACCGATCGATTTAAACATTGCCGCCATCGGTGTGATCGTACCAAAGTTTGAACGCTCATCAAATGGAAGGCTGTTTAAGTCAACTGCAAAACCATCGATCAGAAATGCGATCGCAATCAGGATACCACCGCCGATAACGAACGGTAACATATGGGAAACTCCATTCATCAGATGTTTGTAAATCTGATGTCCAACGCTGTCAGATTCTTCCTCACTGTCTGCTGCCTGACTGCTTCCCTTCGCCTGATACAGTGGAACATTGCCGTTTAACGCTCTGTCTAACAATTCTTCCGCCTTACTGATTCCATCAGAAACCTTACACTGGATCACAGGTCTGCCTGCAAAACGATCCATCGGAACCTGTGTATCCGCTGCAACAATAATACATGCAGCCTCTGCAATTTCAGCTTTTGTCAATACATTTTTGGCACCGCCGGAACCTCTTGTCTCAACTTTCACACGGCATCCAAGCTCTTTCGCTTTTTTCTCAATATTTTCTGCCGCCATATAAGTATGTGCGATTCCGTTCGGGCATCCGGTTACAGCGAGGATCAGCTTTCCATTCTCTGTGTTTTTCTCCTCTGCCGCATTCTTTGTATCTGCGCTGTTCTTTTTCTCTTCTTCGGCATCTTTCTCAGCTTCCGCACGGTCGATCACACTTAAAAATTCCTCAACCGTCTTTGCATTGCGAAGTCCGCTTGTAAAATTCTCATCCATCAGAAGAACAGATAACTTGCTAAGTACATCCAGATGTACGTTGTCTTCCGTATTTGGTGCTGCGATCAGGAAGATCAAGCTGACCTTTTCTCCATCTAATGCATCAAAATCCACCCCATCTTTGATAACCATGGCTGCAAGTCCTGGTCTGCTGACTGCATCCGACTTGCAATGTGGAATGGCGATTCCCTCACCAATTCCGGTTGTTCCTTCTTCCTCTCTGGCGTATACGCCCTTGCGGTACTTCTCAACATCGTTGATCTTTCCGCTCTTAGCCATCAATGCAACCATTGCATCAAGGGCTTCGTTCTTTCCAGTGACTTTGCCATTTAAGTCAATACTCTCTACGGCAAGTAAATCCCTGATTTTCATGCTTAAATCCTCCTTGTTTTACGGAGCAAAATGTCTGCTATGCCTGCATAGCATGTGCCCTTGCAGGAGCAGAGGATTTTACTCCTTGTTTTGCGAAGCAAAATGTCTGCTATGCATGCTATGCCTAATAGCTTGCATAGCATGTGCCCTTGCAGGAGCAGAGGATTTTACTCCTCCTACTTAAATATGCCTTTGTTTTTATCTAAAAGCGCCAAAACTTCCGGCTCTGTTGCCAGTTCTTCTGAAAATGCCGATGCGCTTCCAGTACAGATCCCCAACTGAAAAGCTTCTTTATAGCTTCCAGTCTTCAGATATCCTGTTACAAATCCGGCTACCATGGAGTCCCCGGCGCCAACCGAATTGATGACCTTACCCTTTGGTGCCTCCGCCTGAAAAACGCTTCCATCTTCAGCAACAAGCACTGCCCCGTCACCCGCCATGGAAACCAGCACATTTCTTGCACCTTTTTCCTGCATCTTCTTTGCATAAGTGATGACGTCTTTTTTATCTGTTATTTTTACACCGAAAATCTCGCCCAATTCATGATTATTCGGTTTGATCAAAAATGGATGATACTGTAATACATTTACGAGCAGATCTTTCGTCGCATCCACAACAATCTTTAAATCTTTATCTGCGAGATATTTCATAATGTCCATGTAAATGGTCTGCGGCATCACATCCGGGATACTTCCCGCCATAACCAAAACATCTCCATCTGAAAGCCGATCCAGTTTTTCATAAAGTGTTTTGATGTCAGCTTCTGATATCGCCGGTCCCTGTCCGTTGATCTCACTCTCCTCGTCGGAACGCATTTTTACATTGATCCTTGTCATTCCTTCTTTTACCGGAATAAAATCCGCCCGGATTCCTTTTTCCCTGATCAGACGCTCCAGTTCGTTTCCGGTAAATCCGGCATAAAACCCAAGTGCCGTGTTCTCCAGTCCAAGATTTTTTAACACCATGGATACATTGATTCCTTTTCCACCCGGAAAAATCTTCTCCTCTGATGTCCGGTTGACCATTCCGCAGGTGAAATGCGGAACTGTCACAATGTAGTCCAGTGATGGATTAAATGTAACAGTGTAAATCATTTTCTCAGTCTCCTTTCTGCTTTTCCCGCGTTTTTGTTCCGCAGGTCTTCGTATTTTTTATACTTCAATTACATTTTTACATTTACGGTACGCAGGTTTTGTAAGACCTGTCGTGATGACCTTTGCACTCTCAAACGGAGCAAATGTCACACTTGATATCTGATTGAACTTGCTGTCATCTGCTAAGATATAACATTCTCTGCAGTTCTCCATGGAGCGTTTTTTTACGAGCGCTTCTTTTAACTCCGGTGTGGAAAATCCGCGCTGCATACTGATTCCGTTTGCTCCCCAGAATCCTTTTGTAAAATTATATTTTTCAACCGAAGAAACAGCTTCCTCTCCCACGATCGCCTCAGTTATCGCTTTAAACTCTCCACCGAGGATATATACCGTACATCCTTTCTGTGCAAGTTTTTTTGCATGTGTGATCGCATTGGTCACAAACACTGCCTGTCTGGCCGTAATAAAATCAATCATCAGATCTGTCGTCGTGCCGGCATCAATATAAACAAAATCACCCGGTCCGATCAGACCTGCCGCATATTGCGCAATCTTTTCTTTTGCTCCTTTGTTCCGTTCTCTACGCTGCATGACTTCGTCATCCTCGGTACTGTATGAGGTGTTTTTTAAAATTGCACCGCCATGGACTTTAATGAGCTGACCATTTGCATCCAGTGTATTTAAATCTCTCCGGATCGTTGACTCTGATGCATCCAGTTCTGTCATAAGCTGCTGAACGGTCACGCTGCCCATACTCTCTAGTATGGATAAAATTCTTGTAAATCTTTCTTCTGTCAGCATATCTTTTCCTCCAATTTCATTCACAACCGTTCAAATTCGTTCATCTTTGATAGCTTTATTATATGATTCCATTCCGTCACAGTCAATCAAAATCCGTCAAAATCATTCACAAAAAATCATTTTAAAAATTGTGTAAAGTGCAAAAAAAAGACTGCCGGAAGAATCAGTCCTGTTTCTTTACCAGGAAGCCGTTTCTTACGACAGTCTTTATATTTTTGATCTAATTTATACTAATCGCTGCTTTTTCACACTGCTTTCCGTTATTCACACGATCATAAACGCTTTACTCCCCCTTTTGAAAACGTTCGATCGCATCTTTTACATCATCCGCAAAAATTTCAACCACCTCTGCATTTTTCGTCTTATACCGTATGATACCCATTTCCTCAAATGTCTGTCCGGCAATATAACACCGCAATGCCATCAGTACGCCACTATGCGTTACGATCAACACATCTTCCGTCTCCCGTTCTAAGATCATTCCGAGTGTATCAAGCGCACGCCTCAGCACTTCATTGTAACATTCTCCATGCGGTGTATGGACATAACGCCTGTTGGCATCCCAGTCCTGATACTCTTTCGTATTTTCCTGCGTAATGCTTTCCCAGCTTCTGCCTTCCCAGTCGCCCATATCCATTTCCCGCAGACCATCCGCCGCAATACATGGAATATCAAGCGCGATCGCCGCCTCCTGTGCCGTCTGTGCTGCACGAAGCTGTGGGGATGTATATGCCCGCACAACCTGAAGAGTCCCTTCCTTTTTCCGATCCAGAAGCATGTCCGCAAGCTCTTTTGCCTGCTGCTTTCCTGTCTCATTCAACGGCACATCTGTCTTGCCCTGTATTTTCTTTTTTACATTCCAGTCCGTCTCTCCGTGACGTACAAAATATAAAATCATTAATTTCTCCTCTTTTGGGTGATGTTGTCATAAATCAAGTATAAACAATTCGTTTTGATTTGTCTATGTGAATCCATACAACGGCAGATTCTTCTTGCAATTTATGATTTCCCCATGTATACTACATCTATCGCAATTCAATTTTATTTTCATAGAATCATTTTCTGAATACTACTCTTTTCATTCCGGCATTTCGCCAGCTATTTCAGAAAACTATTGTGAAAAACACTTAAATTTTTTATAATTAAAGGAGAAAACTACATGGGGAAAAACAAAGGAAAACGCAGTCACACAAAACATGTTTTTGTGCAGAAGAAGTACCGGGATGCCTTGTTCCGCAGGATTTTTAATGAGAAATCAGTTTTGCTGGAGTTATACAATGCCCTGAATCAGACAGATTACGATGATGCAGATGAACTGATTTTTTACACGATCGATGACGTGATCTATCTCGGATATAAAAATGACGTATCATTCATCGTCCGAGGCACGCTGAATCTGTATGAGCACCAGAGTACCTTAAACCCCAACATGCCGATCCGCGGACTGATCTATTTCGGCAAACAGTATGAGAGCTACATTAAACAAAATAACCTGAACATTTACGGGAAAAAGCTGCTTTCGCTGCCGTTTCCCCAGTTTGTTATTTTTTATAATGGGGTTGAACCGTTGGAAGATGGCAAAGATTATATGGAACTGCATCTTTCGGATGCGTTTGTATGTGCCGGATCAAACCACCTGGCAACAGATGCTGCATCCAGCCCCATCAGCACCCACCCCTGCTTAGAGTGCACTGCACGGGTTTACAACATTAATTATGGACACAATCAGGAACTGATGGCACGATGCCGGACTTTAGAGGAATATTCCATTCTGATCGGCAGAATTTCTTCGAATGTCAGAAACGGTATTCCATTAGAACCGGCAGCGGATGCTGCTGTACAGGAATGTATCAGGAACGGTATCCTAAAGGATTTTCTTATCAAACACAGATCGGAGGTCGTTGGTATGTTATTGGAAGAATTCGATATGGATGAGTATATTAAGATGGAACGCAGGGACAGTTATGAGGATGGACATGAGGATGGCTTAGCCGAGGGCAAACGTCTTGAGCAGTTACACGTCGTCCACAACCTGTTTCAAAAAAGCATCCCTGCCGAAAACTGCGCCGACCTGCTTAATGAAAACACAGATTTTGTCAATAAAATATATTCACTGTGCCATGCTCACCCTGACTGGTCAGATGAAGATATTTACAATGCATTAAAAGAAAAATAAAGCTTTATTAAAATTCCTGTAAGTATATCATTTTATCAATATGTTACTGTTCACTCGTACCTCGTTCCAGTAACGGATTTTGCCGATGCTTCGCATTCCAAATCGGCAAAATCTGCTGCCACCACTGTATCATACGGCATTTTCAGTTCAGAAAATGCCTGCCTGTGAACAGTAACATCAATATCCCATACTTGCAGGGATCTTTTCTTTCTATTCTACTTTTATATAATAATATCTTTATGTTATACTACATCTATCGCAATTCGATTTTATTTCCATAAAATCATTTTCTGAATACCATTCTTTTTCATTCCGGCATTTCGCCAGCTATTTCAGAAAACTATTGTGAAAAACGCTTAAATTTTTTATAATCAAAGGAGAAAACTACATGGGGAAAAACAAAAGAAAACGCAGTCACACAAAACATGTTTTTGTGCAGAAGAAGTACCGGGATGCCTTATTCCGCAGAATTTTTAATGAGAAACCGGTTTTGCTGGAACTGTACAATGCCCTGAATCAGACAGATTATAGCGATGCAGATGAACTGATCTTTTATACAATCGATGATGTGATCTATCTCGGATATAAAAATGACGTGTCATTTATCGTCCGAGGCACGCTGAATCTGTATGAGCACCAGAGTACCTTAAACCCCAACATGCCGATCCGCGGATTGATCTATTTCGGCAAACAGTATGAAAGCTATATCAAACAACATAACCTGAACATTTATGGGAAAAAAATGCTTTCGCTGCCGTTTCCGCAGTTTGTTATATTTTATAATGGATTTGAACCGTTGGAAAATGATAAAGATTACATGGAACTGCATCTTTCGGATGCATTTGTATGTGCCGGATCAAACCACCTGACAACAGATATTGCATCCAGACAGCCAGTCGTCACTACTGATATGCCTGTTTCTGATATTGATGTCCCTGACTCCGCTGTACAAAATATGTCCATCCCCATCAGCACCCGCCCCTGCTTAGAATGTACTGCACGGGTTTACAACATTAATTATGGGCACAATCAGGAACTGATGGCACGATGCCGGACTTTAGAGGAATATTCCATTCTGA
>ERZ1673697.2987-NODE-2987-length-13380-cov-4.245553_pt1 | contig 13380 bp, 13 predicted proteins | sample MGYA00580227_ERZ1673697 | MGnify/ENA primary metagenome ERZ1673697 (study PRJEB41218, sample SAMN15661759) | gut metagenome | host: Homo sapiens | place: Canada: London | collected 2015-08-20/2019-03-30 | study: EMG produced TPA metagenomics assembly of...
GGGACTGGAGCATCGAAGATGCGACGAGTGCGCATGTTGGTGGGGTGCTGTGAATGGCAACTACGCTTTCTCTTCTTCTCCGGAAATCGACAACGTCCCGATATACTTTTCCGGAACCATAATCTGAAGCGCTTTATTCAAATTCTTAACCGTAACCGTATCATGGCTTCCGCCATACTCTCCATCCAGCGTCCACGGGATCTCTTCCAGTGATTCAAAGGAAATCTCACTCGTCTTAAACGTATACATATGTCTGGTATTCACCTGCTCAATAAGCAGCGCTGCTATGATTTCCTGAAGCTCAATCGGATTCTTAGGCATCTTTATTAACGTAACTTCAAATACTCCGTCGTCAAAATGCACATTCTTTCCTATCATATTGCGAAAGCCGCCTACCGAGCGGGAATTCGTCACCATCCCGAATATAAATTCTTCTTCTATCGTCTCTCCGTCATGCGTTACTTTCATCCGATAGGAAGGAACATTCACCAGACGCTTCGTTCCTTCCAGCAGATATGCCAAATGTCCCAGTACATTTTTGACTTCCTGCTTGGTCTGATAAGACACATCTGTAAACAAACCAAAAGCGGCTATGTACACAAATATTCCATCATTAAATTTCCCCACATCACAGGGAAAAGCCTTTCCGCTTACTGCATTGTCCGCCGCCGCCAAGATGTTTTTGGGTATCTTCAGGCTATTGGCAAAATCATTCGTGGTTCCCGTAGGGATATATCCCACCGGAACCCTCTCTTCTCTCTCCATCATGCCGCTGACAACCTCATCAATCGTCCCGTCTCCTCCGCTGCACACCACCAGATCATACCGGTCTGTATACGTAAGGATTTTCTTATATGCATCATGATAAGCCTGCGTCGGGTAAATGACTACCTCATATCCCGCCTTTACAAAAATATCTACAATATCAGACACTTTAGGCTTCAAAAGTCCTTTTCCTGCATGCGGATTATATACAAATAGCAGTTTCTTCATATCCTTTTCCTCCTAACGATAGAAATAAAGCGGGCAAATCTGCCTCAGACTCCCTATATTATAACAAAGGCCGCAGCCGGAAATCTTCCGGCAGCAGCCTGTATTTTCTTAATTATTTCTGGTTTGCCAGGAATTTCTCTACTCCCAGAATAGCTTCCTTCTCATCTGCGCCGTCTGCAATCACCGTAAATTCTTCTCCTCCGCTGAAGGTAAGGCTCATCATCCCCATAATGCTCTTCGCATTTACTTGTTTGTCATCCACTTCTATGTATACCTTGCTGGCATACTGGCTTGCCTCCTGTACCAGAAGCGCTATCGGACGTGCATCCAAACCTTTGACATTTTGCATAGTTACAAGTTTCTTAATCATAGTGTTCCTCCTACTTTTCCCTTAACTTATCTGCTACTTCACTTAACTTCCTGAGTCTGTGGTTCACTCCTGATTTGCCTACGGGTGTCTCCAGAAGATTCCCTAACTCCTTTAATGTTGCTTCGGGATATGCAAGACGTGTAAGGGCGACGTCTTTCAATCCTTCCGGCAATTTATCCAAACCGATCGTATCGCGAATATATTCTATGTCTTTCACCTGCTTAACCGCAGCAGACACCGTCTTATTAATATTCGCCGTCTCACAGTTCACCTTCCTGTTCACACTATTACGCATCTCTTTTAAAATACGCACATTTTCCAACTCCATGAGCGCAACATGTGCCTCCATAATATTCAGCACATCTACGATCTGTGATCCTTCTTTCAAATATATTACGTAATTCTTTTTACGCTTTACAATCTTGGCATCCAGCCCAAAGCTGTTCATAATTTCCTGCAGGTGGCGCGCTCTGTCCTCCGTACCGCACACAATCTCGAAATGATAAGATTTACTCGGATTACTCACAGAACCTGCTGCCAGAAAAGCGCCTCTTATATACGCCCTCTTGCAGCATACCGGCTGAACAGACGCTCTCTCAATTGCCTGCAGCCCTTCTCCTTTTGCCCGTAGCAGATAGCTCACACTGCCTTTCTGCGGATTTCTGCGCACACAGCTCTGTATAAAAATTTCTTTCCTTATATTAAATGTTTTTTCCAACAATGTAAAGCACTTTCTTATAACAGAAATATTTTCCGTATAAATTTTCAGCCCGAAACTTCCGTTTTCTTCCCTGTGTATCTCACCGCACATTCCAATGAGCGCAGAAAGCTCCGCAAGCTGACAATGTCTCGCTCTCGCACAGTGCTTTGACAACTCTTCCTTAATCTCTCCTGAAAACGACATTTTTACTCCTACATCTTTTTGGTAATTGCATCTTTTTCAATGTCTCTGTGCTCTATCTTAATTCCGTAGTCTCCTTCGTCTTTCTGAAGAGCCTCATACAACTCATTTGCCAATGTGACAGAACGATGCTTCCCTCCGGTACATCCCACCGCAATCACAAGCTGCGTCTTCCCTTCCGCAATATAATTCGGAATCAGGAAACGTATCATATCTACAAGCTTATCCAGAAATTCTTCCGCCTTGTCATTACTCATCACATACTCCCGCACCTCACGGTCATTTCCGCTCATTGGGCGAAGTTCTTCTATATAATATGGATTCGGAAGAAAACGAACGTCAAATACCAGATCCGCATCCCCCGGAATCCCATATTTGAATCCAAAAGAGAGTACCGTAATATAAAGATTTTTATAGTCTTTATTTTCCACAAAAATACTGTTGATCTCTTTTTTCAATTCTCGCGTCAGCATCCGGCTTGTATCGACCAGCCAGGAGGCACGCTTCCTAAGGACTTCCATTTCTTTTCGTTCCCGCGCAATTCCCTGATCTACTCTATTCGGACCCGCAAGCGGATGTGCCCGCCTGGTCTCTTTATATCTTTTCACCAGCACATCATTCGACGCATCCAGAAATAGGATCTCATAAGAAAGCTTCATTTTATCCAGTTCTGTAAGAGCCTTTTCTATCTCCTGAAAACTTTGTCCGCTTCGGATGTCAAGTCCCAGCGCAATCTTATTAATCTCCGTACTTGGCACCATAAGAAGCTCACCCAGCTTGGGCACCAATGGAACAGGCAGATTATCCACACAAAAATAACCGACATCTTCCAGCATCTTAAGCGCCGTACTCTTTCCGGCACCGGACATTCCAGTAACAATTACAAATCTCATGCCTAAAACTCTCCCAGTCTTTTTACTTCAGGCTCCAAGGTAACTCCGAACTGCTCTTCTACCTTTGCAGACACCTGTTTCATCAATTCATCTACATCTGCCGCCGATGCATTGCCGCAGTTAATCACAAACCCACAGTGCTTCTCCGACACCTGGGCGCCTCCGACCCGATAACCGCGAAGCCCGGCGTCCTGAATCAGCTTTCCTGCAAAATATCCTTCCGGTCTCTTAAATGTACTTCCCGCGCTCGGATATTCCAGCGGCTGTTTTGTTATTCTCTTTTCTCTTAATTCTTCCATTTTCTGACGGATAGCCTCTTTGCTGCCTTCTTTAAGTTCCAAAAGCGCTTCCACCACAATATAACCTTTCCTTGCGAACACACTGGTTCTATATCCCAGCTCCAGTCTGTCCTTCGGAATCGTCAGGAATTCTCCGTCCGCCGCAAGCGCTGTCACAGAAAGAAGCACATCTTTCATCTCACCGCCATAAGCTCCCGCATTCATCACGCAGGCCCCGCCAAGGGTTCCCGGAATACCAGAAGCGAATTCGAAACCGGTAAGTCCCGCCTCCAGTGCAGCATTTGCCACTCTGGCAAGAGACGCGCCTGCCTCTGCCCGGATCACATTCCCCTCTGTCTCTATTTTGCTCATTTCTTTATAAAGCTGAATGATCACACCTCTGTATCCCTTGTCGGAAACCAGTAGATTGCTTCCATTTCCAATAATATAAAAAGGCGTCCCACATTCCCGGCAAACTGTTATGATACGCCTTATCTCATCCTTTGTCTCCGGCATCACAAAGTAATCCGCCGGTCCGCCAACCCGGAACGTGGTATGCTTTTTCATCGGTTCCTGTAAAAGCACTTTCTGTCTGCCAAGAACTTTCTCTAACTCATCTTTCACTTCAAACCCCATATCCGTCTCCTCGTCTTTTTTACTACCTGTCAATCATACACTAAAATCTCCATAAATTCAACGAGCTCTTGCAAATTCAGTGGAAATGCGTTATCATTAGTGCTAAGCTTCAGTGTCCACTGGCACTATTATACATTATTCAAAAAGGAGTGATTTTATCATTGGACTCGAGTGTCGTCATACAATTGATAATACTTGTAATTTTGCTGCTGCTTTCCGCATTCTTTTCATCTGCGGAGACAGCTCTGACAACCGCAAATAAAATTCGGATACGTACCCTGGCAGATGAGGGAAATAAGCGTGCCAAAACGCTTCTGCATGTTACGAACAATTCCGGGAAGATGCTCTCAGCGATTCTGATTGGCAATAACATCGTGAACCTGACCGCATCATCTTTAACCACGTCGCTTGCTTACAGGCTGGGCGGACAGATGGTTGCCGTTGCCACCGGAGTTCTCACGGTTCTTATTTTGCTTTTCGGTGAGATTACACCAAAAACGATGGCCACCATACATGCAGAAAAGATGGGGCTTGCCTACGCGCCAATCATTAATGTCTTTATGAAGCTTATGACTCCTGTCATCTTTATTATTAATGGACTTTCCACAGGGATTTTATTCCTGTTCCGTGTAGATCCGAATGCAAAATATAAGACCATGACCGAAGGTGAGCTTCGCACGATTGTCAATGTCAGCCATGAAGATGGCGTAATCGAATCGGAAGAAAAAGAGATGATCTACAATGTATTTGATCTGGGCGACGCTAAAGCTAAAGATGTTATGGTTCCCCGCGTCCATGTTACTTTCGCAGATGTGGAAAGCACCTATGATGAATTAATTGAGATTTTTCGTGAAGATAAGTTTACAAGGCTCCCGGTATTTGAAGAGACTACGGACAATGTCATCGGTACCATCAACATGAAAGACCTTCTGCTATTTGACAACACAAAGGAATTTCATGTCCGCGACATCCTGCGTGAAGCTTACTTTACGTATGAATATAAAAACATATCAGAATTGCTGGTAGAGATGCGTAATGCTTCTTTCAATATCGCCATTGTTCTGGATGAATACGGCGAGACGGCCGGTCTGATTACCCTGGAAGATCTTCTGGAAGAGATTGTCGGCGAGATTCACGACGAATATGATGAGAACGAGGAAGACTTTGTAAAAGAAGTCGGCAAACGCGAGTATATTATCGAAGGCTCCATGAATCTGGACGACTTAAACGACCGCCTGGATCTTGATTTATCTTCCGATGATTATGATTCTCTCGGCGGATTAATCATCCAGTATCTTGACCGTCTGCCCGAGGTAGGCGACGAAGTAACTACACCGGAAGGTATTCGTATGGTAGTAGAGAAATTAGATAAAAACCGAATCGAGCAGGTTCATGTGTATCTCCCTGAACCTGTCAAAGATAATAAAGAAGACGGGCACGAATAATCGCGCCCGTCTTCTTCTCTGCCGGGACGCCATGCTCCGCCAGATATCACTTCCGTCATTCACTGACAATAACTGTCTGATAGCCTTCCCGCTTCAACCGTCTCTCCATCAATGCCGCTTCTTCCAGATTGTCGAATCCTCCCACCTGTACTCTTAAGTACTCTCCCGAATCATCGATAAACGCCGGAAAATCCATCTCCATCAATTCATTTCTAAGTCTTTCTGCATACATACGATTCCGGAATGCACCTACCTGCACCCGATAATTCACCGGCATGTAACCGGAGTGCTCCGGATTTGGCATATTCTGCGAATTCGATGGATTCTGTAGATTCGTTGCACCGCCGTATTCTCCCGGAATCAAATGATTTGTCTCCAGAACATCCAGAATCCCGGATGCAATTGCCTGGGCGATAGCATCAAAATTATCATCAAAAAGCTGATTATCTGTGTCCGAATTCATAAACCCGACCTCCACCAGCACTGCCGGCATTTTCGTCCGCTTCAGTACCACCAGGTTCGGTCTTGCAGTCACACCAAGATTCACAAAACCGATTGCCTCCAGTTGTTCATTGATGCTCTCTGCAATCTGAAGCTTAAGGCCAGACAGGTCATATACCAGAGACTCTACCCCTGACACTACATTATCTGTAGGGAAAGAATTTCTGTGAATAGAGATAAACAGGTCCACTCCCGCTTCATTTGCCTCCATCGCTTTCTGGTAAGGCGTCTCATATACATCCGTCGTTCTGGTATATTCCACCTGTATTCCATTTTCCTGCAGGATTTCACCCACCGCAAGCGCAAGACGGAGATTATCGTCTTTTTCCTGCCTTCCGTTGTATACGGCGCCCGGATCCCGTCCCCCATGTCCCGCATCCATCATAATTGAATATGGCATACGCTGCCTCCTTACATATTGTTCTATACTACAATATGTATTTCTTCTCCGCCATGTTCCAGTAAGTTTCTCCGTTATCCTATCAGAACCTTCTTACCTTGAAAGGCAAACCCGTAGCAGCGAATGTGAGCTTTCGGAATTCCCCGCGACACCAGTTTCTCTGCATACTTCTGTTCTTCTATCTGTCGGAGCGCTTCCTGAACTGTATCTTCCAGGCTTTTCTCTCTTCTCTGGTTTCGGACTTTAAATTCCAGAATAATTGCATCATCTTCGCCTGGATTTTTCGGTTCCAGCATAACATCGTATCTTCCAAATCCACTCTCTCTGTTAGAGGTTATAATATATCTGTTCTGTAAATCTACAATCAACCCCAACACAAAACCATGATAAAATCGTTCCGGCTCTTCCCCGGACGCCCGCTTTCCTGTATCAAAATAGCTAAACGTATCCAGCGAAACGCGATTCATATATGCATTCATAGCGTCTATATCATCCTGCAGAAGAGCCTGAATAAAGTCATTATAATCCGCCTCTGCCTTTTTGAACCAATCCCGAATCATACTCTGGAACATCAGTTTCACCTCCAGATTCGTAAGCGAGAGTTGATACAACGGATGCATTCCCTCCGGAATATCCCGATAGCTTTCAACGGAAAGCACTTTTAAATATCCGCTGGCAAGCAGAAGGCTCCAGATTGCCGATTCATTATCATCAAGCTGATTATATACAATCTGCTCATCAACCGGAGAATATATTGCATCCCCCTGAAGCAGGAGTTCAAACTTTTCCTTGATTTTTCGATTTCCTTCCTGAATCAGCTTCCCCACCAGACTATTACTGCTGGTATTCGCCCAATAAGCAGTGAATTTGCCGCTATCCAGAAAATTCAATATAGACCATGGATTATAAATGTCTCTGCGACTCCCGAAAATGAAGCCATCATACCATCTTTTCACATGTTCTTTCTCTTCTTCAAGCCCGCATTCTTCAAGCGCAGCAAACACTTCCTCTTCCGTAAATCCAAAAGAATCTGCATATTCCTCTGATGTAGCAGTTACCACCTTCAGATTATTCAAATCTGAAAAAACAGATTCTTTGCTGACTCTTGTAATTCCCGTCATAACCGCACGTTCTAACCATGGATTCGTCTTAAAAGCTGAATGGAACATACTTCTGGTAAACGCTGTCAGCTCTTCCCAGTAACCGCTCACATAAGCCTCCTGCATAGGCGTATCATATTCATCCAAAAGAATAATTACCTTTTTACCGTAATAACGATACAGGTAATCGGAAAGCTGATACAATGCCGATGTCATATCTGCATTACCGGCTTCTACCGATAATACTCTTTCAAAATAAGCTTTATCCGCATCTGTAAGGATATCGCTTTCCTTTAAATAAGAATGTTTGATATAAAGATTCCTTATAATTTCACAGAGTTTTGCCCGGGCATCCGCATAATTCACCTCTTTTACTCTGGCAAATGACAGACTGATAACAGGATAGGTTCCCTGAAGTTCCCGATATTTCTCATCCTCCCAGATAGAAAGCCCCTGAAACCATTCTTTTCTTCCTGCATAATCCAGCGAAAAAAACTGTTCTAACATACTCATATTTAAAGTCTTCCCGAAACGCCGCGGACGGGTAATCAGAGTCACACTGTCTCCACTCTCCCACCATTCTTTAATGAAAGCAGTTTTGTCAACATAAAAATAATTCTTCTGTATCAGATCGCCAAAATCCTGCAGTCCTATTGCTACTGTCCTTGCCATAAGTCTTCCTCCAAAAGCTCTCCCATACTCTGAATAACTGCCCATGGCTCTTTTACATCACCAAACCCATATGCCGCATAGACCATGGGAACCCCCGCCTCCCGGCAGGCGTCAGCGTCCCCCTGCGTGTCCCCTACATAAACCGCATCCTGAAGTCCGTTCCTGCGCATAATAAGACGGATATTATCTGCCTTCAGCATTCCCGTATCGCCAGGGCAGATATGATCCTCAAAGTATTCCTGAAGGCCTGTATTTTCCAGAAACGCCTCTATATACCCGGCCTGACAGTTGCTTACAATAAAAAGTCTGTACTTCCCGGCCAGCTTCTTAACCGTCTCTTTCATGCCGGGATATATCCTGCATGGTGCCGTCCGCATTGCTTCATTTTCATACTGATAAAAAAGAGCGGCAATTTCTTCTTTCTTCCGAGCCTCCAGTTCCGGGAACAGGCTGTCCATAATGGCGTCCATAGGCTTTCCGAATTCTCTTTCCAGCCGCTTTGCCGTCAGATCCGCCTCCAGCTTCGTATGCTCCCGAAGCACCTGATTCCAGCTCTTCGCTACCTCTTTTGTAGAATCCCATAATGTTCCGTCCACATCAAATATAATCCCGTCCATATCTCCCCACCTGATACTTGTTATTTTTCTTCTATCGCCATAATCATATCAACACGTTCCTGATGGCGTCCGCCTTCAAACTCTGCATTCAGCCACTCTTCGATAATCATCTTCGCCATCTCAATCCCGATAACTCTTGCCCCAAAACACAGAATGTTCGTATTATTATGCTGTTTGGATAATCTTGCTGAATATGGCTCGCTGCACACAACTGCACGGATTCCCTTCACCTTGTTTGCTGCAAGAGAAATTCCTACGCCCGTCCCACAAATCAGAATCCCCAGATCCACCTCTCCTGCCGCAACGGCTCTTGCCACTTTCTCCCCATACACCGGATAATGACAGCTTGCTTTAGAATCCGTTCCGTAATTCACAACTTCGTACCCCAGCTCCTGCAGAAATTGCGCAACTTCCTGTTTCATCTCAACCGCTGAATGATCATTTCCAATTCCTATTTTCATTCCTCTTTTTTCATTCCCTTCTTTAAAAATTTGACTACTTATATTATAATATTTGAATGGTTGAATAGCAACGCTTATTCGGCAGTTTTGACTATAGAAAGGAAAAAATTATGATAAAATTAATTGCCAGTGATTTGGATGGAACCATATTAAAAAACGGGGCTTTGGAGGTTGCTCCCCGTACATTGGAACTGATAAAAGAGCTTAGAAAACACGGCATATTATTCGCTGCCGCCAGCGGGCGCCAGTACCCCAGCATTCGCAGCTTATTCTTACCTATCAAGGATGAGATTGCCTACATTGCTGAAAACGGCTCCCTTTCTATCTATCAGGGAAAAGTATTGTCCAAAACAGCCATCGACCGCAGCTTAAGCCTGCGCATCATCGACGTTCTGCACCGGCTCCGGCAGAATGACTTTATTGTATCCGGCGAACAGACCCTTTATACAGAATCTACCAACCCTGCATTCACAGATCTTCTGAAAAATGATCTGAAAACCAACCTCCGAATTGTAAAAGACATTACCAAAGAGGTGGATGAGCCGTTTTTGAAAATTGCATTCTATAACTATGGGAATATGGAAGAATCTCTGGAAGAAATCAACCGGCTTTTCAAATCCGAAATCAAGATTGTTACTGCCGGAAGCCGCTGGCTTGACTTCATCGCTCCGGGAACCAACAAGGGCATCGCCCTTTCCGCCATGCTGGAACATTTCCGGATAACAGCAGATGAATGCATTGCCTTCGGCGATCAATATAACGACATCGAGATGCTTCAGACGGCAGGAACAAGCTATGCTATGTCCACCGCCGCCCCCGGCGTCTCCGATTATTCCACTTATACCACCGATTCTGTAGATGAGGTACTGGAAGAAATCTTATCGGAATGCCGATAAAATATCAGTAGGGGAGCGTCTGCTCCCCTACTGATATTTTCAGAATCTTTTATCTGTATCTTATTTTCCCTGTCCATAGTAAGCATTTGCACCGTGTTTACGGTAATAATGCTTATCCTGAAGCTCCTGCGGCGCCGGTTCATTGTTGGGATTAATCATCTCGCAGCGTGCAGCCATCTTCGCAACTTCGTCCAACACAACCGCATTGTGAACTGCCTCATGAGCGTCCTTGCCCCATGTGAAAGGACCATGATTCTTGCAGAGTACTGCCGGTGTTGCATTATAATCAATGCCGCGTGCCTCAAATTCGTCTGCAATCAATACGCCCGTGTTCTTCTCATAGCCTGCGTCAATCTCTTCTTTGGTCAGATTCCGCACGCATGGAACAGAACCATAGAGGTAATCTGCATGGGTAGTTCCATAGCATGGAATATCTCTTCCTGCCTGCGCCCAGCTTGTAGCCCAGGAAGAATGGGTATGTACAACACCACCGATTTCCGGGAAACGGTTGTACAAAACCACATGTGTTGCCGTATCAGAAGAAGGGTTGTAATCTCCCTCTACTTTATTTCCTTCCAGATCCACAACTACCATATCTTCCGGTTTCAGCTTGTCATATTCAACTCCGCTTGGTTTGATTACAAACAATCCCTTCTCACGGTCGATTCCGCTTACGTTGCCCCATGTAAAAGTTACCAGTCCGTATTTCGGAAGAAGCATATTTGCCTCATATACTTGTTTTTTCAGTTCTTCTAACATCGCCCTATCTCCTTACTTCAAAGAATCAATTGCTGCTCTTTCAATCGGGAAGCCAGCTTTGTAACGCTCGATAAATGCTTCAAATCCGGCTACGTCCTCTGCAACCGGCTGCATCTCGCTTCCTGTCTCACCTGCAAATACCTTATCAGAAAGATATGCGGAAAGGCTCTCGCCCTCTGCCTTATTCTTCATATAAGAAGCCAGAAGTGCAATACCCCATGCTCCGCCTTCGCCTGCCGTCTCCATTACAGAAACAGGTGTGTCGATTGCTGCAGCAAGGATTCCCTGCCCAACGCCTTTGGTCTTGAAGAGCCCGCCATGTCCATAAATCTTATCCAGATTTACCTTCTCTTCTTTCAGAAGAATATCCATACCTGTCTTTAATGCTCCAAGAGAAGTGAAAAGGTGTACTCTCATGAAGTTTGCAAGATTGAATTTGCTATCAGGACGGCGTACGAATAACGGACGTCCTTTTTCAAATCCTGTAATATGCTCGCCTGAGAAATAGTTGTAAGCAAGAAGTCCGCCACAGTCAGCATCGCCTTCCAGCGCTTTGTTGTACAGTGTTCCGAACAGCTTGTTCATGTCTACTTCAATGCCGAAGCTTTCTGCAAATTCTTTGAAAATTCCTACCCATGCATTCAGATCTGAAGTACAGTTGTTGCAGTGTACCATTGCCACAAGACTTCCATCCGGTGTTGTTACCATATCCAGTTCCGGATATACCTTACTTAAGTCTTTCTCCAGAACTACCATAGAAAATACACTGGTTCCTGCGGATACATTTCCGGTTCTCTGTGCAACACTGTTCGTAGCCGCCATACCTGTTCCTGCATCGCCTTCCGGTGGGCAAACCGGAATACCAGCCTTCAGTGTTCCTGTCGGGTCAAGAAGCTTCGCGCCTTCTTCTGTCAGCACGCCTGCATTCTCTCCAGCGGTAAGCACGCCCGGAAGAATCTCTTTCAACTTCCAGTCAAATCCTTTATCTGCTACCAGCTCATCAAACTGACCAATCATTCTCTCATTATAATCTCCGGTGTTCATATCAATCGGGAACATACCGGAAGCATCGCCTACGCCCAGAACCTTCTTACCTGTCAACCGCCAGTGTACATATCCTGCAAGCGTTGTGAAGAAATCAACATTCTTTACATGTTCTTCTCCATTCAGAATAGCCTGATACAGATGCGCAATACTCCATCTCTGCGGAATATGATACTGGAACAGCTCTGTTAATGCCTCAGAAGCCGGCTCTGTGATGGTGTTTCTCCAGGTACGGAATGGTACCAACAGCTCATCATTCTTATCAAACGCAAGATAGCCGTGCATCATTGCACTGAATCCCATTGCTCCGATTGTGGTAAGCTCAGCGTCATACTTTTCCTTTACATCCTTCACCAGATCTCTGTAGCAGTCCTGCAGTCCGTTCCAGATATCATCCAGCGTATACGTCCAGATGTTATCTACCAGCCTGTTCTCCCACTCATGGCTTCCGGAAGCAATCGGTACATTCTTCTCATCTACCAGAACTGCTTTAATTCTGGTGGAACCAAACTCAATACCAAGAGCTGTCTGACCTGTCATAATTGCATTTTTTACATCACTCATTGTTACATACCTTTCCCTTTCTTTATTTTATATTATCTGTAATAAACAGAGTTCCATCTCAGTTCATTCTGGAAATTGCGGATAGTCGTATCCTTGTCAATATATACCGCTTCAATTCCCATAGCTGCCGCCCAGTCTCCCATCTGTTCTGCATTCAGGTCATAAGAGAATGCCGTATGATGTGCACCACCAGCAAGAATCCAGGCTTCTGCGCCCGTCTTCAGGTTCGGCTGTGGTGTCCAGAAAGCTGTTGCTACCGGAAGCTTCGGCATCGGCTTCTCTACCTTCTTACACTCCACATCATTAATAATCAGACGGAATCTGTTGCCAAGGTCGATCAGGGATGTAGCCACTGCCGGGCCTGTCTTAGATGTAAATACAAGACGAGCCGGGTCTTCTCTGTCTCCCATGGAAAGCGGCTGGCACTTGATGCTAATCGGTCCGTCCGCAATCGTCGGGCAAACTTCCAACATATGCGCCTGAAGGATTCCTTCTTTGCCTTCTACCAGGTTATATGTATAATCTTCCATGAAGGAAGTTCCTTTGGCGTCCTTCATTCCCTGTGTCATGATCTTCATGATACGTACCATGGCTGCTGTCTTCCAGTCACCCTCTGCACCGAAGCCGTAACCTCTCTCCATCAATCTCTGGATTGCAAGTCCCGGAAGCTGCTTTAATCCTCCAAGATCACCAAAATGGGTTACGATTGCCTGATAATTCCTGTCACTTAAGAACTTCTCAAAGCCAACCTCAATCTGTGCCTGTACCGCAACATGTTCTCTGAATTCAGCTTCGTCTCTTCCTTCCAAAAGAATGTCATACTTGCTGTAATATTCTTCTACTACCGCAT
>ERZ1673697.3003-NODE-3003-length-13287-cov-4.259749_pt1 | contig 13287 bp, 11 predicted proteins | sample MGYA00580227_ERZ1673697 | MGnify/ENA primary metagenome ERZ1673697 (study PRJEB41218, sample SAMN15661759) | gut metagenome | host: Homo sapiens | place: Canada: London | collected 2015-08-20/2019-03-30 | study: EMG produced TPA metagenomics assembly of...
AAAAAGGCTGATTGCGGAATATTATAATCAGGGACTTACACTTCAGGAAGCAGCAAGGAAGCTGGGAGTATCCGACGGATATCTGAGCACCATGATCAGGAAGGAGACGGGTGCGACATTTTCTGAGATTATTCGTACTTACCGGATTGATAAAGTGAAAGCGCTTTTGCTTTCGACGGACCTGAAATTAAATCAGATTGCCGAACAGGCAGGGTATGCAAATCCGAAATATATGAGCAAAGTATTTAAAGAAAAGACGGGGATGCTGCCGCTGGAATACAGAAAAAGGAATCTGTAGCCATATCTGCAGAAGAAATATTTCCAGAGTAATCTAAAATATTTTCTCCTTTTTAAAAAATATATACCTGTAAAAGTATGAAAAATATTATAGAATAAGAAAGGAAGTACAATGAAGCCTTAAGGGGAACCCCGTACGGCTTAACCCTTTCGTAAGTAGCAGATCCCCGGAGCCGAAACGGTTCCGGGGATTTTGCTGTACATTTATTTTTAGGGGTAGAAAAAGGAGAACCTTTTTTATATAATAGAAGTGTAGGGAAACCAGTGAGAACGACTAAAAAGGAGAAGGGATTCATGGAAATGTTAAAGATTGAAAAGGAATTACAGGAAAATTCGTATCCGGGCAGAGGGATTATTATTGGCCGAAGTGCGGATGGGACGAAGGCGGTCGCTGCCTATTTTATTATGGGAAGAAGTGAGAACAGCCGTAACCGTATATTTGTAGAGGATGGAGAAGGAATCCGGACGCAGGCATTTGATGAGTCGAAACTTACAGATCCAAGTTTGATTATTTATGCTCCGGTTCGTGTGCTTGGGAATAAAACAATCGTAACGAATGGCGATCAGACAGATACAATTTATGAGGGAATGGACAAGCAGATGACATTCGAGCAGTCCTTAAGAAGCCGTGAGTTTGAGCCGGATGGACCGAACTATACGCCGCGTATTTCCGGTATTATGCATGTGGAGAATGGGAAATACAGTTATGCAATGTCTATCCTGAAGAGCAATCATGGTAATCCGGCAAGCTGCAATCGCTATACGTTTGCTTACGAGGACGCAGCAGCCGGCGAGGGGCATTTTATCCATACTTATATGCATGATGGGAATCCGCTTCCAAGTTTTGAAGGAGAACCTAAGTTAATTGCCATACCAGATGATATGGAAACCTTTGCAGACGTGCTGTGGAACAGCCTGAATGAAGAAAATAAGGTGTCTCTGTTCGTGCGTTATATTGATATTGCTACCGGAAAGTATGAGTCTAAGATTATAAATAAGAATAAATAAATCCAAAGGAGCGAATAAGATGAAAGAATTAGAATTAAAATATGGCTGTAACCCGAATCAGAAACCATCGAAAATCTACATGGCAGATGGAAGTGAGCTTCCGATTCAGGTTCTGAACGGACGGCCCGGGTATATTAATTTCCTGGATGCATTTAATGGATGGCAACTGGTAAGTGAGCTTAAGAAAGCAACCGGGCTTCCAGCAGCGACTTCTTTTAAGCATGTGTCTCCGGCTGGCGCGGCAGTAGGGCTTCCTCTTTCGGATACCTTGGCGAAGATTTACTGGGTGGATGACTTGGGAGAACTTTCTCCCCTTGCATGTGCTTATGCCAGGGCAAGAGGAGCAGACAGAATGTCTTCTTTTGGCGATTTTATCTCACTGTCCGATGTCTGTGACGCAGATACGGCAAAGCTGATTAAAAGAGAAGTGTCTGATGGTGTGATTGCACCGGGATATGAGCCGGAAGCATTGGAGATATTGAAGGGGAAGAAGAAGGGAAATTATAATATCATTCAGATTGACCCTGAGTATCAGCCTGCCCCGCTGGAACACAAGGAAGTGTATGGAATTACATTCCAGCAGGGAAGGAATGAACTGAATATAGATGAGAAGTTCTTTGATAATATTGTGACTGAGAACAAGGATATGACGGAGCAGGCGAAGATTGACCTTGCCATTTCTATGATTACTTTGAAATATACACAGTCCAATTCTGTGTGCTATGTGAAGGACGGACAGGCAATCGGAATCGGCGCCGGGCAGCAGTCCAGAATCCATTGTACCAGGCTTGCAGGGCAGAAGGCGGATAACTGGTGGCTGAGACAGTCTCCGAAGGTACTGGGACTTCAGTTTAAAGAAGGTATCGGACGTGCCGACAGGGATAATGCTATCGATCTCTATATCGGAGAGGAATATATGGATGTTCTGGGAGACGATGTGTGGGCGAATACATTTAAGGAAAAGCCGGAAGTATTTACCAGAGAGGAGAAGCGGGCATGGCTTGATAAGATGGAAAATGTTGCGCTTGGTTCGGACGCTTTCTTCCCATTTGGCGATAATATTGAGCGCGCCCATAAGAGTGGTGTGAAATTCATTGCCCAGCCGGGAGGTTCTGTGCGGGATGACAATGTGATTGCTACATGTAATAAGTACGGTATGGTAATGGCGTTTACCGGGATTCGTTTATTCCATCACTAAGAAACGGCAGGAGATAGAGCAGAGACGGGGATCCCGTCTCTGCGTCTTGTTATTAAGTAATTTTTACATTTTATTCTGAAACGTCGTCAAAATATGACAAATTTCTGAAAATGTCTTTTTTTCTGAACCAAATCATTTGATTGTAGATTTCATTCTTTTTTCCTGATTATTAGAATACTGTATAAAGGCAGGTGAGGACATATGGATGTGTGGGAGGTACTTCTGGTAGCGATTGGTTTATCCATCGATGTGTTTGTTGTGTCAGCTTATATGGGAGCCGGATTTTCCAAAATTAATAAAAAAAATCTGTGCTGCCTGTGTCTGCTGTTTGGCGGGATGCAGCTTTTTGCCATGGCAGTGGGTAATCTTATCGCTCTGGTTCCGGCGCTTTGGAACGGCCGGCTGGAAAGATATGCCGACCGGTGGGAAATGTTTTCAGTGCTGATATTTGCAGGACTGGGCGTTTATATGCTGGTAAAAGGCATAAGGGAGGAGACAGTACTGGAAAAGCGGTGCGATACCATCAACTGGAAAGCAACGGCGGGACTTTCCGTTGTAACAAGTATTGATGCGCTGTTGGCAGGCGTGGGACTTGGCATTCTGGATACCCGGATTATAGCAGAAGAGCTTTTAATGTTTCCGGTAACCGTTATACAGGTGATTTTTGGAGTGTATTTTGGATACAGACTGGGACTGCAGCATAATAAGAAAGCTTATTGGGTAGGAGGAACGCTTTTATTTCTGGCGGCAGTTGATATTATCATTCATTTTGGGATATAAAAGGAGGAAAAAATAATGGGAACACTTACACATAAGGCAGCAAGGGCTGCATACGGAACGGCAATCGACATGGTACTGCGCCATGTGAATAAGGACAGGGAAAAAGGATTTCTGGATATGGTGGATTTGACGGAAAAGTACGTCGGAAAACAATTTCCAAAAGAAGCGTATGATGGGGCAAGGAAGCTGATTCAGAATCCGGATGGCAAATGGATGAAATATGTGAATCGGATTCTGGATGAGGTAGATCCCCATGTGATAAAACAGACAGCGCTGAACTTGGGTTATGAAGCAGCTATCCATGGGACGAAAACAATCCGGGAAATGCGGGAAAAATATCATTGCAATATTCCGTGGCTGATTTTGATGGATCCTACCAGTGCGTGCAATCTTCACTGCACCGGATGCTGGGCGGCGGAATACGGTAACCGGCTGAATCTTACATACGAAGAGATGGACAGCATTATAACGCAGGGAAAAGAACTGGGAATTTATTTTTATATGTATACGGGAGGAGAACCGCTGGTAAGGAAGAAAGATATTATCAGATTGTGTGAAAAGCATAGCGATTGCGCTTTCCATGCGTTTACCAACGGAACACTGGTGGACGAAGAATTCTGTAACGAAATGCGCAGAGTGGGCAATTTATCTCTTTCTATCAGCCTGGAAGGATTTGAGGAGGTAAATGATTTAAGAAGAGGCAGCGGAGTGTTCGATAAGGTTATGAAAGCCATGGATTTGCTGAAGGCCAATGGACAGATATTTGGTACCTCTATCTGTTATACCAGTAAGAATGTGGAGACGGTAACGTCCGATGAGTTCCTGGATCTGATTATTGAGAAGGGGTGCCGTTTTACCTGGTATTTCCATTATATGCCGGTAGGAAATGATGCGGCGGTGGAATTGCTTCCTACAAAAGAACAGAGGGAGTATATGTACCACCGGGTGCGTGAAATCCGGGGGATGGAAGGCGGAAAGCCGATTTACGCCATGGATTTTCAAAATGACGGAGAATTTGTCGGAGGCTGCATAGCAGGTGGGCGGAATTACTGTCATATTAATCCAAATGGTGATGTGGAACCTTGTGTATTTATTCATTATTCCGGTGCAAATATCAGGCAGGTATCTCTGCTGAAAGCATTGATGCAGCCGCTGTTCATGGAATATAGAGACAGGCAGCCTTTTAACTGTAATCATCTGCAGCCTTGTCCGATGCTGGAGAATCCGCAGATTTTGCAGGAAATGGTGAAGAAATCCGGCGCGCATTCTACGGATCTGCAGTCACCGGAAAGTGCAGAACATCTTTGTGGTAAATGTGCGGAATATGCAAAGAACTGGCAGGAAACAGCGGAGAAACTTTGGGACGGACATCCGCATCATCAGGCAAATTACAGTAATTACAGGCGTTAAATATAAAGCTGGCTGATTCCCGGTACCCAAAATCGAAAAGTGTGTTATAATAGATACGAAACGCGGATTCCGGCATGAATACGAAAGGTGATTACATGGAGCGTAAAGGCGAGATGACAAAGAGACTTCTGGGAGAAAGCTTCAAAGAGCTGATGCAGAAAAAGCCGTTTGACAAGATTACAATTAAGATGATTACAGATGGCGCGGGAGTAATTCGTCCAACATTTTATAATTATTTCCAGGATAAATATGAAGTAATGGAGTGGCTTCTTGAGCAGGATGTTTTTATTGGGGCGAGAGAATTAATCCATATGAATATGCAGAGAGAAGCGGTCAAGATGATTTTTCGAAAGTTGGAGGCGGAGCGGCAGTATTACGTCAGGGCTTTTGAAGTGGAGGGGCAGAATTCCTTTGAAGAAATGTTGGTTCATGAAGTTTACTCGATCATTCAGACTGCTTTTGAACTGCATCCGATAGATATGCATGGTTTTGAAAAGTCCATCAGCAAGGAAGTTTTTATGAAGTTTCATGCGATTACTATGGTAAATGGAATTAAAATCTGGATTTTGGATAAAGAATATAAGATCAGTGCAGATGAAGCGTTGGATATGTATCAGTTTTTAATGACACATTCGTTTGCCGAATTGATGGGTGGAAAAAGTTAAGTATGCAGGGAAGGAAGGCAGCACTATGAACCAGTATGATGTGATTATTATCGGCGCGGGACCGTCAGGTATCTTTTGCGCATATGAATTGATAAAAGAGAGACCGGATCTTAAAATTCTTATGATAGAGAAGGGACGTTCCATTGAGCAGAGAAATTGTCCAAAAAGGAAGACGAAGGTGTGCGTAGGATGTAAGCCTTGTTCGATTACAACCGGATTTGCGGGGGCGGGGGCATTTTCTGATGGGAAATTATCCCTGTCACCGGATGTGGGCGGAACCCTGCCGGAAATCCTTGGATATGAGAAGACAGCAGAGCTGATACAGGAGGCGGATCGTATCTATCTGCAATTCGGGGCAGATGAAAAGGTGTATGGTGTGGAAGACCGGAAGGCAATCGAAGAAATCCGTACGAAAGCAATCCGTGCGAACTTAAAGCTGATTGAATGCCCAATCCGCCATCTGGGGACGGAAGAAGGATATAAGATCTATACAAGGCTTCAGGAACATCTGCTTTCCAGCGGCGTAGAGATTCTTTTTATGACTATGGTGAAGGATATCATTGTAGAAAATGGCATAGCGAAAGGTGTCGTGACGGAAGAAGGGAATTCTTATTATGCTCCGGAGATTGTTGCGGGGATTGGGAGAGAAGGATCGGAATGGTTCTCCCATGTCTGCAGGGAGCACGGCATCGGGACGAAGAACGGTACAGTTGACGTGGGTGTCAGGGTAGAAGTCCGGGATGAAATCATGAAGGAATTGAATGAAAAGCTGTATGAGGCAAAGCTGGTATATTATACACCAACCTTTGACGATAAAGTCCGGGTGTTCTGTACCAATCCTTCCGGTGAAGTGGCCACCGAGTATTATGATAATGGTCTTGCGGTTGTAAACGGCCATGCGTATAAATCAAAGGATTTAAAGACGAATAATACGAATTTTGCGCTGCTGGTATCTAAGAATTTTACGGAACCGTTCAAGACGCCGATTGAGTATGGCAAGCATATCGCACAGTTGGGGAATATGCTTTCCGGTGGCAAAATTTTGCTGCAGAGATACGGGGATTTCCGCAGAGGCAGAAGAACCACACAGGAAAGGCTGCTGCGCAATAACATTGTGCCTACGCTGAAAGATGCTGTGCCGGGAGATCTGTCACTGGTGTTCCCCCACCGTATCATGGTAGCGATTGATGAGATGATACAGGCGTTAGATAAGGTAACACCGGGGATTGCCAGCGACGAAACGCTTCTTTATGGCGTAGAGGTAAAATTCTATTCTAACAAAGTGATTGTAAATAAGGAATTTGAGACGAATATAAAGGGACTGCGTGTAATGGGAGACGGGGCATCTATAACAAGAGGGCTGCAGCAGGCATCGGCAAACGGGTTATTTGTGGCAAGATGTATCCTTTTTTGTCAAAAATAGTTGTATATTTATTCGGAAAATAATATAATTAGAGGGCTTGGGATTATGCCAGGCGTATAAAGGTCGGCAAGACGATGAAATGAGTATATGAGGAGAATAAATATGGGCAAATATTTTGGAACAGATGGGTTCCGTGGAGAAGCAAATAAGGTATTAACGGTTGAACATGCATTTAAAGTAGGACGTTTCCTTGGGTGGTATTATGGGCAGGACCACAAGGCAAGAATCGTAATCGGGAAAGACACCAGACGCAGCAGCTATATGTTTGAGTATGCCCTGGTTGCCGGACTTACGGCGTCGGGAGCGGATGTCTGTCTGCTGCATGTAACGACGACTCCAAGTGTATCCTATGTGACAAGAACCGAAGAATTTGACTGCGGCATTATGATTTCCGCGAGCCACAATCCATTTTATGATAACGGTATCAAAGTAATCAATGGAAAGGGACATAAGCTGGAAGCGGAAGTAGAAGAGAAAATAGAAGCATATATTGATGGAGAAATCGGGGAACTTCCGCTTGCGGTAAAAGAGAATATCGGGCGGACTACAGATTATTCAGCGGGACGTAACAGGTATATCGGCTATCTGATTTCCCTTGCTACCCGTTCTTTTGAGAATGTAAGAGTCGGGCTTGACTGTTCTAACGGAAGCGCATTCATGATCGCAAAGAGTGTGTATGATGCTCTGGGCGCCAAAACATATGTAATCAATAACGAGCCGGACGGGACGAATATTAACCGGGATTGCGGTTCTACACATATTGAAGTACTGCAGGAATTTGTAAAAGAGAAGAAGCTGGATATTGCATTTGCTTACGACGGGGATGCAGACCGTTGTATTGCTGTGGACGAGAAAGGGAATGTAGTAGACGGAGATCTGATTCTTTACATCTGCGGAAAATATCTGAAAGAGAACGGACGGCTGAACGGCGATACGATTGTTACAACAATCATGTCTAATCTGGGGCTTTACAAGGCATGTGACAAAATCGGGCTTAAGTATGAGAAAACCGCTGTAGGCGATAAATATGTATATGAAAATATGGTAAATAATAATTTCTCTCTGGGCGGTGAGCAGTCCGGACACATTATTTTCAGCAAGCATGCGACCACTGGTGACGGAATCCTGACTTCTCTTATGATTATGGAAGTTATGTTAGAGAAGAAAACCAGCCTTAGCAAGCTGGCGGAGCCGGTGAAGATTTATCCGCAGCTTCTGAAGAATGTCCGTGTGGCTGATAAGAAGACGGCGCGGGAGAATCCGGAAGTCGTGAAGGCTGTGGACGCAGTTGCCACGGCTCTGGGAGATGATGGAAGGATTCTCGTAAGAGAGAGCGGCACAGAACCGGTAATCCGTGTGATGGTAGAGGCGGCAACCGACGAACTGTGTGACAAATATGTTATGCAGGTGGTTGACGTGATGGAAGCGGAGGGTCTGATAGTCGGATAAATCCGGCTGCATTGTTCATCTGGAATCCGGTAATACTAATTCCTCAGAAGGAGGAATAAATGTTATGTATAAATTTTTACCGATTACAGATGTATACGCCAGAGAAATTCTGGATTCCCGCGGGAATCCTACGATAGAAGTAGAAGTGCTTGCCGCAGAGAAGTATCTGGGAAGGGCGTGCGTGCCTTCCGGCGCTTCTACGGGGAAATATGAGGCCGTAGAGTTAAGAGACAGAGAGAAGCGCTACAATGGGCTGGGAGTGGAACAAGCCGTTGACAATGTGAATGCGAAGATCGCTCCCGCAATTATTGGGATGAATGTACTTTGCCAGGCGGATCTGGACAAAGTTCTGCTTCGTCTGGACGGGACAGAGAACAAGAAGAATCTGGGAGCCAATGCTTTGCTTGGGGTCTCCATGGCAGCGGCAAGAGCGGCGGCAGAAGCGCTGCAGGTTCCGCTGTATTTCTATCTGGGCGGAACCAATGCGAAGAAGATGCCGGTTCCCATGATGAATATTATGAATGGCGGAAAGCATGCGGATAACACCATTGATATCCAGGAATTTATGATTATGCCTGTGGGTGCATGCTGCTTCAAAGAAGGACTCCGTATGTGCGCGGAAGTTTATCATTCCTTAAAGGAACTGCTGCGTCTGCAGGGACTTAGCACGGCAGTGGGAGATGAAGGCGGATTTGCCCCCAATCTTCCGGATGCAAAGGAAGCGCTCCGGTTCATTGTGGAGGCATCGGAACTTGCCGGGTACCAGCCAGGCAAGGATGTTGTGATTGCACTGGATGTGGCGGCATCGGAATTGTATGAGAAGAGCTTTCGGAAATATATTTTTGAAGGCGAAGGAAAAATGCATGGGCACAAGGTAATCCGTTCGGCAGAAGAGCTGATTGAGTATTACGAAGAACTGGCAGAAGAATTTCCGATTGTTTCCATTGAAGACCCATTGGATGAAGAGGACTGGGACGGCTGGGAGCTTCTGACTACCAGGCTGGGACGGCATATGCAGCTTGTGGGTGATGATTTATTTGTTACAAATACCAGACGTCTGGAAAAGGGAATCAGGAGCGGTGTTGCCAATGCGGTTCTTGTGAAGGTCAATCAGATTGGAACTTTGACGGAAGCTTTTGATGCGATTGAGATGGCGCAGAAAGCGGGATACCGGGCGGTTATCTCCCATCGATCAGGAGAGACTGAGGATGCATTGATTGCGGATATTGCTGTGGCGTTTAACACCGGGCAGATTAAGACAGGGGCGCCTTGCCGCTCCGAGCGTGTTGCCAAGTACAATCAGCTTCTGAGGATTGAAGAAAGGCTTAGTGAGATTGCGGAATATGAAAATCCATTTCAGGAGTCTGAATAGTAATGCAAAAATATTAACGAAAAAGTAACTGGAATCTCTTGATATATTCGGAGGCTTGTGCTAGAATATACGTGGTTTAACCACAGGAGGTGTGAAAGATGGAAATTCTGAAGATGGTATTGATGATTTTGTTTGCAATAGACTGTATCGCATTGACGGTAATCGTATTATTACAGGAAGGTAAGTCAGCAGGACTGGGGACGATCGGTGGTATGGCTGATACTTACTGGGGACAGAACAAGGGACGTTCCATGGAAGGAACACTTGTAAAGTCCACGAAGTTTTTAGCAATTCTTTTCGTTGTACTGGCAGCAGTATTGAACTTGAATGTATTTGCTTAAAGAAGTGTATGTATGAATCTGAAGATGTTGGGACACTCTTGTAATAAGGGTGTCTCTTTGTGTATATGGGAGAATGGATGCGGGATAAGTAGGAAAGGGGTGGCAGAATGGATGAGACATTTGAGAAACGAAAAAAAATCATATATGAATTTCTGTGTGATGATATATATGTGCCTATGAAACTGAAGGAGCTTGCCGTTTTGCTGCAGGTTCCGAAGGAGCAGAAAGCAGATTTAAAAGCAGTAATGGATGCGTTGGTAGAAGAAGGCAAGGTCTGTTTGTCTAAGAAGGGGAAGTACTGCAAAGGCGAAGCAAAAAGGCTGACGGGCGTATACCAGGCGCATCCCAGAGGCTTTGGCTTTGTGACTGTAGACAATGAAGAAGATATTTTCATCGGCGAGGAAGATACCGGAGGAGCTTTCCAGGGCGACACGGTGGAGATTGCGATTATAAAAGCGCCGGAAGGCAGACGCAGGGAAGGAAAGGTTCTGCGTGTGGTATCTCGCGGCGTAACAAAGCTGGTGGGACTTTTCCGGATACAAAAAGATAAGAACTATGGATTTGTGATTCCGGATAGCCAGAAGTTTGCCCGGGATGTGTTTGTTCCGGTGGAGCACGCCAAAGGAGCGGTAAACGGGCATAAAGTAGTAGTAGAGCTGACATCCTGGGGAGATGAAAATAAGAAGCCGGAGGGAAGGATCGTGGAGATTATCGGGCATATCAATGACCCGGGAACCGATATCCTGTCCATTGTGAAAAGTTATGACCTTCCCGTGGAATTCCCGGAAAAAGTCCTGAACCAGGCAGAGAGGACGGCGGATGTAGTTAGCGAAGCTGACCGGGCAGGGCGTAAAGATTTAAGAGACTGGCAGATGGTGACGATTGATGGGGAAGATGCGAAGGATCTGGACGACGCTGTTTCTATTACGAGAGACGGAGAGCATTATCTTCTGGGTGTTCACATCGCTGATGTGACAAATTATGTGCAGGAGCGCAGCGCCCTTGACAGAGAAGCCCTGAATCGTGGGACAAGTGTATATCTGGTGGATCGTGTAATCCCCATGCTGCCCCATAAGCTGTCTAATGGCATTTGTTCCCTCAATGCCGGAGTGGATCGATTGGCACTTAGCTGCATTATGACCGTTGATAAAAAGGGGAATGTTATCGACCATGAGATTGCTGAGACGGTAATTCGTGTAGATGAGCGCATGACTTACACCAGTGTGAAGAAAATCCTGGAAGACAAAGATCCGGAGGAGAGCAGGAAGTATGAAAAGCTGGTGCCTATGTTTGAGCTGATGGAAGAATTGGCAGATATTCTGCGGACAAAGCGTCACAGGAGAGGATCAATTCACTTTGATTTTCCGGAGACGAAGATCGTACTTGACAAAGAGGGACGGCCTTTGGAGCTTAAGCCTTATGACCGGAATGTGGCGACAAAGATTATCGAGGACTTCATGCTTCTTGCCAATGAGACGGTGGCAGAAGACTATTATTGGCAGGAACTTCCCTTTGTGTACCGGACTCACGAAGCGCCGGATGAAGAAAAGATGAGGAAACTAGCCACATTTATTAATAATTTCGGGTATACCATGCATATTGGTGTAAATGAGATTCGTCCCAAGGAAGTGCAGAAGCTGTTGACAAAGGCAGAGGGAAGGCCGGAAGAGAGTTTAATTAGCCGCCTGGCGCTTCGTTCTATGAAGCAGGCAAAATATACGCCTGAAAATACCGGGCATTTTGGGCTGGCGGCGCCTTACTACACCCATTTCACCTCGCCTATAAGGAGATACCCGGATTTGCAGATTCACCGGATTATCAAGGATAACCTGCGGGGAAGAATGAATGCGGCGAAGATAGAACATTACCAGAGTATTTTGCCGGAAGTAGCAAAGCGTTCCAGCGAGACGGAGCGCAGGGCTGAAGAAGCAGAACGGGAGACCGTTAAGCTGAAAAAAGTGGAATATATGGCAGAACGTATCGGAGAAACCTTCGAGGGTGTAGTCTCCGGTATTACTAAATGGGGAATCTATGTAGAACTTCTTAATACGGTGGAGGGTCTGGTGCATGTGGCGAATATGTATGACGACCATTACGATTATTATGAAGACCGCTGTGAGATGGTAGGAGAGCATACAGGTAAGGTATATAAGCTGGGACAGAAAGTGTATGTTCGGGTGATTGGGACGGACCGCCTGTCACGGACCATTGATTTTGAGATTATAGATGAAGGAGAAATGGATGATGGCGAAGAGCAGTATGAAAATGATTGCCAATAATAAAAAAGCATACCATGATTATTTTATCCTGGATACCTATGAAGCAGGAATTTCGCTTGCCGGCACGGAGGTGAAGTCCCTGCGTATGGGCAAATGCAGTATTAAAGAGTCGTTTATTAGAATCGACAAAGGAGAAGTATTTATTTATGGAATGCATATCAGCCCTTATGAGAAAGGGAACATTTTTAATAAAGATCCCTTGCGGGAGCGGAAGCTTCTGCTGCATAAAGCGGAAATTAATAAACTTTTCGGAAAAATTAAGGAAAAAGGTGTTGCTATTGTGCCTTTAAAGGTATATTTTAAAGGCAGCCTGGTAAAAGTCGAGATTGGGCTTGCAAAAGGTAAGAAGCTTTATGATAAGCGGCAGGACATTGCTAAGAAAGACCAGCAAAGAGAGGCAAGCCGGGATTTCAAAATCCGCAATCTGGGTTAAGATGCAGGATAGAAAGATACGGAGGAGAATGAAGAATGGCATATTGTGTAAAATGTGGGGCGAAGGTAGACGATAGTATGCGCTTCTGCCCGGAATGTGGGGCAGAGATTCCTGTGCCCGACAGAAAAGAGGATCAGGAAGTTTTTAATCCTTATCAGGAATACAGGCGTGCAAACGAAAACAACACACAGCAAGATGGAACAGCGTATTTTGATCCGCAGGACGTCCGTGCTAACAAGGGAATGGGAGTGGTATCTTACATAGGGATTCTTGTTCTTATCCCGCTGCTTGCAAGAAACAAGAATTCAGAGTATGCAAAATTCCATGCAAATCAGGGATTGGTACTGTTCATTGTATCAAGTGTCATAGACCTTCTGGATGGAGATTGGATATTTGGGCTGCATTCGTGGATTAACTTTGGCGGCAGTGTGTTCTCCTGGGTGTTTGATATCCTGAGTTTTGCGTGCTTTATTTTAATGATTGTGGGCATTGTGACAGCGTGCAGAGGAGAGAGGAAGGAATTGCCGTTTATTGGGAAAATAAGAATACTGAAATAAAAAAAACAGGGAGCCGGAAAGAGACTATGAAATTTTTTCTGTAAAATCTAATAGATAGATGTGGAATAAGGTCTT
>ERZ1673697.3004-NODE-3004-length-13287-cov-4.097113_pt1 | contig 13287 bp, 8 predicted proteins | sample MGYA00580227_ERZ1673697 | MGnify/ENA primary metagenome ERZ1673697 (study PRJEB41218, sample SAMN15661759) | gut metagenome | host: Homo sapiens | place: Canada: London | collected 2015-08-20/2019-03-30 | study: EMG produced TPA metagenomics assembly of...
AAAAAGCGAAGACGGAGCAGAAAAAAGATACAGTTCCGGCAAACAAAGATACACAGCAGGCGGTGAAGAAAGACAGTCAGAAGGATGTACAGCAGACCGCAAAGAAGGACGAGCGGAAGGATGTACAGCAGACCGCGAGGAAAGGCGGTCAGGTGGATCCGCAGCAGACAGCGCTTTCAGCAGCGCTTCAGAATTACCAGAAGGGTGATTATAAGAGAGCTTTTCAGCAATTTACGGAACTGGGCGAGAAGAAAAAACATCCGGTTGCACAGTTGATGCTTGCCAGGATGTATGAGAAAGGTGAGGGAACTGCCGTCAACAAAGACCGGGCGGAATTCTGGTATAAGAGTGCGGCGGATGGAGGTAACCCGGATGCGCAGTATGCTTATGCGGTATTAATGCTGGCAAGCGGCAGCGGAACGTCGGACAATACAAATACTAAGACCGGAATGTCTTATATGGAAAAGGCGGCGGAACAGAATTATCAGGCGGCAATCGATAAGTACATTGAGCTGAGCCTGCAGGATGGCATGAATACCCAGTGGCTTACAAGAGCAATGGCATATTGTGACAGAGGAGCCAATCTTGTACAGGGTTCTTATGAAAAAGATCAGTATCAGAAGAAGAAAAAAGAACTGGAAGAGAAAAGAAAACGGCTTAACAAAGCGAAGAATGCAGGAACATTGCCGACGATACTCTCTCTTACAGGAAATGTATTATACGTGGTAAGTTTTGTTTATATGTTCTGGGGGCTGCACCCGAATTACACAACTATGGTATCCTTTTTTTCCAAGATACCAATGGCTCCCGAGAAATTGATTATTCCATGGCAGACGCTGACGGAATGGGCGTCAAGCGGAGGATTTTTAACGATTAACGGAATTTTTGCAATGGAACTTCTGGTAGTTGCAGCAGCGCTGACAACCATCGGAGCAGTCCATTCCCGTAAAAAATTTGCTAAAAAAATAAGTTCTCTTGTGCCGTGGGTAGCAGTAGCAATGACAGTATGGCATATTTATGTATGGCATACGGCGACAGAATATCTGAAACAGTTTGCGGTGAAGAGCTTTATTGCGTTCTTCGTACCGATTATAATCGGATGGGCAATTGGAAGTGCGGTAAAGAGTGTATTTAAAATGAAATAATGTACTTTTGTGTGGGGAAACCAGAGCAAGGCTTGTAGTAAAATTAATATGGAATTATAGATAGGCACATATTTGTGAAGCGAGGTAGCGAAAATGGAAAAAGACCCATTTAAGGAATATTTGAGAGAATCAGAGCCTGACAAAGCAGGAAAAGGTTACGCTTGGAGTACTGCAATCGGACTTCAGGCTGTGGATGGACTCAAACCGTCAAAATATTTGATAGATACTGCTATTCAAAACATTGAAGGCAAAATCACAATGAAAGAAGCACAGAGCCTTATTGACAGCTATTATGAGGAACGCCCTGTGCATTTGCCGGATGAGGAACGCACAGAAGAAGCAGATAAGGTTTCTTCTCGTATTGCACTGATACTTTCCGAAGCTGCATTTTCATTCTCCCCAAATGAGTATATTTCTATCCATCGCAAACTCTTTCACGGAATATATAAGCACGCCGGAAAAATCAGAGACTATAATATCACAAAGAAAGAATGGGTGCTTGACGGTGCAACCGTAATATACGGTAGTGCTTCGGAACTTAGAGCAACTCTTGAATATGACTTTTCACAGGAAAAAGACTTTAGTTATAAAGGACTTTCAATGGATGAAATTATACATCATCTTGCAGTGTTTGTTTCAAGACTTTGGCAAATCCATATTTTTGGAGAGGGCAATACAAGGACGACGGCGGTATTCTTTATCAAATATCTCAGAACGCTTGGCTTCTCCGCAACCAATGATATTTTTGCGGAAAATGCGTGGTATTTCAGAAACGCACTGGTTCGTGCCAATTATACTAATTTACAAAAAGGTATTCACGAAACCACGGAATATTTGGAAGTGTTCCTTAGAAATCTGCTTTTGAATGAGAACAACGAACTTCATAACAGAGATTTGCATATAAGTGGACTTTTGAATGCTGAAAAAGTAGACATTGAAAGTGTGCTTTCGGAAAAGGAAAATATAAATTCAAAAACGGATAATCAGTTTGAGTAACGGACAGAACGTCGGGAATGCTGATAAAGGGAGGATGCCGGGTAACCGCTTTATGCGGTTCCCGGCATGTATTATGAAAAAGTTTATTCAAAAAGTATTATCTACTAAGTCGTCGTTTTCTTTTGATGGTTATAGTATACGTGACAGCTGTGTAGAAATGGTGTTGAAGAAATGAAAGATTTTTAAAAGATAAATGAACAAATTATGAACGTGGGAAAGAATCAGCTGTGGATTGTGAATGACTGCCCGGAGAAGTTCCGTAACGCTTTTTATAAGAGCGGCTGAAAGCGCTGACAGACTGATAGCCCACAATATCGCAGATTTCTCTGAGCGTGTAGCTGCTGTGCCGGAGCAATTCGTGCGCATGGGACAGGCGAAGGTCGCGGATAAGTACAGAAAAAGAAACACCAAAATTCTTCTTTATCAGCTTGCTAAAAAAAGATTCACTGTAATGGAACTTCTCTGCGACATCTTTTAGCGTGATGGTGTTGTAATTTTGCCTTATATATTGAGAAAGTAGATTAAAATCGCAGTGCTCGCCGGATAACTGCTGACAGTTATAAAAGTGCGCTGTGTCGCTGTGGTTTCTTAAAAGTGTGGAAAAAAATAACAACAGGATGGATGTCATATTATGGTTATAGAAAGCATCCTTCATGCCAAGTTCGGCAAATAGATTCTGCAGGTAATTTTGCAGAAGCCATTCGTTTTCTGTTTGGAAAATCATGTAATTTTTTTCATTGTTTTGTTTTAGAGCGTTTCTGAAAAAAGCGGACAATAAAGTGTCTTTACTAAGCAGCGACCAGAAAAGGCTATTAAAGGTGGATTTCCTTACCATGATAGAAATGATGAAATCGTCTTTAAATGCCCGGATATTGTGAGGTGAATCCGGTGCAATTATCAGGAAAACTCCTTCTTTTAGGGTCAGATGTTCATCCTCGAAGTAAAAATCTCCATTTCCATGATAGATATAATTTAGCTCAAAATGATCGTGCGTGTGAAAACCATCATTTACGAAAGGAAGATGGGTATAGACATTAATGTCCATTCCTTCTGTGAACAAAGAATCTTCCTGCAGGTAAAAATTGCCGAATCTGCCGGTAATATTCTGAGGGTGGGAGATTGGCGACGGATGTGTTGTTTGAAAGACAGGAATCCGCCCCACATAATCCCAAAAATCCTTGCAGGATAAGAAACCGGAATATTCCGGGTAACAAAAGGTATCTGTCTTGCGGGTTTCGGATAGAAGCGCAAGGGAGAGAGCCTTAGGAAAAGGCATGGTTGTCTGATTTTTTTCATAGTTTGCATATAAAACGGAACGGACGCTGCCGATATCTGTGACGGAAGCTGGTTTTTTCATAGCGTTCTCCTTCTGGATGATATAAAATATTGTATTTATATAATATGTTAAAATTATTTTTGGGAAAAAGCAATATTTTTGGCAAATATCATAAAAAGACAATGAAAAGACAAATCCTGCCATATCCCTTTTGGTATAAAAATGCTATAGTCTCTTCAATGAATGCATTCAAAAAAAGGAAGGAGACTATTGCAATGAAAAATATGAAAAAACAGATATTCGTATATTTGATGCTTCTGTCACTTTTGTTATCAGGAAGCATAGGGGTTACGGATGTATATGCAGCAGAAAGTACAGAAAACAGCAGCATTCTGGAAGAAACTTATGATTACAATCTAAAGACAGAGGATATCTTGATCCGGGATCCTTATGTTGTTGTGTATGACGGGAAGTATTATATGTATGGAACAGACGGAACCAATGCATTTGGCGGACAGATGGACAGCTTTCCTGTCTGGGTAAGCGAAGATCTGGAGAATTGGGCGGGACCATATACGATTTTTCAGAATGACGGAAGCTTCTGGGCAGACAGTCAGTATTGGGCGCCGGAAGTTTACTATATAGATGGAGAATTTTATCTGTATGGCTCTATGGGCGGAAGCAGCCGGGCCAACAAAGGAATCCAGTTGTTCAAATCTGATGAGCCGCTGGGGCCATTTGAGCCTGTGTCAGAGTATCCGTTTACTCCGGAAGAAGATGATGATATCGACGCTACGCTTTACGAAGAAGACGGGGTGATGTACATGGTCTATTCGCAGGGGAAAGATGGCATTTATGCAGTACGGCTGAATGATACTTTAGATGGATTTGCAGATACCCAGTTTAAGTTGTTCGATGTATCTGAATGCTCCTGGACTGTGGCGGCATTTGGAGGGATGGTTTTAAATGATGGTCCTTGCTTTTACAAGACAGCTTCCGGGAAATTAATCTGTCTGTTCTCATCCATGTCAGAAGATGGATATCATATGGGGATTGCATATTCTGATAATGGAAAGCTTGATGGAAACTGGACACTGACGGATGAACGTCTGGATGTGGGCAGTGACGGAGGACACTGCATGATTTTTGAAAATCTGGAAGGACAGACTATGATTTGTTATCATGCGCCGAATGGAAACAGCCATCCGCAGTTCAGATACCTGATAGAGGACAAGGAAAACGATACCGTGTATGCATCCGAGACGCCTGCGGAAGAACCTGCCCGGGTGGAAGATGTTTTTGTCGATGTAAATGCAGAGGACTGGTTCCGGGAAGTTGTACAGTATGTATATGACAACGAGATTATGACGGGGCTGAATTCCAGTTATTTTGGACCGGCAGATACTTTGGTTCGGGCACAGTTTGCAACTGTTTTATATAAGATGAATAAGATGCCGAAAGTGGAGTATCAGGAAGTATTCCCGGATGTGGCAGAAACAGATTGGTTTGCAAGTGCTGTGCTCTGGGCGGCGGATACGGGTGTCGTAACCGGCTACACAGACAGCGGAAGATTCGGAGCGGTGGACAATATTACCCGTGAGCAGATGGCGACGATGATGTACCGCTATGCAAAGGATTATCTGAAACTTGAAGTAAGCACTGACGGTGATTACAGCAGCTTCCCGGATGCGCAGAACGTACAGGAATTTGCACAGGACGCAATGAAGTGGGCTGTGGGGAATAAAATCATTACCGGTAAGACGGTAGATGGACAGCTTGTCCTTGATCCGCAAGGCAATGCAAACCGTGCGGAGTGCGCGGCAATTATTCAGAGATTTATGGAAAGTACAGCAGAGTAAAATGTCTTCATTGACAAAACTCCTGCCTATCTTTATAATGAAATAACAAACAATGGCGTTTTCTGGGGGCGGAGAACGCCATTTTGCGTAAGAAAGGTCTAAAACATAGGATAAATGAGTAAATATCAGTAGGAGGTAGTTGTAATGAAGAATTATACGAGGGAAGATATCCTGCGGATGGTGGAGGAAGAAGATGTTGGCTTTATCCGTCTGCAATTTACGGATATTTTCGGGACATTTAAGAATGTTGCGGTGACAAGAAGTCAGCTTGAGAAGGTGCTGGACAATGAGTGCATGTTTGACGGTTCTTCTATTGAAGGATTTGCGAGGGTAGAGGATTCGGACATGTATTTGTATCCGGATCTGAATACCTTTGAAATCTTCCCGTGGAGGCCCCAGCAGGGTAAGGTGGCGCGGTTTATCTGCGATATCTATAAGGGTGACGGAACCATATTTGAAAGTGATCCGAGATACGTGCTTAAGAAGGTGGTTGATAAGGTACAGGCAGAAGGATATGATTTCCAGGTAGGACCGGAGTGCGAATTTTTCCTGTTCCATACGGATGAGGGAGGAATGCCGACCACGATTACCCATGAAAATGCCAGTTATTTTGATTTGGGGCCGCTGGATTTGGGGGAAAATGCCAGACGTGACATGGTACTGACTCTTGAAGACATGGGATTTGAAATTGAGGCTTCCCATCATGAATTTGCCGCCGGGCAGCATGAGATAGATTTTAAATATGATTCTGCGCTTATAACTGCTGACAATATTATGACATTTAAGATGGTGGTGAAAACAATTGCGAAGCGCCACGGGCTTCATGCAACCTTTATGCCGAAGCCGAAGTATGGAGAAAATGGTTCCGGGATGCATCTGAATCTTTCGCTGAATAGAGATGGAATCAATGTGTTTAGTGACCCGAAGGATGTAAACGGGCTGAGCCGGGAGGCGTACTATTTTATTGGTGGAATTATGAAACATATGAAAGCAATCAGCTTTATTACCAACCCGACAGTGAATTCTTATAAGCGTCTGGTTCCCGGATATGAAGCTCCGGTGTACATTGCCTGGTCTGCGAAGAACCGTACGCCGTTAATCCGTATTCCGACGGCGAAGACCGCCCATGCAAGAATTGAGCTTAGAAGCCCGGATCCGACGGCAAATCCCTACCTTGCACTTGCTGTGTGCCTGGAAGCGGGAATGGACGGAATCAGGAACGAGATTATGCCTCCGGCAAGTGTTGATACGAATATTTATAGAATGAGTAAAGAAGAGAGGGATGCGATTGGCATTGAAGAACTTCCCGGAAGTCTGCTGGAAGCGGTTCGTGAATTCGAGAAGGATGCTTTTATTCAGGGAGTGCTGGGCAAGGATTTGTCCGAGAAATTTATTGCAGCTAAGAAAAAGGAATACAGAGATTACCGCGCACAGGTAACGGACTGGGAGATTAAGAACTATCTGCATGTGTTGTAATACATTTTCCTGTGGAAATTGCAATTGACAGGAGGTGTAAGCATGGATGGCATTATAGTTGCATTTCCGAATAAGGAGAATGCAGCCAATATTCGGAATCTTCTGGTACGCGGTGGTATGGAAGTAAGAGGCGTTTGCACTACCGGAGCTCAAACGCTGAACTGTATGGAAATGCTGGATGAGGGAATTGTGGTCTGCGGATATAAGCTTGCAGATATGATGTATACGGAACTTCGTGAGTACATGCCGAAAGAATTTGAGATGCTTTTGATTGCGTCGCCGGATAAATGGAGTGACGGCGATATAGAGGGGGTGGTCGGGCTGTCTATGCCGATTAAGGTATACGATCTGATGAATACGGTAGAGATGATGACCCGCTCTATGGTGCAGAGAAGACGGAAGCGGAGGCAGGAGCAGAAGGAGAGAAGCCCCGGACAGCAGATGCTGATCAAAAAGGCGAAGGAACTTTTGATGGAACGAAATAATATGTCTGAAGGAGAAGCACACAGATATCTGCAGAAATGCAGTATGGACAGTGGAACGAACCTGGTTGAGACCGCAGAGATGGTACTAAGTATCATGGCAGAATAATGGCTGTAAAAGGAAATTGAATAGAATGAAATTTGCGAAGATGCACGGACTGGGCAATGATTATGTGTATGTGGATTGTTTTACGGAAAGGATAAGCGATCCGGCAGGGCTGGCGAGACTCTTCAGTGACAGGCATAAAGGGATTGGTTCTGATGGCCTGATCCTGATCGGGCCTTCCGGGAAGGCGGATTTCAGGATGCAGATATACAACGCAGATGGCTCTGTTGCCGAAATGTGCGGCAATGGAATCCGGTGTCTTGGGAAATATGTCTATGAGCGTGGGATGACGGACAAGACAGAGCTTACCGTAGAGACATTGGCGGGAATCCGCAGGCTACGGCTTACTGTGGAAGATAAGACAGTGACAGAGGTGGAGGCGGATATGGGGATTCCTATTTTGAAAGCAGATAAGATTCCCATTGTTTCCGAACACAGCATGGTTGTAGATGAACCGATTGTGGTAGATGGAGTTATGCTTCGGATGACGGGCGTATCCCTGGGGAATCCTCATGCGGTCATCTATGTGCAGAGCGTCAGAACAGCAGATATCGGTTGGCTGGGACCGCGCCTTGAGCATCACGGGCGATTTCCCCGGCGCATCAACGTAGAATTTACAGAGATTATAGACAGACATACGATAAGCGTGCGGGTATGGGAGCGCGGCGCGAAAGAGACGTTAAGCTGCGGAACCGGAGCTTGCGCGGCGGTAGTGGCAAGTGTGTTAAATGACTTGACAGAACGCAGAGTTAGAGTAAAATTAACAGGAGGAGATTTAACCGTTGAATGGCGGGAGGCGGATAATACTGTTTATATGACGGGTCCGGCTGCAGCAGTCTTTGACGGAGTAATCAATATTCCGTCTGCCGGTTAAAGGAATGGGACGGATAGAGAAATTTGCAAAAAGGAGATACCTACGATGTTCAAAGTAAATCAGGATTATTTAAAATTACCAGGAAGCTATTTGTTTTCAACAATAGGCAAAAAGGTGGCTGCATTTCAGCAGGCGAACCCGGATAAGTCCATTATCCGTCTTGGGATTGGTGATGTAACGCAGCCGCTTGCACCGGCGCTTATTGATGCACTGCACGGAGCGGTAGAAGAGATGGCTCATGCGGAGACATTCCGCGGATATGCGCCGGATCTTGGATATGAATTCCTTAGAAGTGCGATAGCGAAGAACGATTATCAGGACAAAGGCTGCGACATTAAAGCGGATGAGATTTTCATTTCTGACGGGGCAAAATGTGATTCCGGAAACATCCAGGAAATCTTCAGCAAGGACAATAAAATTGCTGTGTGCGACCCCGTGTATCCGGTATATGTGGATACCAATGTTATGGCAGGCCGGACGGGTACTTATGATGCGAAGACGGAGACCTGGAGCGATGTGATCTATATGCCATGTACGAGGGAAACGAATTTTGCGCCGGAGCTTCCAAAAGAGACGCCGGACATCATTTATCTGTGCTTCCCTAATAATCCTACCGGTTCTACAATTACGAAAGCGCAGCTTCAGGAATGGGTAGATTATGCGAATAAAGTGGGAGCGGTTATTATTTATGATGCTGCATATGAGGCATATATTTCAGAAGAAGATGTACCTCACAGTATCTATGAATGTGAAGGGGCGAGAACCTGCGCGATTGAGCTGAGAAGCTTCTCAAAGAACGCGGGATTTACCGGTGTGCGTCTTGGAGCTACAGTTATCCCGAAGGATCTGAAGAGCGGAGATGTGATGCTTCATTCCCTGTGGGCAAGACGCCATGGAACGAAGTACAACGGAGCACCATATATTGTCCAGCGGGCAGGTGAGGCAGTGTACTCTGAGGCAGGAAAGGCACAGCTTAAGGAACAGGTTGCCTACTATATGAAGAATGCGAAGACGATTTACGAAGGTCTGAAGAGCGCAGGCTACAATGTATCCGGTGGTGTGAATGCGCCATATATCTGGCTGGAGACACCGAAGGGAATGACATCATGGGATTTCTTCGATTACCTGCTTGAGAAGGCAAATGTTGTAGGAACACCCGGATCTGGATTCGGACCGAGCGGTGAAGGATATTTCCGGCTGACAGCTTTCGGATCTTATGAGAATACGGTTGCGGCAATAGAAAGAATCAAGGTATTATAGAGAAATTTATAAAAAAGTGGCTGATGTGCAGAATTAACTGACACAGCGGCCACTTTTTATAGTATAATGAGTCCATGGAAAAGGAGGATTGGTTATGAAGAGAAAGGTGAAGAGAAGTCTGGCGGGAATGTTAGCATTACTCCTGACGTTGGCAGTTGCTTTTCCGGTGCCGGTTCAGGCACGGGAAACAGTGGCAGAAGCTGAAAGAATTCTGCCGCGGGGGCTGGCGGAAGAACCGGAGATTTTGCCGGATCCAAATGCTGCAGAACCGGCAGATGAATTGGAAACACTGGAAGAATATGACGAGGCAGAACTTCTGGTTCTTTTGGAAGCAAGGATGAAGGAGGCGCTGCTGGAAGGAAAGACAGAGCTGAATATAACAGATATGGGAATCAGCCCGGAAAAGTACGATTTGTATAGTTTGTTGTATTTTTCCCCTTATCTTAGTAATGGGATTGATTTTATGCCTTATTACAGTCTAAACACTAATTGTTATACCAATATTAAAATGGAAAATGCTATGTCGGTGGAGGAAACAAAAGCATATTTCCGTGAGGTTGAGAAGAAAGTAGATGAAATTGTAGCACTGGTGTCTGACGATATGACGGAAGAAGAAAAGGCACTTACGATTCATGACTATTTTGTATACACATACGAATATGATTATGATAATTACCTGAACGGTACGGTGCCGGATGATTCTTACCGAAGCGGCGGGCTGTTTATGAATCGAACCGGGGTTTGCCAGGCATATGCATATGGATATATGTATATTATGGAGAAACTGGGGATTGAGTGTTATGTGACAAGCAGCAATGCTATGGGTCATGCATGGAATATTATTGAGATTGACGGTTCTTATTATCATGTAGATGTAACCTGGGACGATCCGGTAAGAGACAGATTCGGGCAGGTAGGCCATTCTAATTTCCTGCTCAGTGACGCGGCGATAAAAGAAACAGAGCATCATGACTGGGATTTGACAAATCTGGTATGCGATAGTACCAAATATGACGATGCATATTGGACTGAGGTGGATTCGCCGATTATTTTACAGGATGAGAATGCTTACTATATAAAAGACCACTCTCTTTATAAGCGGGATTTGGAAGACGAGACAGAAAGCGAATTGAAAAATCTGGGAAGATGGTATGTCTGGGGGGATGCATATTCTTATTGGATGAGTGCATATTCGGGATTGTTTTTCTATGATGATGCGCTTTATTACAATACATCTGCAGAAATAAGAAAGATATCTCTTGACGGGCAGGGAGACAGCTTGGTGTACAAACCGGATGAAGATGTTCTGGCAAAAGGGTATCTTTATGGAATCAGAAGAAAAGGACATCAGATTGAGTATGTTATCAAGCAGAATCCTAATCAGGCAGCCGGGGAGATTTTGTCCACAGAGCTTTATGAAATTATAGAGCCGGATGATATTGCGTTAAATAAGACGTCACTTATTTTGGAAGAGGGAAGCAGTGAAGCTCTTACCTATTCTCTGACGCCGGATGGAGTCGAGACAGAGGTAGAGTGGAAGTCGGGAAATACGGCGGTAGCAACTGTGGACGCTAACGGCAAAGTGACGGCAGTGGCGTCGGGAAGTACGACGGTAACGGTAACAACAAGCAATGGTAAGAGCGCATCCTGCGAAGTGACCGTGACGAAGAAGGAGACTTCGCAGGATCCGACGCCGGATCCAGGACCGATGCCAACACTGGATCCGATACCAACATTTGAAACTGTCGATTTGTCCTGTGTGGGATGTAGTGTTGAGGAGTGGACAGTCCTGTATGGTACAAATAAGATTCGTATGATAAAAGGTCTTCAACCATTGTCTGTTACGGATAAGATGCAGAAGGCGGCGGATGTCAGGGTACAGGAGTTGCAGAATCTCTTTGCTCACACCAGACCAAATGGAAGCAGTTGTTTTACAGCTTTAATAGAAGCGGGAGCTTCCTATGATGCTGCCGGAGAGAATATCGCAGCGGGTTATTCTGATGCAGCAGCTGTGTTAGACGGCTGGTGGAACAGTGAGGGACATCGCGAGAATATGCTGGAGACGAGCTTCAATCATCTCGCAGTGGGACATGGATATAAAGAAAATGATGCGAGCCTCTTACATAATTATTGGGTTCAGATGTTTATTGGAAGCTGCACGCCAACCAGTATATCCATTGAAGAAGAGAATCCGCATACTTATCTGTTAGAGCAGGGAGAGGATATAGATGATCTGGGGCTGGTATTGAAGGTAGGGTGCAAGCACGGAACTTCTTATATGCCGGTTATCAGTGAGATGTGCAGCGCTTATGATGAATCAAAGTTGAATGAAGAGCAGATAGTAACGGTTACTTACGGAGGAAAAACAGCTGCGTTCAGGGTGACGGTGACAGAGAAAGAAACTCCGCCGGATCCAGACCCAACACCGGATCCAGACCCAACGCCGGATCCAGACCCAACGCCGGATCCAGACCCAACGCCAGATCCGACACCAACACCGGATCCAGACCCAACGCCGGATCCAGAGCCAACGCCAGATCCGACACCAACACCGGATCCAGACCCAACGCCGGATCCGACGCCAACACCAGATCCGACGCCGACACAGGAGCTTCCATTCAAGGATGTGGCTTCCGGGGATTGGTATTATGAATATGTAAGCTATGTATATCAGCATGATCTGATGAAGGGACTGAATACGGAGACATTCGGCCCGGCGCAGACGCTTGTGCGTGCGCAGTTTGCGATTATTCTTCACCGGCTAAACGGAGAGCCTGCAGTTGCTTATACAGCTAAATTCCCGGATGTGGGAGAAGGTGTATGGTACACAGATGCGATTCTCTGGGCAAACAGTATAGAGGTTGTCACCGGGTATTCCGATACGGGACTTTTTGGCCCGGCTGATAAAATTACCCGGGAGCAGATGGCGGTTATGATGTACCGATATGCAAGATATAAAGGCTATGATATCAGTAAGAAAGCAGATTTTAGTGAATTTGCAGATGCTTCCGGTGTGAGCTCATTTGCAGAAGATGCGATGCAGTGGGCAGTCGGAATGAAAATCATTACCGGAAAGGATAATGGAACAAGGCTTGATCCGCAGGGAAATGCAAGCCGTGCAGAGTGCGCGACGATCATTATGCGGTTTAATGAAGCATATGAGAAGTAAAAGGAGGTAAAGAGTATGAAAAAAAGAACCAGGATTTTGGCGGCAGTTTTGGCGTTTAGCATGATGGCGATGCCAGTGAGTGCTAAGGAGGCAGCGGTGATAGGAGACGCTGCTTCTTGGAAGGGACAGACGGAGGAAGGAATTCAGGTGGCAGAAGATGCAGTGATGCCTGAATTTGCGGCAGAAGATATGGAGGAAGTCTTTGAGACTGCCGATTTGTCTTCTGTAGGATGCAGTATTGAAGAGTGGGCAGTCCTGTATGGTACGAATAAGATTCGTATGATAAATGGTCTTCAGCCTTTGTCTGTTACGGACAAGATGCAGAAGGCGGCGGATGTCAGGGCACAGGAGATACAGACTTTCTTTGATCACACCAGACCAAATGGGAACGACTGTTTTACGGCTTTAACAGAAGCGGGAGCTTCCTATGATGTTGGCGGAGAGAATATCGCAGCAGGTTATGCTGATGCGGCTGAAGTATTAGACGGCTGGTGGAACAGTGAGGGACACCGTGCGAACATGCTGGATACGGATTATAATCATCTTGCGGTAGGGTATGGTTATAATGAAAATGATCCGAATCACTATTATAATTATTGGGTTCAGATGTTTATTGGAAGCTGCACGCCAACCAGTATATCCAT
>ERZ1673697.3006-NODE-3006-length-13278-cov-13.310746_pt1 | contig 13278 bp, 10 predicted proteins | sample MGYA00580227_ERZ1673697 | MGnify/ENA primary metagenome ERZ1673697 (study PRJEB41218, sample SAMN15661759) | gut metagenome | host: Homo sapiens | place: Canada: London | collected 2015-08-20/2019-03-30 | study: EMG produced TPA metagenomics assembly of...
CATATTCGGCTAAAGCATGGAAAAACACGCTTTGCGCATACTATTTTATCGGTTTTGAGAGAAAAAGTCAAGCGTTTTTTGGCAAAAAGGTTGACATATACAGGGCAATGCGGTTACAATAACTGTGTATTATGATGTTTAGACCTTTTGTTTTCGCACGGCTAAAGCTGTGCGGATATGACCCGGAAAGTGAGGATGCCGCTTTTGCGGCGAATGCTTATGGATATGAAAAAATGGATGCGCTGCGCTGCAGCGGTCGTTTTGAGCGTTTTGGTGGCGTTCAGCGCGACGGCGTGCTCGCAGCCGGCGAATATTGAATCGGGTGCCGTTTCGCAGGAATACCCGGTGACCGTGAACGAAGTGACGTTAAACGCAAAACCCCAGAAGGTGGCGGTACTCTCCGGCAGTTTAGCGGATGTGGTGCTGGCGATGGGGTACGAGACGAGCTTATCGCTTGCAAGCGACGACTGCACACAGCCCGATTTACAAGTTCTGCCGAAGGTTTCCGCAACGGATGCGCAGAGTGTGATCTCTGCAGGTGTGGATCTCGTTTTGGCGGAGACGATGGACGACAGCGAAAAGCAGACGCTTGAAAACGCGGGCATTACGGTGCTCCTTTTGACGCGTGCGAAAAACCGCGAGGATTTTGAACGCCTGTACGCGCAGGTGGGCACGGCTTTGAACGGCGGCTCTACGGGTTATAATGTAGGCGTGAAGGCAGCGCAGAAGATTTTCTCCTCGCTCGACGACCTTTCGCGCTTGGCACCGGAGAGCAACACCGTGGTGACGGCGTGCTATATTTCGGATGTAAACGGCTCTGCGGTGACGGGCGATGAGCTTGGCAGCGTGATGATGTCATATATCGGTCTGACGAACATTTTTAAGGGCCTTACGGGCGGCACGTTCACGTTTGACGATTTGCGATTGAGCGACCCGACGATGATTTTCTGCTCAGAAGATGTGCGCGGGCAGATCATGCAGGACGCGCAGTACGCGAATCTTTCGGCGGTAAAAAACGGCCGTGTTTACGCCGTCGACCCGAATTATATGAATTGGCAGGGCAAGACGGTGTACAACGCGTGCATCGACATGATGGGCCTTGCATACCCCGAATTGACGGAGGAAAACTCCGCTGCACTGGAGCTGGATTCCGAGCTTTCGGAAGCAGAAGCGACGGCGAGCCCCTCGCCCGCGCCGGAATACACGGCGATCAAATCCGGCACGGAGGGCGACGATGTGTTCGCGATGCAGCAGCGCTTAGCGGAACTTGGCTATCTGACGGTGGAATACACCGGCATGTATGGAGAAGTGACGATGGAGGCCGTAAAGGCGTTCCAGAAAGCGAACGGGCTTACGGCGACCGGCGAAGCAGATGCCGAGACGCTGACGGTGCTCTATTCCGCGGAGGCAAAAGCCGCAGACGGTGCGGAAGCCACGGCGACGCCGGAGCCGGAATCGGAAACGAGCACGGCGGAGGGCACCGTGACAACACACGAAGATGCGTAAAATTTGAGAGCTTGAAAGGGCGGCTTTGCCGCCCTTTTTTGTATTGACTTTTTCTCCGCTTTTTTTTATAATCAGAAGCAAGATGCGCTTTTGCGCGCTATTGTATTGAGTTTGGGGCGCAGGCCCCGGGGGAGGAAACATGTTTTTCACAAGAGACAAGAGCTTTTACAAAACGCTCGTCACGCTCGCGATACCGATTGCGCTGCAGAACGCCGTAACCTTTGCGGTCGGCCTTGCAGATAACGTGATGATCGGCACGCTCGGCGACAGTGCGATTTCCGGTGTGTATGTGGGCAGCCAGCTGCAGACGCTGCTGCAAATGTTCATTGGCGGCATTGAGGGTGCTATCCTCATTTTGGCTGCGCAGTATTGGGGTAAACGCGATACAAAAAGCATCCGCCGCATTGCGGCCATCGGTGTGCGGTTTGCTTTGCTCATCGGTTTGGTCATTACGGTGACGGCGTTTTTATTGCCGTCGCAGATCGTATCACTGTTCACGAGTGATGCTTCGGTCATTGAATCGGGCACGGTTTACGTGCGCGTGGTGAGCCTTTCGTACATTTTCTTCTGCATTTCGCAGGTGATGGTGGCGACGATGCGCGCGGTGGAGACGGCGAAGATCGGTCTTTACGTGTCATTTGTGACGCTCATTGTGAACGTCATCTGCAACTATATTTTGATTTTCGGTAAGCTTGGCTTCCCGGCACTCGGTGTGACCGGTGCTGCGGTGGCTACGCTGTTTTCGCGCATCATTGAAGCGGTTGTGATGGTCGTTTACGTGCGCTGCATCGATAAAAAGCTGAAGCTTCGCTTTGCCGACCTCTTAAAGCGCGGCGGCGAATTGACGCGCGATTTCCTGCGCTACGGTCTGCCCATCATGGGAGGGCAGGTCGTTTGGTCGGTGAACATGCTGGGGCAGACGATGATTCTCGGCCGTTATGACGCGGGCGTCATTGCGGCGGTGAGTATCGCGAATATGTTGCACAACATGATGTACATTGCAATGAACGGCCTTTCGAGCGCGGTGGGCATTATCACCGGCAAGACGGTCGGCTCCGGACGTATGGAAAAAATTCGCGAGTATTCCCGCACGACGCAGGTCATTTTCCTTGGCCTCGGCATTCTTTCCGGCATTGCGGTGCACTTCCTGCGCGACCCGTTCATCGGGCTGTACGGCGCGAGCGATGCGGCCGTGGCGTATGCGCGTGAGTTCATCAATGTCATTTCCGTTACGATTATCGGCACGTGCTATCAGGCGGCGTGCCTGTTCGGCCTTGTTAAATCCGGCGGCGACATTTCGTTTGTCTTCCGCAACGACACGATCTTCGTGTTCCTTGTGGTGCTGCCGTCTGCCATTATCGCGTCTTACCTCGGTGCGCCGCCTTGGGTGGTTTTTGCGTGCCTCAAATGCGACCAGATCTTAAAATGCTTCGTTGCCGTGGTGAAGATCAACCGGTATAACTGGATGAAGAACCTGACGCGCGAGACGAACGAAGTGTAAAACTACGACTTGAAGGGAATTTTCATGAAGCAATTTCGCGGAGCCTTGCTCCTGACGATCACCGCCCTGATTTGGGGCACGGCGTTTGTAGCGCAGAGTCTCGGCATGGACCATTTGGGCCCGTTTGCGTTTAACGGCGTACGCAATTTCATTGCCGCGCTGGCGCTTTTGCCCGTGCTGCTGTTTATGCAGCGCAAAGCGCCGAAAAAAACGCAGACGGACGAAGAGAGAAAGCAGAGCTGCAAGACCCTGTGGGTGGGCGGCGTGCTGTGCGGCTCGGCGCTTGCTGTGGCCTCTAATTTGCAGCAGTTCGGCATCAGCTTTACGACAGTGGGCAAGGCCGGATTTTTGACGGCGCTTTACATCGTGATTGTGCCGATACTCGGTTTGTTCCTCAAAAAACGCGTGCCCGCAACGGTTTGGGTGAGCGTTGTTATTGCGGCGGCGGGCACGTATTTGTTGAGCGTGCAGGAGGGCTTCACCATCGCGCCGGGCGACCTGCTCGTCATTTTGTGTGCGCTGGGCTTTTCCGTACATATCCTCATCATCGACCACTTCTCGCCGATGGTGAACGGCGTGGCGCTTTCGTGCGTGCAGTTTCTTGTCTGCGGCGTTCTTTGCACGGCAGCGGCGCTGTTTACGGAGACATTCACGCTTGCGGACATTTTAAAAAGTGCAGGGCCGCTGCTTTTCACGGGCCTGATGTCGAGCGGCGTGGGATACACGCTGCAAATCTTGGGGCAGAAGGATACCCCGCCTGCGGTGGCGTCCCTTATCATGAGCCTTGAATCTGTGTTTGCGGCGCTTTCCGGCTGGCTGGTCCTCGGCCAAAGCATGAACGGACGCGAGCTTCTGGGCTGCGTTTTGGTGTTTGCGGCGGTCATTTTGGCGCAGATCCCGCTTGAGGCGCTGAAAAAGAAAAAAGCGGTGAATAAGACGGCATAAAGTAAATTGGGGCATTTCCGGGAACCGTTTCGCGGTTTTCTGCGGGAATGCCTTTACTTTTGTAAATTTTATGGTATAGTTGTAGATAGAAACTCTTTGGGTAACAACGCGCGCGGCATAAGGCTGGCGCTTTATTGTATTGAAAGGATGAATATTCAAATGCGTATTATCAAAACGAAAACCTATGAAGAAATGAGCGCCATTGCAGCCGGCATCATCGGCGGCCAGGTGCTTTTGAAGCCGAACTGCGTGCTGGGTCTTGCAACAGGCTCTTCGCCGATCGGCACCTACAAAGATCTTGTAAAGAGCTATGAGGACGGCATACTGGACTTTTCCGAAGTGCGCACCGTAAACCTCGACGAATACTGCGGTCTGGACGGTACGAACCCGAACAGCTACCGCTATTTCATGAACGACAACCTCTTTGACCACGTGAATATCGACAAGGCGAACACACATGTGCCGAACGGCCACGCAGATGACCTTGAAGAGGAGGCTGTGCGCTATGAGAGCTTTATTCAGTCTCTCGGCGGCATCGATCTGCAGCTGCTCGGCATCGGCCACAATGGGCATATCGGCTTTAACGAGCCGACGGACAACTTCCCGGCGACAGTGCACACCGTACAGCTGACGGAGAGCACCATCAACGCGAATTCCCGTTTGTTCGAGCGCCGCGAGGATGTGCCGACGCAGGCCATCACCATGGGCATCGGCACCATTATGAAGGCGAAGAAGATTCTTCTCATCGCAGGCCCGAATAAGGCGGAGATCGTCGAAAAGGCTTGCTTCGGCAAGGTTACGCCGGAGGTGCCGGCTTCCGTTTTGCAGCTGCACCCGGACGTTACGGTTATCCTTAGCGCGGAAAAGTAATTTCGTTTCAGCAAAACTGAAATTCGGTAGTTGACTTTAAGATTAACTTATGCTATAATGTAGACAGCAAAGCCGCAGGAAGCGGTAACGGTCAAAAGACCGCGCGGCGAAACGCCGTTTGAAAGTATTTTAAAGCCACTTTAAAAAATAGACCACGAAGGTCTTTTCGCTCGGTATGGGCGGAATGCTTCGTGGTCTTTTTGTATCTGGGAGGGTATTTCAATGAACCGTACAAACAGCAAATTTTCCGTTAAAAATCTTGTGCTCGGTGCACTTTTTCTGGCGCTTGCGTTAGTACTGCCGTTCTTCACCGGGCATATCCCGCAGATCGGCGCAATGCTGTGCCCAATGCACCTGCCGATTTTGCTTGCAGGCTTCGTATGCGGCGGCCCGGTGGGCGCGGTTGTGGGCTTTATCGCCCCGCTGCTGCGCATGGTGATGTTCGGCATGCCGCCGTTCTACGTCGCCATCGCTATGGCGTTTGAGCTGCTGACATACGGACTTGTAAGCGGCATCATGTACCGCAAGGTGTTCAAAAAGCAGACTGTCGGCACGCTGTACGGCAGCCTTTTGATCGCTATGGTCGCGGGCAGAATCGTCTGGGGTATCGTGAAGGTGATCCTCAGCGGCATTGCGGCAGATGCGGGCGCGTTCACATTTGCGGCATTCATTTCCGGCGCACTCTTAAACGCAATCCCGGGCATCGTGGTGCAGCTTATTCTGGTCCCGGCCGTCGTCGTTGCCTTGCAGAAAGCAAAGCTGATAGAAGCACCGAGCGCGGAAAAAGCGTAAGCACTATGGATTCCCTGAAAGGGCGGCATTGCCGCCTTTTTTTCATGCACAAAGCTTGCACTCACCTCGCCATCGTGCTATGATAATCCCAAAGAGACAAAAAGCAGGATGGGGGAAAGACTATGTTTACGGATGCGTTCGGCAAAATTTGGTATAAGGGCAATCTGCACACCCATACGACGAACTCGGACGGCGCGTATACGCCGGAAGAAACGATTGCATTATACAAATCAAAAGGCTATGATTTCCTTGCGCTGACCGACCACTGGTTCCACGGTGAGGGGCGGCAGGAGGAAAATTTTCTCCTCTTAAACGGCACGGAGTTCGACGTGGGCAGTACCGTGCAGGAGGGCATTTACCATATCGTCGGCATCGGCATGGAGAAAGCGCCTGCGCTTACAAAACGCGCGCCGGGGCTTTCCGCGCAGAAGATCATCGATGAAATCCATAACGTGAACGGCATTGCAATCTTGGCGCACCCCGCATGGTCGCTGGATCGCGCTTCGGAGGTCGCAAAGCTGTACGGCATTGACGGGTGCGAGATTTACAACACCACTTCGGGCCTGCCGTGGAACTGCCGTCCGTATTCCGGTGTGTTTTTCGACGAAATGGCGCTTTTGGGGCACTATTTGCCGTGCATGGCGGCAGACGATGCACACCACTACACGGGTGACGAGACGCGTTCGTACATCATGGTGCAGGCGGATGAATTGACGCGCGAGGGTGTTTTGGCGGCTATCCGTGCAAACCGCTTCTACGCGACGCAGGGGCCGAATTTCCGCGTTGAAATTGAAAATGGCACGGTCACGGTGCATACCTCGCCGGTGCAGGAGGTCGTGTTCTTCACCGATACCGTTTGGGCGGGCGACCGCGCGACGGTAGGCGAAAATGTGACCGAAGCGACGTATAAAGTGCAGCCTACGGACACGTTCGTGCGCGTGGAGCTGAAAGACAAAGACGGCAACTGCGGCTGATCGGGTATTTATCCCGTCAACAAAAAGTAAAAGGAAAAGGTCTGCTCACCAAAACGGAGCAGACCTTTTTGCGTATGAATTTAAAGCGTGATTTGCATGCCGTCGTTCACGAATTTGACGGGCAGCGGAGCGAGCGTTTCCGCAAGCTGCATGACGTTCGGGATATTCCACGGCGCGTAGTGGTTGACGAGCACCTGCTTTGTGGGACAGGCGGCCAAAACGGGCGCGTAATCGGTCGCCGGGAAGTGTGCGGCCTCGCAGATGACAAATTCGGTCGGCTTTTCCTTGGCGATTTTCGGAAAATCGACGTTGGGATGCTTTAAGTCGCCCGTGAACAGCACGGCTTTGCCCTCGGCTTCCACGAAAAAAGCATGGGAATCCGGACAATGCTGCGTGGGAATGGCGGTGACTTTTAAATATCCGTCGTCGAAGATCGTGCCGTCCGTGACCTTTTTAAAGCGCAGGTCGCGCATTTCGCAGTGATTCGCTTTGAGCCATGCACGGATGGCCTCAATGCCCTCCAAGTTCGGCAGGCAGATTTCGGGGTCGGCGGTTTTAAAATACCAGCTGATAAGGTCGACGAACGAGATGAGCCCGTTTGTATGGTCGCCGTGCATATGCGTGATGAAGATGCCCTTGACGTCCTCCACCTCGATGCCGCGTGTGCGCAGGGCATCGATGGCGTTGACGCCCATATCGATGAAATAATATCGGCCGTTCGTTTCGATCAAGGTGCAGGAGCAGCGGCGATTTGCCTCCGGCACGCCGTGGCTTGCACCGAGAAAAGTGATCTGCATAGAGTTTAAATTCCTTTCTTTTTGACTTTTCAATAACTGTTCTATTTTTGTCTAAAGATTTACAGAAGTAAGCTTTTCAGGAAGCCCATGCAACTGGTTTTTCTGGTTTTTGCATCGCTTCGCTGTGTTCAGTTTAACACGTTTATGTATCGACTGCAATGCGCCGAATTCACAGATTTTCGCTTTCGTTTTTGTCTATCACAGCTTTAGGGTTTCCAGCAGACGGTTCGTTTCTCGCTCTACATGGTCGTAGTCGACGAACGGGCGGTAGATGGTTTCAATCGCGTCATGTGTGCGCTTGCAGAGCCTGAGCTCCTCCACGGCCTGCGCAGTCAAGGTCTCGGCCTCCTGCATGGCGAACGGGATGAAGTCCGAAAGCGGGCTCAAAAGGAACTCGTTTAATGTGCTGCGGGTATCGTCCGCGGCACACAGCATAGTGTCGCCGATGCGCACGCACTGCGGTGCTTCCGGCGTGAGCGGATGCAGGAAAATTTCAGTCTGCGTATTCTGCACGAGCTTCATGGCTTCATTTAAGAACACCGCGCCCAAAACGCCGGGCAGGTACACGGTGTTTTCGGCATCCTGTGCTTCCCGGAAATCCGCAACGCCGGCGGGCGTGGGGCTCGTTAAAAATAGTGTGCGCGGTGTGCCTTCCTTCGGCAGTGTGAAACCCTCTTTTAAAAATGTGCGGATCATGGTAAGGTCGGCAGACCTTGCGGCTTCGCTTACGGCAGCACGGCGCAGGCTGCCTGCGGCGGAAAGGCATGCGAACACGTTTTTGTAGTGCGCGCGGTTTTCTTCTGCAAGGACAAAAAGCTCTTCGCGGCGGCGTTTGAAGACCTCTTTGTGCAAAAAACGTCCGAGATCCAGCGTTTCGCCGTCAATCCCCGGCATGGCGGGGTCTATGGTGTGCGGCGCGGTGCCGTCCAGTAAGACGAGCCGCCGCTGCGGGATACGCACGGCGTCAAAGCTTTCGGGGTCGCTTGCGCAGCGAAATTCTTCGACGGTAAACCCGTTTGCCCGTGCGATGGCGGCGCATTTTTTCATCAATGTGCTTTTTCCTACCCCGGGGCCGCCCTTTAAAACGTAGGTGTAGTGCGGCTCGCTCCACGGCGGCACGATGCCCTCAAAATGCCCGATGAATCCGCGCCCGGTGTTGGCGCCCGGAAAATACCTTCTTTTGCCGTTTGACATAGGAAACCCTCCTCATTTCTCATCGGTGAGTTATATGCGAAAAGCCGTTAAAATAGTCGCCGCGGACAAAACAAAAAGTGGAAAACCCGTGCGGAAAATGGCTTTCCCACACAAGAAAAACCGCGCTATGTCACGAATTTTTTACAATCTTGCCGCGGTGCTGCGTATTGAATTGCGCGCGCGCCTGTGGTATCATTAAAAGTATATTTGGGTAATTTTGCGGATATGTAAGAGCTGCTGAAACAGGCGGCATTTATGCGGTACCGGTATACGATGCGGAAAGGGTACCGCAGAAAGGATGAATCAACATGATGAGAATCGGTTTGGACGTTGGTTCCACGACCTTAAAGTGCGTTGTTCTGAACGAGCAGAACGAGGTGCTTTTCAAAAAATATGAGCGTCATCTTTCGCGCATCGTGGAGAAATCCGTTGAGATGCTGCGTGAAGTGGCAGAGCAGTTTCCGAAAGAAAAGGTGCTTTTGAGCATTTCCGGCTCGGCCGGTATGGGTCTTGCAGAGCGCAGTGACATTCAGTTCGTGCAGGAGGTATACGCGACGCGCATTGCGGTGAACCGCCTTGTGCCGGGTACGGATGCGGTCATCGAGCTTGGCGGCGAGGACGCGAAGATTTTGTTCCTTACGGACGGCAATAACGCCTCCGGCCTTGAGGTGCGTATGAACGGATCCTGCGCGGGCGGCACCGGCGCGTTCATCGACCAGATGGCGACGCTTTTGAACATCACCCCGGATGCGCTCAACACACTTTCGAAAGAGCATGAGAAGATCTACACCATTGCTTCCCGCTGTGGCGTGTTCGCAAAGAGCGATATTCAGCCGCTTTTAAATCAGGGTGCGCAGAAAAAAGACGTGGCGGCAAGCATTCTCTACGCCGTTGTGAACCAGACCGTTGCGGGTCTTGCGCAGGGCAGAGAAATCGCGGGTAAGGTCGTATACCTCGGCGGCCCGATGACGTTTTTAAGCGAGCTGCGCGTGGCGTTTGATAAGACGCTCGGCATTACGGGCATCTGCCCGGAAAATTCGCTGTATTTCGTCGCGTTGGGTGCGGCGTTTGCGGCGGACGGCAATGAGACGACGCTTGCGGAGATCATCAACCGCATTGCGCATTACACGGCAAAGGAAGAATACCGCGCCTGCCCGCCGCTTTTTAAAGACAAGGCGGATTACGAAGCATTCACAAAGCGCCACCTTAACGCCGGCGTTAAGGTACGCGACACACTGGAGGACGGCGAGCCGGTTTATATCGGCATCGATGCGGGCTCCACGACCGTTAAAGCCGTTGTGACGGATAAGGACGGCAATATTGTTTGTTCGCGCTATATGTCGAACAGCGGCAACCCTGTCCCGCTGATGCGCGAATTCCTGCTTGAAGTTTACACGCGTTTCCCGCAGGCGAAGATCTGCGCCTGCGCGGCGACCGGCTACGGCGAAGACATCATCAAAAACGCGTTTTCCGTCGATTACGGCATCGTAGAGACGATGGCGCATTTCTACGCGGCGCGCGCGTTCAACCCGAAGGTCGATTTCATCATCGACATCGGCGGTCAGGACATCAAGTGTTTCAAGGTCGAAAACGGCGTCATCGACGATATTTTCCTCAACGAGGCTTGTTCCTCCGGCTGCGGCTCATTCCTCCAGACGTTTGCGGGTGCGCTGGGTTACTCCATTGAAGATTTTGCAAAACTCGGTCTGTTTGCGGATCGCCCGGTCGACCTCGGCTCCCGCTGTACGGTGTTCATGAACTCCTCCGTGAAGCAGGCGCAGAAGGACGGCGCAACGGTGGAGAACATCTCCGCAGGTCTTTCCATCAGCGTTGTCAAGAACGCGCTGTATAAAGTTATCCGTGCGGTCGATTCCAAAGCAATCGGCCGGGAGATCGTCGTGCAGGGCGGTACGTTCCTGAACGACGCCGTGCTGCGCGCGTTTGAGCAGGAGATCGGCCACGATGTCATCCGTCCGACCATTGCGGGCCTGATGGGCGCATACGGTGCTGCACTGTATGCACACGAAAAAGCACAGGCTGCGGGTAAGGCGACGGAGCTTTCGACGCTTTTGAACAAGGAAGCGCTCGAAGAATTCACCCACAGCGTAAAGGCTATCACCTGCCGCGGCTGCTCCAACAGCTGCAAGTTGACGGTGAACACCTTTTCCGGCGGACGCAAGTTCATCAGCGGCAACCGCTGTGAAAAGCCGGTGACGGGCGTGAAATCCACCGAAGCGCAGTACAACATGTTTGAAGAAAAGCGCAAGCTGCTCGCGCGCTATACATACAAAGACACGGGCAAGCCGGTCATCGGCATTCCGATGGGCCTCAACATGTACGAGCTTTTGCCGTTCTGGTATAAGTTCTTCACAACGCTCGGCTACGATGTGAAAACGTCACCGGCGTCGAACCGCCAGCTTTATTTAAAGGGTCAGCACACCATTCCGTCCGATACGGCGTGCTTCCCGGCAAAGCTGATGCACGGCCACGTGGAAGCGCTGCTTGACGAGGGCGTGGACGCGGTGTTCTACCCCTGCATGACGTATAACTTTGACGAAAATCTCGGCGACAACCACTATAATTGCCCGGTCGTCGCCTATTACCCGGAGGTCATCTCCTCCAATATCCAGAAATTAAAGGACACCGTCTTCATCGGCGATTACGTTGGCCTGCACCGCAGACACGACTTCCCCGGCAAGATGTACGAGATTTTACGCCGCCACTTCCCGAACGGTACGTTCACGAAAAAAGACGTGAAGAAAGCATCCGACGCGGCGTATGCGGAGTATGACCTCTACATGCGCGCCGTGCGTGCCATCGGCGACAAATTCCTCGCGCTCGCCGAAGAACAGCATAAGCCCGTTATCGTGCTGGCCGGTCGTCCGTATCATGTGGACCCGGAGATCAACCACGGCATTGACGGCCTCATCTGCGACTGTGGCGCGGTCGTTGTGACGGAAGACGCCGTTGCGTGCAAGGAGAAGAAATTCCCGACGAAGGTCCTCAACCAGTGGACGTATCACTCCCGTTTGTACGCGGCTGCAAAGTACGTTGTAGACCGTGCGGATAAGCGCGTGAACCTCATTCAGCTTGTCTCGTTCGGCTGCGGCGTGGACGCCATCACGACCGATGAGGTGCGCGGCATTCTGCACGACGGCGGAAAAATTTACACCCAGCTCAAGATCGACGAGATCACAAACCTCGGCGCGGTGCGTATTCGTCTCCGCAGCCTGTTTGCGGCGCTGGATTTACAGTAAGGGAGGCGCACGAATATGGCTTTTACCGATCGCGTTGAATTTACAAAAGAAATGAAAAAAGAGGGTTATACGATCCTTGCGCCGAACATGGCGCCCATCCATTTCCGTTTATTTGAAAACCTGTTCGCTTCTTACGGCTACAACGTGGAGATTCTCCAGACGCGCGGCCGTCAGATTGTGGACGAGGGTCTGAAATATGTCCACAACGATACCTGCTACCCGGCGCTGCTCACCATCGGCCAGATGATGGACGCGCTGCACAGCGGCAAATATGATCTGCATAAAACGGCGCTCATCATCACCCAGACGGGCGGCGGCTGCCGTGCTTCGAACTACATTCACCTTTTGAGAAAGGCGCTGGAAAAAGACGGCCTTTCGTATATTCCGGTCATTTCGCTCAACATGTCCGGACTCGAGAAAAACAGCGGCTTCAAGCTGACGCTGCCGATGATCCGTAAGGCGCTGGGCGTGCTTGCGTACGGCGACCTTTTGATGCTGCTGCACAACCAGACGAGACCGTATGAGAAAGAGGCGGGCGCGAGCCGGAAGCTTGTGGACGATTGGACGAAAAAGCTGACCGATATGTTCGCAAAGGAAAAGGGCTACTCCGCAAAGGAGATGGAGACGATTCTGCCGCAGATTGCGGAGGATTTTGCGAACGTGCCTGTGACCGGCGAAAAGAAAGTGCGCGTCGGCGTTGTCGGCGAAATTTACGTCAAGTATTCGCCCATTGGCAACAACGATCTGGAAGAGTTCCTGTTCAGCCAGAACTGCGAAACGATGGTGCCGGGTCTGCTTGGCTTCATGCTGTTTAAAGTCGATAACCGCATGGAAGATATTAAGCTTTTCGGCGGCAGCAAGGCGAAGTTTGAGGTTGTGAAGATCCTCTTTGACTACCTCGTCGGCATCGAAAGCCACGTTATCCGCGCCGTGGAGCACGCGAACACCGTTTCTAACCGCTTCACTGTGCCGTCCTCGTATGCGCACCTCAAAAAGCTCATCACAGGCGTCATCGGCTACGGCTGCAAGATGGGCGAGGGCTGGCTCTTGACCGCGGAAATGATGGAGCTTATTGAAAGCGGCTACCCGAATATCATCTGTGCACAGCCGTTCGGCTGCCTGCCGAACCACATCGTCGGCAAGGGCATGATCCGCAGCCTGAAAAACCTGTACCCGAAGTCGAATATTGTGCCGATTGATTACGATCCGGGCGCGACGAAGGTCAACCAGGAGAACCGTATCAAGCTGATGCTGGCGGTTGCAAAGGAAAACATGGAGCAGGCCGAAAAAGAGAACGTTCCGAAAGCGGAAGAATAACATAAACTGAAAAACGCCTGTCCTTTTTGCGAGGATAGGCGTTTTTTGATAGACGACGTGAAACGGCGGTTAAAAGTCTTTGATTAAACTTTCTTCAGAAAGTTTATGGGGTCTCGGGGCAAAGC
>ERZ1673697.3034-NODE-3034-length-13146-cov-3.793675_pt1 | contig 13146 bp, 9 predicted proteins | sample MGYA00580227_ERZ1673697 | MGnify/ENA primary metagenome ERZ1673697 (study PRJEB41218, sample SAMN15661759) | gut metagenome | host: Homo sapiens | place: Canada: London | collected 2015-08-20/2019-03-30 | study: EMG produced TPA metagenomics assembly of...
TATTTTAGAGAAGGAACTGCCTCAGTATGATTATGAACTTGTATTTATTGATAATGACTCCACAGACGGAACACGGGATGTGATCCGTGGACTGTGTAAGGAAAATCCAAGGATCAAGGCTATTTTTAATGCAAGAAATTTCGGTCAGTTTAACTCTCCGTATTATGGCATGCTCCAGGTAACAGGAGACTGCGTTATTGAGATGGTAGCAGATTTCCAGGATCCGGTTGAGATGATCCCCAAGTATGTCCATGAATGGGAAAAGGGCTATAAGATCGTTATCGGCATTAAGACCAGTAGCAAGGAAAATAAGTTTATGTACTGGCTGCGCACCTGCTACTACAAGACCATTAAGAAAATGTCTGATGTAGAACAGATCGAACATTTTACAGGTTCCGGTCTGTATGACAGGGAATTTATTGAGATCCTGCGCAAGTTAGATGATCCCACACCGTTTTTGCGGGGTATCGTAGCGGAACTTGGCTATAAGCGCAAAGAGATCCCTTATGAGCAGCCAAAGCGCCGTGCAGGAAAGACACACAACAATTTCTACCGTCTGTATGACGCTGCTATGTTAAGCGTTACTTCTTATACAAAAGAGGGACTGCGCCTGGCAACGATCTTCGGCGGTGTCTGTGCAGCAGGAAGTATGATCATTGCCCTGATCTATCTGGTGATGAAGCTGATCTGGTGGGATCGTTTTCCTGCAGGTATGGCGCCTATGCTCATTGGAATGTTGTTTTTAGGCTCTGTACAGTTATTCTTTATCGGCTTTCTGGGAGAGTACATTATGAGTATCAATCAGCGCGTGATGAAGCGTCCTCTTGTGATCGAAGAAGAACGGCTGAACTTTGACCAGAAAGATGAAAATGCAAAGGACGGTAAGGCAAATGAAGTATAAAGTGGATGTGGTCCGTATCCGTGAAAATTCCATTACACTGAACGGATGGGCTCTGGGAAAGACCCCGGAGAGCAAGGTCACTTTCCGGGTAGAAGATGAACATCACCAGCCGGTGAAGTGCAAAATGGTTTCTACCAGAAGAGATGATGTAAGCCAGATCTATTTTAAGAAAGTGATCGATAAGGAATTTGGCTTTGATATCCAGTTTCCATATGAGAGAGGAAAAAGTTACTGGCTGCTGATCCGCTGTGATGGCAGACAGGCAAAGATCAAATATAATGAAGAACTGATCACCAAGAGAGCCAGTGTTGCCCACAAGCGCATGGAAAAGATCAAAGATCTGATGAACATGGAAACGGTCCATGTAGCTCTTGATTTCTGGAAGGAAAATGGTCTCTGTGCCCTTATTAAAAAATCCTGCCATAAGATCCAGGGACTGGATAATGATTACGATTATGGTGAGTGGTATGAGCTGACCAAGCCGACAGAGGAAGAACTGAAGGCCCAGAGGGAAACACATTTTGAAAAAGAACCTTTATTTTCCGTAGTCATACCGGTATACAAAACACCGGAGCGTTATCTGAAAGAGATGTTAGACTCCATCCTGGACCAGACTTATGGAAACTGGGAAGTATGTATTGCAGATGGAAGCCCCAGAGGCCAGGATGTGGAAAAGGTATTAAAGAAATATGCACAGAAAGACTCCCGGATCCGTTATGAGATCTTGGGGGGAAACAGGGGCATTTCCGGAAATACCAATGCAGCTCTTGCTATGGCAAAGGGGGAATATGTGATCCTGGCAGACCATGATGATACCATTCCGCCTCAGGCATTTTATGAGGTGGCAAAGGCTATCAATAAGCATCCGGACTGTGATGTGCTGTATTCAGATGAAGACAAGCTGGATATGGATGGGAAGGCTTTATTTGATCCTCATTTTAAGCCGGATTTTAACCCGGACCTGCTTACCAGTGTGAATTATATCTGCCATTTGTTCGTGGTGAAAAAAGAGTTATTAGACCAGGTAGGCGGCTTCCGCCAGGAATTTGACGGAGCCCAGGATTATGACTTTATCTTCCGCTGCACTGAGCAGGCAAAAGAGATCGTCCATATCCCACAGGTACTTTATCACTGGCGCTGCCATCAGGACTCTACTGCCAGCAATCCGGAAAGCAAGATGTATGCTTTTGAGGCTGGTTCCAGAGCGATCATGGCCCATTATGAGCGTATGGGCATTCCGGCAGAACGTGTGGAAAAGGGCGTAGATTACGGTATTTACCATACTACCTATAAGATCAAAGGAGAGCCCCTGATCTCCATTATTATTCCAAATAAGGATCACAGCAAGGATCTGGATGTGTGTGTCCGGTCTATTTTAGAGAAGTCTACTTACCGGAACCTGGAATTTATCATTGTGGAAAATAACAGTACAGAGCCGGAGACTTTTGCGTATTATAAAAAGATGAAAGAAAAACATCCGTCCTTCCATGTAGTTACCTGGAAAGAAGGCTTTAATTATTCTGCCATCAACAATTTTGGCGCATCCTTTGCAAAGGGAGAGTACCTGCTGCTTCTTAATAATGATACGGAACTGTTAGAGCCTGACAGCATTCGTGAAATGCTTGGGTTCTGCCAGAGAGAAGAGGTTGGTATTGCGGGAGCAAGGCTTCTGTATGCAGATGATACCATTCAGCATGCAGGTGTTGTTATTGGTTTCGGCGGTATTGCTGGACATACCTTTATCGGTCTTCACAAAGCGGAAAACAGCTATTTCCACCGTGCAATGTGTGCCCAGGATTACAGTGCTGTTACAGCTGCCTGCCTTATGACAAAGAAGTCTGTGTTTGAGGCTGTGGGAGGTTTAAGTACGGAACTGGCAGTTGCTTTCAATGATATTGATTACTGCATGAAAGTTCGTGCTCTGGGAAAACTTGTAGTATATGCCCCTTATGCAACTCTTTACCATTATGAGTCCAAATCCAGGGGACTGGAAGATACGCCTGAGAAGGTGGCGCGGTTTAACAGGGAAGTAGCTATTTTCATTAAGAAATGGCCGGACATCATTAAAAATGGTGATCCTTACTACAACCCGAACCTGACGTTAAGAAAGTCCAATTTTGCCCTGCGTGATCTGTTAAAAGAAAAGATCGGTGAACCTTACGACCTGTCAGTTTATGATAAGTTTGCACCTGAGGAGAAAAAGAGTGATGAGTAATAAGGCGAAAGTAACGGTGGTCATTCCCAATTATAATGGTCTTAAGTTTATGGATCCCTGTTTTAAGGCTCTGAATCTGCAGCTTTGCCGTGATTTTGACATCCTGGTAGTGGATAATGGTTCTACAGACGGAAGCGTAGAATGGCTGAAGGAACATGAGATACCAAGCATCTTCCTTGAGAAGAATACCGGTTTTTCAGGGGCTGTAAATGTGGGGATCAAAGCCTCAAAGACCCCTTATGTGATCCTTTTAAACAATGATACAGAACCGGACTGCCACTATATTGGAGAGATGATCAAGGCCATTGAACGTTCACCGGAGATCTTTTCTGTAAGCAGCAAGATGATCCAGCTGTATGACCACAGCAAAATGGATGATGCAGGAGATATGTATACACTGTTAGGCTGGGCATTCCAACGGGGCGTTGGACGTCCGGCTACAGGATACAACCGCAGCTGTTCTGTTTTTTCTGCCTGTGCAGGTGCTGCCATCTATCGCAGGGAAGTGTTTGAGACCATCGGTTATTTTGACGAGATGCATTTTGCTTATCTGGAAGATATTGATGTGGGTTACAGGGCGAAGATTTATGGTTATAAAAATGTTTACTGCCCAAGCGCCATGGTATACCACGTGGGAAGCGGTACCAGTGGATCCCGTTACAATTCATTTAAGGTCCGTCTGGCAGCAAGAAACAATATTTATCTGAACTATAAAAATATGCCATGGCCCCAGTTGCTTCTAAATGCTCTTCCGCTGGGACTGGGGATCCTGGTAAAATATGGATTTTTTAAGAAGATCGGGTTTGGAAAAGATTATCTGGACGGTCTGAAAGAGGGAGTGAAGACAGCAAAGCTGTGTAAAAAAGTAAAATATAACAGAGACCACCTGAAACATTATGCTGCCATTGAGTGGGAATTATGCACCGGAACTCTCCTCTATATCCGGGAATTTCTGGCCCGTCAGGCGGCAAAACGGTGAAGTTTATTATATTTTAAGAGAAAAGTTATGGAATAATGGGATTGTATCATGTATAATGTTTTGAATGAAGAAGCCGTTTTCTCCGGCGGGGGGAAATGAGTGAACAGCTTAACAAAAGGTGATATACAATGATAAAAGATAACCAGAAAAGCCTGAACCATGTTCAGGTTCTTCTGGATGCAGTGGTAACAGCAGTAGCCTATATACTGGCGTGGTTTATTATCGTCAGCGGAAAGGTAGTGCCTTTAAGAGGAGCAACTCTGGAGCCGGGACCTTATTTTCTGGCACTTATATTTATTGTTCCTGTTTATCTGATCTTAAATGGCTGTTTTCATCTGTATGTACCAAAGCGCATCCAGGGAAGAAGGGTTGAATTTGCCAATATCTGTAAGGCAAATGTGATCGGCCTGATGCTTTTTACGCTGATCCTTTTCGGCGGAAGAAGCTTTATTGTACATCTGGGGTATTTCTCCACCAGAATGCTCCTGGTGTTTTTTGTTTTAAATATACTTCTTCTGGCAGGAGAACGACTGGCGATCCGCCTGTTCTTACGTTCTCTTCGTACCAATGGTTACAACCAGAAGCATGTGCTCTTAATCGGTTACAGCCGTGCGGCAGAAGGTTTTATTGACCGTGTGACTTTAAATCCGGAATGGGGCTATCATATCCAGGGTATCCTGGATGACCATAAAAAAGCAGGTTATGTTTACAAGAAAGTCCAGGTTTTAGGACCGATCTCCCATTTGGAGACCTTTCTTGCAGCGAATACCTTAGACGAGATCGTTATTACTTTAAGTATCGGTGAATATGCAAATCTGGAACAGATCGTTGCGGCCTGTGAAAAGTCAGGTGTGCATACCAAATTTATTCCGGATTACAATAACATTATCCCTACGATCCCTTATATGGAAGATCTTCAGGGACTTCCGGTGATCCATATCCGCCATGTACCTCTTACCAGCGTATTTAATGCAACTATAAAGCGTATGGTAGATATCTGTGGCGCACTGTTTGGGATCATCCTGTTTTCACCTCTTATGCTGCTGACAGCAGCATTGATCAAACTTACTTCTCCAGGTCCGATCATTTACAGCCAGGAGAGGATCGGACTGCACAACCGTCCTTTTAAAATGTTTAAATTCCGTTCCATGGAAGTACAGGATCCAAATAAAGAAAAGAACCAGTGGACAACCCCTCATGACCCCCGTGTTACTCCGGTAGGCCGTTTTATACGAAAGACCAGTATTGATGAGATGCCTCAGTTTTTTAACATTCTCATTGGAGATATGAGCCTGGTTGGTCCAAGGCCGGAGCGGCCTCTTTTTGTAGAAAAGTTTAAAGAAGAGATCCCACGTTATATGATCAAGCACCAGGTAAGACCAGGTCTTACAGGCTGGGCGCAGGTCAATGGTTACAGAGGAGATACTTCTATTACAAAGAGGATCGAGCATGACCTGTATTACATTGAAAACTGGAGCCGTGGATTTGAGTTTAAGATCATGTTCCTGACGATATTCAAAGGCTTTATTAATAAAAACGCATACTAGAATGACAGCGGTCTGACTGCTGTTATCACTACAATGAGGAAACGTACATGAATCACGACTTTGATAATGAATTTGAAACGGATGACGAGTTAAAAAGAGGGCGCAGCCGCAGAAAAGACGGAAGGAAATACGCTTCTTCCGGACTTACCGGCAGAACAGGCAGTACAGGAAGAGGCAGCCGGACCGCAAGGACGGCAGCCAGGTCCGGGAAAAGCCGCTTAAGGACCATTATCATTTTTATTGTGGCAGAGATCATTGCACTGGCACTGATCGGCGCAGGCTGGTATGGAAAGCGTATGATGTCCCTGATGCAGACGGATACAGAGTTTAATAAGTCTGATATGACAAATCCTTATATCTCTGTGGAAAAAGAGCAGGCTATGAAGGGATACTGGACCGTAGCTCTTTTTGGTGTGGACAGCCGTGACAGTTCTGTGGGCAAAGGAAATATGTCCGATGTTATCATCATCTGCAATATCAATCAGGAAACAGGGGAGATCAAACTGGTCAGCCTTTTCCGTGATACGTATCTGAATGTAGATGATAAAAATGGTTACAACAAGATCAACCAGGCTTACTTCAGAGGCGGCCCGAAACAGGCAGTAGAAGCCTTAAACAGAAACCTGGATCTGGAGATCAATGATTATGCTACATTTAACTGGAAAGCAGTAGCAGATGCCATTAATATCCTGGGCGGTGTAGATGTGGAACTGAGCAAGGCGGAGTTTTATTATATCAATGCCTATATTACAGAAACAGTAGAGTCTACAGGTGTTGGCTCTTATCAGTTAAAGAGCGCAGGCCCGAACCATTTAGACGGTATCCAGGCAGTTGCCTATGCACGCTTAAGAAAGATGGATACAGACTTTGCAAGAACAGAACGTCAGAGAAAGATCATCCAGTTAAGCTTTGATAAATTAAGACAGGCAAACTTTTCTGTTGTTAATAATGTAATGGAAGTGGTATTCCCACAGATCTTAAGCAGTATCACATTAGATGATGTGATCCCGGCTGCAAAGAACCTGACCCGTTATCATATCGGTGATACCGCCGGCTTCCCTGAGGCAAGAAGTGATGCCAATATGGGTAAAAAGGGTGACTGTGTCATTCCGCAGACCTTAGAGAGCAATGTGGTTTCTCTTCACAAGTTCCTGTTTGGTGACGAAAATTACACCCCAAGTGATATGGTAAAGAAGATCAGCGCAAAGATTGCTTCTGATACAGGTCTGTATAAAGAAGGAAAGCCGGTAGGTGATGTTGGTACAGATGGCGGTTATATTCCTAAGACTACAGAGGCAAAGAAAGAAGACAAGACAACAGCGGACGGCTCAGAAAGCAGTTCTTCTTCTGAAAAGAACAATGAAAGTACTTCTTCCACAAAAGAGAGTATTATTGACGGTGAAACTGATTTTGAGTATGAAACAGATGAAGATGGAAATGTGATCGATCCTCCGGAAGATTATATACCACCAACCAGTAAACATTCTTCTGAAACGACCCAGAGTTCTCATACAGGTGAAAGCAGTCAGGCCCATCCGGGAGAGACTACAAAGGCAGCCCATCCGGGAGACTCCACAGAAAGCTTAAAGCCTACGGTTCCAAGCGGTACGCTGTCACCTTCCCGTACCACAGAAGCGGCAACTACAGAGGCTGCTACAAAACCATATGGACCGGGAAGCAGTGAAACAACAGCAGCTTCATCCTTCAATCCTGGAAACAGCATCAAAGAAGAGAATGTAGGCGGTCCGGGAGAGATGATCTCACCGGCAGCTTAATAAGCATTAAAAGATAACACCAAAGTTTAAGAAAGAGATTTCGTGAAAGCAGGGAGAATTCCTCTTTTGCGGGATCTCTTTTTGGAAGGAGAACAGATCATATATGAGGAAAAACAATTTGTTGAAAAAGACAGCCTGGATCGTTCTTTCCGCAGTCCTTTTTGGAACCGTGGCAGGAACGGTTATGACCGGGATCCAGATTGCGTCTTCCGGAATGGTTTCCCAGTTTTTTGCGATCGTTGCGTCAGATGAGGATACAGTAAAGGCGGAGGGAGAAGCACTGCCGCCTCCAGAACCATTTCCGGGAGAAAAGATACCGGAAACATTTCCACAGGCAGCAGACATTCCGGCACCGTCAACGGATGTTTCAGAGATCGTAGAAGAGGCAATGCCAACGGTTGTGGCAGTTGCCAGCACAGCCGTTTACCAGACTCCGGATTACGGATACAGCTGGTTTTTCGGAGGCGGAAGCCAGTCTTATGAGGTGCCAAGCAGTGGTTCCGGGATCATCATTGGTAAAAATGATACGGAACTGCTGATCGTGACCAATAATCATGTAGTGAAGGACACAGTATCATTAAAGATCACATTTGTAGATGATACAGCTGTGGATGCTGCGGTAAAGGGGACAGATGCAGATACAGATCTGGCAGTTATTTCCATCCCGATAGATCAGATCCCACAGGAAACCCAGGATAAGATAGCCGTTGCAAGGCTTGGGGACTCAGACAGCTTAAAAGTAGGACAGGGCGTGATCGCCATTGGAAATGCTCTTGGGTATGGCCAGTCCGTTACAGTGGGATATGTAAGCGCCTTAAACCGGGAAGTACAGACTTCCGACGGAAATACAAGAGTCCTGCTTCAGACAGATGCAGCCATCAATCCGGGAAACAGTGGTGGCGCCCTTTTGAACATGAAAGGGGAAGTGATCGGCATCAATGCGGCTAAATATTCCTCCACAGAAGTAGAAGGGATTGGCTATGCCATTCCTGTTTCAGGAGTCCAGGAGATTTTAGATGAACTGATGAACCGTAAGACCCGTTCTGAAGTAGAGGAAAGCAGACGGGGATATCTGGGGATTCAGGGAACTACAGTAGATGAAGAAACAGCGGCAACCTTTGATATGCCGAAGGGCGTTTATGTATACAAGATACTGGAAGACGGGGCTGCGGCTGGCTCTGAACTTCGTGAGAAAGATATTATCACCAAGCTGGATGGCATGACTGTAAAGAGTATGCAGGAACTGCAGAAATTCCTGAAAGGCTATGAAATGGGAGAGACCATTGAACTGCTGGTGCAGCGCCAGGAAGAAGGCCGGTATAAGGAACAGCAGATCCAGATTACGCTGGCAGGACTGCCGGAAGGTGAAGGACAACAGGAGAAACAGGATAACAGGGAGCAGCCCGGGGAAACAGCACCTTCCAGAAGAGAAGACAGTAATCCCTGGAGTTTTCCGGGAAATGGCTTCCCATGGGGAAGAATGTGGTAAGGAGAAAAGACAGTGGACGATAAGAATATGGAAAACGGGATGACAAATGGATCCCAGGATGATAATAAAAATAACGATAATTATGAGAAGATCTGCTATATGTGCCGCAGACCGGAGAGCAAGGCAGGACCAATGATCTCAATGCCGGGAGGCATGTGTCTGTGCCATGACTGTATGCAGAAGGCTTTTGATACAGTGACTAAGGGAGGCATGGATTTTTCAAAAATGCCCAATATGCCTTATATGAACATGAATTTCAGTGACTTAAGCCAGATGCCGCCAGTGAATGAGATCCCTCAGAGCCAGAAACTGAAAAAGAAAAAAGAACCGGAAAAGCAGCTGACTATGAAAGATATTCCGGCGCCTCACGTTATAAAAGGCAAGCTGGATGAATATGTGATCGGCCAGGACAAGGCAAAGAAGGTCATGGCAGTAGCTGTTTATAATCATTATAAGCGCGCCTTTTTAGGTGGTTCCGACCCAGACGGTGTTGTGATCGAAAAATCCAACATTTTAATGATCGGCCCTACAGGAAGCGGCAAGACCTATCTGGTAAAGACGCTGGCAAAGCTTCTTGATGTGCCGTTAGCTATTGCAGATGCCACATCCCTGACTGAAGCCGGTTATATTGGCGATGATATTGAAAGCGTTGTTTCCAAGCTGTTAGCAGCTGCAGGAAATGATGTAAAACGGGCAGAAAAAGGCATTATCTTTATTGATGAGATCGATAAGATCGCAAAGAAAAAACAGACCAATACAAGGGATGTAAGCGGCGAGTCCGTTCAGCAGGAACTTTTAAAGCTGTTAGAAGGCAGTACCGTAGAAGTTCCGGTGGGATCCAATCAGAAAAATGCAATGACTCCTATGGCTACTGTAAATACAGATAATATCCTGTTTATCTGTGGAGGTGCTTTCCCGGATCTGGAAAATATCATCAAGGAGCGCCTTACAAAGAAATCCTCCATGGGATTTGGAGCTGCCTTAAAAGACAGCTATGACAATGATCCGGATCTTTTAAGCCATGTGACCAATGAAGATCTGAGGGCATTTGGAATGATCCCGGAATTTTTAGGACGTCTGCCTGTAAATGTTACCTTAAAGGGACTGGATAAGGATATGATGATCCGGATCTTAAAGGAACCGAAAAATGCCATCCTGCGTCAGTATGAAAAACTTCTGGCACTGGATGAGGTAAAACTTGTATTTGAAGAAGACGCACTTTCCTGGATCGCAGAGGAAGCCTTAAAGCGTGGAACAGGCGCAAGAGCCCTCAGAGCCATTCTGGAAGAGTTTATGCTTGATATCATGTATGAGATACCAAAAGACCCGAATATCGGGTCTGTGGTGGTCACAAGGCCTTATCTGGAGAAAAAGGGAGGTCCCCTGATCCAGGTAAGAGAAGGATAAAATGAATTGGGTATGGAATTCGATCACTCACGCAGCCGTAAAAATGTCTGCAGCAGATCCAGGGTTCCATACCCAAATTCTTTATTAGGATAGGTAAGGGACGGATTTCTGGCTGCGCCCCGGATCAGATAACTTTTAATAGAAGCCTCGCTCATAGTAGGGTAGTTTCCCATAACGATCCCCCAGCTTAAAAGATTGGCAACTGCTCCTGCAGTGATGGCGGCTGCAGCGCTGGTACCGGTGCGGCGGGAGAAGGCAGGAGCAGTACCGGCTGCTACACTGGATGAAAGCCCAGGGCGAAAAGCAGCTGAGATCCGCACCGATGGCCCCAGGATCTCCACTCCCGGAGCAGCCAGATCCGGCTTTACATAATCTCTGCTGGTGTAGCCACGGCTGGAATGGATGTAGATACTGTTGTTTCTGTGATTGTAGGCCCCTGTTGTAATAGGCAGGCGGGAATTGCCGGGAACCGTGATCGTGTTTGAAGGATCCGGTTTTAAAAATACAGTTTCATCGGAGATAAAACCCTGAACCGGCAGCCACATGTGGTATTCTCCCGTAAGAAACTGTGTATTGTATACACGAATGGTCCAGATCCCCGGGGAAGGACGCTCAAAGCGCATGGATACAAGCTGGCTTCCGCTTCCTGCCTCGATCAGCTGATAACTTACCGTGATGACCGTAGACTCTAAAAGAAAAGGGATACGGGTCTCATTATTGGATAAAATGGGGATACGGCTGATCCGTTCTCCGCCGGGAGATACAAAGCCTACTGTATACAGATCGGCAGCAGAAGACCACAGTTCCAGGATAAAGCCACGTTTCCCTTCTTCTTCTCCTACCCGAAGTTCCACATCTTCAAAAGAAGTGTCAGCGGAAAACCTTCCTGCGTAATGGTGGGCGAGTCCTGTTTCATTTCCTGCTGCGATTACAGTGGCGATCCCGAAAAAGCCGCCATAATTCTGCGTTACCTGGCTTAAGGGGGAGGTACCGGTATGGCTGCCGTAATTGGTTCCAAGTCCTAAAAGGGTGACTAAGGGGCGTCTGAACCGGTCAGCGATGACCCGCAGGTATTTAATTCCCATCATAATGTCATTTTCCTGGAAAGCAGGGGTATCTTCGGAAATCAGATAATAGTCCCGCAGATATTTCTTTGCAGGCTTTAATTTTACAATGGCAAGATCTGCCATGGGAGCAGCGCCTGTGAAGTTCTGGAGAGGGAAAGCAGTTCCGGCTGCAAGACCTGCCAGGAAAGTGCCGTGGCCATCTGTATCTTTGGAAGGTACCAGGGAAAAAGGATCCTCTAAGGTTAAAGCTTCGTTGATCTCTTCATGAGTGAATTCCGTTCCATAGGAGGCACCGCCCATGGGATAATATTCCGGTACACCGGGCGGTAAAACAGAAGGATCCTCAGGAAGGGTCTGATCCCACAGACCAAGGATCCGGGTCGTTCCGTCACTTTTACGAAAAACAGGACTTGTATAGTCGATCCCTGTATCTACAATACCGATGATCACCCCGCTTCCCATATTGCTCAGTGCAGGTGTCTGAAGGGCGGAAACGATCCCGGCAGCTTCCATGGCGGAGTCGTCCAACAGGGTAAAAAGAGAGGGAATGCTGTAGTAGGGCTGACGTTCCAGAGAAAGGGGAAGGGCGTTTTCAAGCTCTGTATAAAAAACAGCATAATCATTGCTTACATAATCCACACAGGGAAACTGCTCCGGGTCCCGGAGATTATTCTGCAGGGATCCAAAACGGTAAATGAAATCAGCGACATCCTGGGAAGCAGGATTTAAGATACATTCAGCCATAAAAACCACCGGTAAAATGCTTGTTATCAGTATATGGGAAAATCACCGGAAGTTACCTGCATATCTGGACGGAAACGGGATAATATTGTAAAATGGACTCATGAAAAAAGTACGAACCTGTTCCATGTACCAGAAAGGATGGATGTATAATATGATCTTACCGTGGCTTACTGGCGGCATTGCTGCCCTGGATCTGTTTATAAAAGACGAAATAGAGCGGGAAGGGGAAGAAGAATTTCCAAGGGACCTTCCCGGCACAAAGGGGCTGATACGCCTTCATAAAAGTTATAATTCCGGATTTCCTTTTGGCTTTTTAAAAGAACGCCCGGAACTGGTAAAAGGGATCCCCCTGGCAGTTACATCTGCTGCAGCAGGCGCATTAGGCGCGTTTATGACAAAAAAGGGCTGCCTGGCCCAGAAGATCGGCCTTTCCATGGTCCTTGGAGGTGCTATCAGCAATCTTTATGACCGTCTGGTAAAAGGCTATGTAGTGGATTATTTCTCCATTGAATTTAAAAGGCTGAAAAAGGTGATCTTTAATCTGGGAGATATTTTTGTATTTTTAGGCAGCCTGGTATTTCTGATCGGGGAACTGTTGGAGGATATAGACCTTAAAAACTGAGCATTCCCCCAAGGGTTCCGCCAAAGGCACACACGCCTAATACCATGAGAGATCTGGCAGCCTGGATAGAGGCCCGGGGATCCATAGCCCAGGAAGCAGCAAAAAGGATGAGAAAATAAAACATTCCTGACAGCAGTCCCCAGAAAAAACGCCGGTTTCTGACTTTTCTTCCTGTGAAAAATCCACCTGCGAAACAGGCTGCAAAATACACAGCAAAGATCAGCAGGTTTACCAGACTTTCTCCCAGGCGCAGTTTGTAAAGGGCAAAAGCCAGTGCCCCTAAAAAGAGGGCAGAAAGGGCATAGGAGATAAAAAGAGAGCGCAGCAGCGGTTTTATCACTTTAGTTTCCATAGACATCTCCCTAAAATATGTTTACAGTCAAGTATATTCACCATTGCA